>WNGR01002946.1_pt1 | contig 18624 bp, 21 predicted proteins | sample 5407581 | NCBI WGS metagenome assembly WNGR01 (sample SAMN13153383, study PRJNA577476) | soil metagenome | isolation source: 80 cm soil or saprolite under Garry oak tree replicate 2 | place: USA:California | collected 2016-06-15 | reverse complement strand
GAACCGTGCCGTACGCAGCCACACGCACGCGCCCCCAGACCCGCCACTGCGGGGCGAGGTGGAAAAGATGCTGAGGGTCGCGCACTACCACTCCTGGGCGGCGCAGTGAGGATCCTGGCATGGATCACGACATCGATTTTGAACAGTTCATGCGGTCATCTGTGCAACATAAATAAGTTTGTATTATATGTGCCTATAGAGATGTCTACATGCTTGCGGGTTTGCCAGTGTTTGCCTTGTCATCGCTTGGAGTGGTAAGAGGAGCGGAGATTGAAAGAATGAGGTCGTCGTCAGCCGGACCAGTGGAATTTGCCGACCAACTGTCAACGAAAAGTGCTAAGCGAGCAAGTTGTCAACAAAAAGTGCTAGGCGAGCAACCTGTCAACAAAACGTGCTAAGCGAGCAACTTGTCAACAAAAGTGCTACGCGAGCAACTTGTCAACACAACTTGTCAAAAAAACTGTTAAGCGACAAAGATAAAGAGTTGTGCATCAACTTCAAGATTAATATTTAAGAACGAAATATTTTTGTCCGGCCCCGCCCTTCATATGCCTGTTCCCACCCGCCAAAAAGTGTGATTTGGCGCATTGTTGACGCGACCTGGCACGTGGTCGGGGCTCAAATTATCACGCGCGTTCGACTGAGACTTCCTGGGGCTCACGCCAAGTCACGCCGTTCTGTGAATCACCTCAGCGGATAGTGGATTTCACGATTACAAACGTGAACCCCCCTTTAGGGTTCTATTAGGGTCCTTGGTTCCGGGTTCACAGTTTAGGCAACATTCACGGTCAGGTTTGGTGTTGGGAGTGATGCGATTATGGAGCTCGACTGGTAATAAAGAGGCGAGCGGGAACGATTGGATTCGAGTGCACGCAAGTAATGAGTGAGAGCGGCCGAAGCAGATTACATTTCAGGGGCTCATTTTCGAGCCTTATAACTATTCGTACACTACTGTAGCACAAGAGTAGTAAGTATGATGTAACGTACTATAAAGCTTGACGCATTCCTGCGTCACTTTTACTGTAACGAAACTATCCGAGGCAGTCGAGCTTGAAGCAGTAAGCCGAATAATGCAACACAAGAACACCATGCATAACAACACAACCGCACAGGAGTAAACCACTCACAAACAGACTGAGACATGTGACTGGCCATACGAGAACTAAAGGCCGTTGCGAGAACGAAGCCAAAACAGTGCCTTAAGCGCTTTGGAGAAATTCCACCAGGGAGGCCCTGAACCGCATTTAACCAAACTTCGGCAATGCTAACATTCGAAGGCAAAATGTGGACAATTGTAGTAGTACAGGATCATCAATCAACCGCAGACCGCCGCTAATCCAGAAGACGACAACATGAAAGCAGAGGAAACAATCACACAATTGTGTCCAATATGTTTTTTTTCAAAGATGCCTTATTGGAACGATTCTTGGAAGATGTTTTTTTTGATCGAGTAGGTGAACGTGCATCATAAGAGGAAGGCGCATCCCCAGAGGGGTTCCAACCGGCTTTGGAGCGGGCCTGTTTTTTGGTGGGAGGTTTCAAGGCACTCTCTAGAAACAAAGTAAGAAGAGGAGAAGGAAGGCGGAAAATGGGAATATAATAAACAGGGACCTAAGGAAAAATGGGCGATGCGTACCAGGGGAAGATGGCGCAGGATGTTTGAGAGTGGGGTCTAAAGAAAGGATTAAGAAGGCAAAAACACAAGGGGTTGAGGTACTTACTGGAGCTACTCGGAGGAGGCGAAATGATGGGTTCATCATCTGTGGATGCTGAAAACAAAGCTCAGAAATGAAAACCAAACTCCAAGGATGAGAGAGAGAAACTCACATTCAGATCCAGGGCTGTCAGCGCTCTGGTCTGGAGCATCCACTGCATCATCACCAATGAAAGGAGGATGAGGGGACCTGTAGGAAGGACCAGGACTTGGAGTACGCATACGATGGCGCTGAGCTGGCGTTGGGGGAACCTGAGACAGATTGGGAGACTGTGCAGATGGGGTGGGCGGCAGAAGCAGCTGTACAGCAACAGAAGAGGAAGATACAATAGAAGATTTCTTGGACGCGGCCCCTTGGAAGATCCAGCGATCATAACCAAGCTTCTCCACATGTAAGAGAGAAAAGGGTGAGGCAAGGGAAATCTCACCTGGTCGCGAAAATCCACAGAAATGGCATGAGGCTTCTGTTGAAGGAGAGGGATAGTGACATCGGCCATCTTGAAGTCTTCATCACATTTCTCTACATCCAGACTGTGCTCGACCCGAGCCCTATTCCTATACATGATCTGCAGATGGCGTGAAGGCATGCAAAGAATGATGGGGATTGACACTCACCTCAGCGAGACCAGTAATGAGGTGATGGGCGAGCGTCTCAATTGTCCCAGATGGAGCCTGAGGGTCAGAACAAGCCAGTAACTTGTTCTTCTCAAGATTCTGAACGAAGGAAAGGATGGGATCCTTCCTATCCTTGACGAAGGCGGCGTGTGCGGCCTGCCACTGCTTCATGAGATCCTTCATAATGTAAGGCTCAGGCTCCCATTCCGAGTCGCTGTCCTTGGAGGAGACACCATCAGCAAACTCCCATGTAGAGACCGTGCGCGCCTTCCCCTCCACCATATTAGTATGACGAGCTGTAAGTCCGAAAAACAAATTGTAGAGGGCCTTCCTCAAGGAACGAGCTCCCGGACACATATCAATAAGACCTCCCCTGTAGCTCTCAACCAGAGCTGACTCAACCACGATTGCTGTCGCGAGCAGGGGCCAGTCCCTGTTCCTATTTTGGGACTTGCTATTCCACTGCAAGCCAGTCATAGTAACAAGGCAAGTGCTTCGATGAGCCAAGAGGCGATGTTCGCAAGTGAAAGATGTCCTCTCCAACAGCCCAAATAGAGGGTTGTATTCTTCTTGGAAGCGCTGTTTTGTCCAATTCACGGCAGATAGAAACTTGCCCAGATCAGCAGGGTCCTTGTCTGTAGCTGCCAAAACGTCAGACACCTCCTGTTTATCCGATGCCTTTCCCTTTCCCTTTCCCTTTCCCCTCCCCTTATCCAGAATAGGAACCTTGAAAGACTTGAAAGCATCGAAGTTCATTAGGAGACCCCTTGGAGTGGGGTTGGTCATGAGATATGTATCAATCTCTGAAATTGAAGTGGTTAAATGAGAGAACAGGAGACGAACGATCTACAGAGCACCAGAAATCAGTTGGGTGGATCCCGAAGTTATGCAACATACCTGTCGGCGAACTCCAGTAGCATTGGATTTAAGAAGGAGATCACGACATGCGGTTTCCAACGCCGCATCGAAAGGATCGTGAACAGCATAGGCTCTTGCCTTCATTTTTGGGACCCAAGACAAGCAAGTCCCCATCCATGAAACAACCTTTGAACAGAATCAGCGTGATGCCACATACTGACACACATGAAATACAAATATGCTCATTTACGCGGCACATTTCTGTACATGTGTCCAAGACGTGCCGCGTAACTTGTACATCGAATTACGCAGCACCTCTGAGTGTTCTAAATGTGCCGCGTAATGGCCATATTTGGTTATGGAGCATATTTCGGACACCAGTTTGTGATATGTGAGGCATGAGGCTGTACTAACCTCGCTAAGTCCACATTGGTACTTCATCGCAAGGTGGTGGACCGCTTCAATAACGGTCGCAGTGCCAAGCGGGATAGGGAACTTGTGTCCATGTACTTTCCAAATCATAGAATATGTGAAATATTCTCGCGCATATCGAGGTACTTCGTCTGCTTCTTCAAGGAGAACTTTGTCAACGTCTGAGCAGTATTGTGTAAACCTGTTGAAATTGTCTGGTTCTTCTGGAAAGAATAACAAGTCGCACGGGACTCCGGAATCCAGGCAGTAGTTTTTCCTGAAGCATTCATCTATTTTTCCAAGAAGCACTTCGGTCCACGAGTTTGCCTTTCCTCGGCCTTCAAATGCATTTGCCATTGCACTGAGCTTGTCCTCGACTGCTTTTGTGTTGTGTGCGTTGGCACACTCTGTGCTGATGGCTTCGAGCGTAGTTATGTCGAGAGGTGGCTTCTTCATGTTTGCCACGCGCTCAAGGACGTCAATGCTTTCAATGAGAAACTCTGAGATAAACTTTATTCTCGTCAGCTTGTCCAGTGACAATATTAATCATGCATGTCTCGCTCACCCCTCCATGAGACCCAAGCATCTCACCAAGTTTCTCTGTTTTGAACCACGAAGCATGTGTATAATGACGGCGAATGTGTGATGCCTTTACAAGACCCAGCGCAAATGATGGCACTGAGCAAAGGCGTCGATAGTCCTTGTCGGGAGCTTCTTTCAACTCTTCGGTTTTTAACTTCACTACTTTCATGAACTGGGGGTACAGCACATGAGCGTCGAGGTCCTTCAGGTTGCCCCGTTCCGAACATTCTGCTTGCTTCTCCATGTCTACTTCATAGGTGTCCCTCAACTCGACAACAATGTCAAGGAGCCTTTCCTCTGGTGACGCCATATATATTCCTTTCGTCTCATTTCTTGAGAGGAAGCGGTAAATTGCTGTCGCTACTTCTTTCTTGTTCGCCTCAATTTTGTCTGTGTATTTGTCAATTCTCTCCGTCTGTGCTTCTGTCGCTACGCACCTCTATCATACAACCTTACTGCCCACATGGAGGATGCCTCGATCTCCTCTTCCATTCTCTTGCACACCTCGTTGAATCCGTCCAGCTCTTGGTTGCCTTCATCAGTCCCATCTCCCTCTTCTGGCTTCTCTGACGCTTCCATCTTGGCAGCTACTTTCTTCATGTCTTCAAGTTGCTTTTCCTTGGTCGCCACATATTGGAGAAGTGCGGCGCGCCGGTGGTTCCCACCCAGCATCCAGAGGTTATTGTCCAATATCGCCTCTTTGCCTTTGTCTGTAAATTCTATTCTCCCTACTGACAGTATGGACGCTCCTTCCACAGTAGGAACTATCGCGCTTGGGTTTTTGATCCATTCTTTCTTGATCGCTATGTCAATTGCCGTCCCATCTGTGCTATTGTCCAAACTCTCTTTGAACCCTTCCACTAGCGATTGAACCCAACTTTCTTTCAGCTTTCGGTCGTTGAATTTTCCCCAGAACGCTCCATTTGGTGGATTGACGAGGTTCATTGACATATACCCCATCTCTGCCGCTTTTTTTTCCTTCCGGAGCTCCGTCAATGTGATGCCGTTGAATTTGTTCCCATCCTCTCCATCTACCATGGCCTGGGGCTGGTTTTGGATGTCTTGTTTTTCACTTGTTTTTGATTGTTTTTTCTTAGATCTGTATGTTAGCTTGTCTGTATGTTTTGTTGTTGTTCTTGTGCTTACTCTGGGCTTTGGTGCCATTTCGATTAATATACTTGGATATGCTCGGATTGTGCTCAAACAGAGTGGGGGTGGTGTGTAGGTTCTGCGTTTGGGGTGGGATTTTCTACGTCTGTCTTCCTATCGCATTCCTTATCGCCCCTACTTCTGATTTCCCCTTGGCTCGAACCTTTCCTTCTTCTTTCAGCCTTCCTTTCCCTTACCTTCTAGCCCTTTCCTTTCATTAGGGGGGTCACTCCCACGCTGCCAGTCATGTGGGTTTGTCTGGACCCGAGAGTAGGGCTGCACACCATGCCGTATACTGACGGTTATATGGTGCCATCTGACAGTGCCCATCAGAAAACATACAAGTGGCTTTTTGGGCCCCTTCTCACCTTCCAGAAGTGGCAAAAGGGACAGAAGCATCAGGAAAAACCTCCCACGTTAACAAGAGATAGTGCAAGTTTAAATTATTGTTAAGCGAAGTAAGACACATAAAGCGACATTACTGTATTACCGCGCGTGAAACTACTTTACGCTGACCCCGAATTTCCCTTTGTACTTCGCCCCCTCCAATTTCCTGTGGCTCTCGCATTTGTCATGACAATAAACAAAGCACAATGGCAAAGTTTCCAATCAGTTGGGGTGGACTTGCACTTACCAGTATTTGCACATGGACAATTATACATCGCTCTTTCTCGTGCAACTTGAACAAGACATGGCGTGAAATGTATACTTGATCCCAACAAAACTGACGACAAAACTAAAAACATCCATCGGGAAAACCACTCCCTGTAAAACCTGCTTTAATTAACACTAAACGTGCTAAGAAACTGTAAATACAATCGAGCGCTTGTTTTCTCGAGAGCACTATTAAAAATCTGTTCAGTGTACAATAAATTTTCCTTAATTACATTCAATTTTCAGTACATTCTAAATTGCATCATAACCTAGATACAAAGTGGTAGTCGTGCATGTTGGATGGGAAACTCTACATGGGGCGATGTGTAGCAGATTGTCCCAAAGGCACACAAAAATGGATGCTAAAAAATATGCGCCATGGTCGTGGCCGCCGTGATTGGGGTCATGCACAGCCATGTCATCATTGGCGACACACGGGATTTGCGACTCACATTAGTGGAGGCGTCCTCCCCACCTCCATGTCATTATCTCCAGGGGCAGACGGAGGTTGGGGCTCACGTTGCCCCTGCCCTGCATTGTCATCGCCGGGGGTGCATGGGGGTTGGGGCTCGCATTGGCAAAGCACCGCCCACCCACGCGTCGTCGTCAGGAGCACACAGGGGGTATAGCTCGTGTTATCCTCCGCCACATTGTCGTTGTCGTGTCACAGGCATGGGACGGGGCTTGCATCTTGCATCGAAGGGGCCACCCGCCACCACGTCGTCGTCGTCATCGGGGGTGCACGGGGGTTGAGGCTCACACACGACGAGACCTCAATCCTTCGGCGGGCAACGCGGCACCCTTGTTGAGCTCGATGTCTCATGGTGGGCTCTCCCTCTCCTCGCGCCCGCGCTTGGATGACGCGTCGCCGTGAGCCGGCAGAGGATCAGGAAAGGGGGAGTTGACATCGAGTTTGAAGTCCCACACAGTGTGCCACCAAACGCCCATACGTCTGCTCACGCCACCATCGCCCCTGCTACTGCTAGGCCACGCAGTAACAGCGGGTGCAGAGGTTGGGGCGGTCAGAGGTAGACGCAGACGCAGGCATGGCGTGGCGGCTGGGAGCACATCGTCCGCCGTGCCCGTGCGAAAGGGCCACCTAAACGCGTCCTTCGGCCTGGCGACCTTTTCAGGCCGAATCCGGGGGGGCACAAGCTGCGCTGCATTGGCTTGTGCAATCTTCGCAGAGCTGTCCTCAACACGTCCTGTCAGAAGAAAGGGGTGGGAGAAGGTGGGCAGGTGGACGCACGCCAAATGACGGACGGAGAGTCTCAACGTCCGTCCTGTTCACGCGTGGAATGCTTGCCATAAGCTGCTCCTTGTGCGCCCGCGACTCTTCTTTCTTCCGCTTCTTCTCTTCCACTCTCTGCGCCTTTGTCAATGGCACAGCGAGAGACATCTTCGACTTGTTCCCGAACGGCCAGCCGATGCTGCCACCGCCACCGACGCCTCCCGAGGACGTAATCGTCATCATGAACGACGACTGCGATGGCGACGCGGGGGTAACTGGTATCATCACGGTGGTATGTGATTTAAAAAAATCGGTATCGGTGGAAGCGGTGGAGTTGAGGAGGACGTTCCGGTCGACGAGTGCATCTCGGAAGGGTAGGCGTCGATATCAAGTCTGCGGGGCACGCTGCACGGAGTGATGGTAATAACTTACCCCTCGCTTTCGGCGGGTGCGGACGATGACGACCTGGGCCAGTCCATCCTTGCGGGCAGCTGGAGCGTCTGCATGCTTTTGGTTGGCACCAAGTGAAGGGACAGGCGATGTAACTGGCCCTCAGGGGTATTGACTTTGCTGATGACCGATAGGTGAGAGCTAGGGGCAGTTGACTCAGTGAAAATGAGAGAATGCGGGGTGTGTATGTGGCGGGATATAGAGGCCCGAAGTCTGGCTGATGGCTGAGTTGCTGTTCAGTGAGCTATGTGATGGAGAGGTCAAGGGCGGTGTCTCGGCACCTTGATCACGATACGTGGCTGTGACGTACTGGCCTGCCTCGTCTGCTCTGCGTGCGCGCGCGTGTCGTGATTGCGAGGGCTATAGTGTGGGCATGTGGTTCCATTGTCTGGTGAGAAGCGGCTTGCGACCAGGCCACAATGATGGTGATGTTGTTGAGTAGGAAGACTTTTGTCAACTCTCAAATGGGATCTTGGTGTTCCGACTGGAGAGTGGGATGAATGGGATGCAAAGTGTAAGGGGAATGCAACGCACGATGTCACACATCAATCAAGGGTGTAAAGGCCCATGGGGGTTGCGGCTCCCACTGGTGGAGCGCATTGTTGTTGTCGTGGCTAGGGTCGCATGCGGCTTATGGCTTGCACGGGAGAGTGCCCCCAGCGACCGCGTCGTCATTGTCGCCATGGTGGTTGTCAGTATTTGCCACGCACGCTATGATAGAGAGTATAGCAAGAACAACGACGCCAAAGAGAAGATGTGGCATGGCAGGTTGGCATAAGCTGTGAATGAAGGTGCGGCGTGCAGGCGAACGTCAACTGGCACTAAGTTAACTTAGACGGGTGGAAGTCTCGTTGATGGGATGACCGTGGGAGCTAACTCATTGCTAACGTGGCCCGAGTGTGGGAAGCAACTTTTCCTCGCTGTTGCCCAAGTTCAAACTTGTGTTCTCGCCCTTACCTGTCACCCACTTCCGCCACGCCATTGACTGCTGTTGCCTGCCTGCCTCATGCCATGAAGAAAAAAGCCAAGTTTTACATGTAAAAAACTTATAAGTTACATTGATCGCAAGCCCACTGCCACACTCCATTTCCAGACCTCAGCCAGAGGTGATGATGTCAGCACCAACCCCACCTTCAGCGTCGACACTATCACCACAACCTCAGTTACATTACCACTGGCAGCTGTATAACTCCACTGTGGTGACCGTAAGTCTGCAGCCTAGCCACTTTGTTCACGAAGACTGGCCGCCCTGCCGCACCTCTTCCTAGTTCATGCAATATGATTGACCTTCCCTCCTATTATAGGTCGTGTCCAAGCGCTCTGGTGCCGTTCGCTAGTCCCTCTGCAACGGTTTTTTTTTTTCCCTTAATTTAATTTTTTGTCTACTGACTTGTACCTCGGAGACCCTGACGTAGGGCCTGCTGCTGTCTCGACCCCAAACCCGACCGTTTCAGCATGGACTGTACCTCTGATGACGTCGCCGCCACCTAAGTTTCCAAGCACGCATGAACAAGCCGCTGCCTATCCTGCCACTAAGACTGTGGCGCTGTCATCTACCATTACAGGCAGCAAGTGTAGAAAGTTGGCTTTCCAGTAAGGTATGTCTTACATCAAGCAGCAATACTGACGTGCTTGGCTCTTTTTTTGGCACTGTCACACTCAAAACATGCACGGAGACGCACAGAGGCCCCCACCCTCTGTGTGCTGTCCCACCCCCTGCGCCCTCTTCTCCTCACTACCTCCTGTATGTGCTTGCTGCCCTCCTTACCCCCTCACTGCTCTCTCCTCGCCCAAGCCACCGTCCTTGACCTCCCTCTGGTTTCCCTCCCCTATCTTGGCCCAGTTGCGTGCTCAAGCAAGATCAATACCAGTTTCCATCACAACTGTTGCGACATTCTGCATTGTTGGTGGCACGTACATTACGGTCGGTCTTGTCATTGCCTGGTGTAAGCACCATTCAAGTTGTCGCGTGATTGTGATTACCATCTGACAAGTGCGCCACAGGCACCCCACTCTATATGGCCATTGGTCAGACTGGTAGCATCCTCGCCTCGCACCTGTTACCTTCCATCGAAGGCCCACGGTATATGTAAGTGTACTGGTCCTTGAAACAGTGATCTCGGCTAATATACATACCATCACCGCAGTAAAGGATTCTCAGGCGAGTTGCTCTCTCCTGTTCACACGTTAGTTTTTAACCTCCCCCCCTTTTTACGACAGTCCTGGCGGGGCTGTTGTTCCTCGGAACCATTTGCACCAGCATCTTTACAGTATGTTTGTTGCGCTCGTCCGATATGCGACCTTGATCCTCATGTATTTTGCTACAGATCCACTACCGTTATGAGAACCCGCGCCGTGATCGTGTGTATGGCAAGCATATCCCCGGTGTGTCCATTCATCTATGTTGGTGTCAATGGTACCTTGGACTTTAGAGTAGTAGATACCCTCTTCATCTTAATTACATCGTTCTTAGACTGTTCTTATCCACTTGTTTAACGTACTTTAGCTACAATTTTTGATCAAATGATGAACAATTTTAATCTTTCTGAATGATAAATTTTCGAAATTTGTTTGCGGATTAGTTCAAACTGAATGTAAATTACCCAGAGGACTTAATTAAAATGGAAAATGGGTGCTACATGTTAATTATTCGTAATTAATGCTAATTAACGCTAATTAATTCGGGGGGGTTTTCCCGATGCAGTTGTTGACTTTGTCCAAAAGAATACTGTCACATTGTTCTCCCTATTTCTACAAGCCTTGGCCACTGCGTTGTGGACAAGTGTGCGTGTGTATGAGTGCAGTTGAGCCAGGCATGGATTCACACCGATACCACCACACTTCCTCTCTTCGCACTGCCATCACATCCCCTCTTTTTTTTTTGCTGGTCCCCTGCACAACCTCGACACCACATTATTCAATTGAGTCGCGTTACCATACCAGTCCTACATCGCCAGTACAACAGAAGGCTCAAGCCCCCTAAGGTGGTAATTATCTCTGGGTGCACCAATGCCCGCGTCATCAGTATTGATATCGCCCCAAGCCCTTCCCGATGTGCTGTGCCCAGACTTGTCAAGAGCTCGACACGCTCATATGAGCGACGATCGTTGGTGGTGGCATCCTACCATTCATTCATAACAGCCTGACTGCTGGCAGGGTTAAGCAACCAGAAGTGGCACCGGCGTAATGTGCGCAACGGTGTTCATGTGCCCTCATACTCAGAGGTGGGCTAACCGGAACATTAGGTATTGGCTTACTTTTCAATGCGACTCAGACGCCTTGAGGACATCATTGTATGTCGTATGCCTTTTTCCTAGGTCCCGTCGACTTATCGTGTTCGCTCTTCTGCAGTTAGAACGAAGCGCCAAAATCTGGCCATCGGTGGCCACCCTCCTCACCCCCAGCTCCGTCTTTCGGTCTTCCGTCAATATCAGGTCCCTCCCGTCCCAACTCTCCGATGGCTGCTGTATCTGGTCCCTCAACGGCTCGGCATCCCTCTCCCTTCAGGAAGGCCCAGAAAATCTCTGAGCTCCTGCCTTGTGCGTCTTTCATCCGGTTTTTCCAACCAATTTTCTCACACCCGCCTTGTTGTAGGTGCCAGTGGGAGTGACTCGTATCATGGACATGAGCGCACAGCCAGACTGTGCTCGCCTCGTTTCACATCTCTTTGCTCGTTCCAATGTCCCGCCTCGCCTGCCCTCCACCACCCTGACTAGGTCGCGACTGCAGGAGGCTGGCAGAGTGAGACAGTCGGTGCCGACCTTGGCACCACTGCTCAGCCTGCCCAGCCTACTCTCCGGTCGCCCCTTCACCTATTCCTCTGCCCTTCGACCTACTTTTCAACGTCAGCTGCAGGGGGGGCTGGCAAAGCTAGGCAGCTGGTGCCAACCTTGGCGCCGCTGCTCAGATCTCCTAGCTCACCCCTGGCTGCCCCTTCACCCATTAAACCCCCCTTCAGCACCACCTGCAGGAACGAAGTAGAGAATTGCCTAGGACATACAATCTCAAGCAGCATATTGCCAGCAGTAAAGCTGTCGCCCCCCCTTTTCTTCCACGACGCGATTCCTCCCACTGTCATGGTCGGGGACATTGCGGGCATCTCAAGCTTGGAAACGGCGCGGGGAGCAGAAGTTGCGCTGAGCCCTGTTGTCAGCAAGTGAGGATTGGTATGCACGAAAAAGTGCATGTAAGGGTGCACGTCTCTGTGACTGATGCAGGGCAGACCTGAGAAGAGGCGAGGAGGAGGACATGGTCAGAAGGAGGAAGACTGGACTCAATACTCTAATCCGCTGGGGAACCGAAAAAAGCAGAAGTGCCGGTGGCAAGTCCCTAATGGTCGGTCTGTCCGGTCAATGTCCGTTCGCCACATAGCGGCCAACATTTGACATTTTTGACTTGAAAGGTTACAGCGAACGTCGTCGACAATGCTCGGTTGGTCTTTCATTTTCTCCCTTCAGTTGTTTCTCAGGCCAGACCTTGTAACAGCTTGATTCTGTTCCTTGTTTCAAGCGCGTGCACCATACCGTCATCATATACCGTCATCATCTTGAAGCCCTCCACAACGCACAGACACAGTGCACAGCATTTCGTTAGGTGGCCCATCACAGCCCACTTTTATTGGCCAGTCCATCTCACGTTTTGTCTTGCCACCTGTCTTCCATGGACACCCTTGACTCACACCTGCTCCTCCGTGTTCGTACGAAGGGTCATCGGCTCTTCCATCATTTTGGACTGTATGCCACGTTATCATTCTCGCGCATCCGGCGCTGATGAGGTTCATAAAGGCACTGTGCAACGCACCAGATTCGCGTCATTCTCATCTCTGCCGTCGTCATCACATCACTCTTCTACCCTGCTCTCGCTATGTATTCATCCTGTCAACCTCGCTTCCTTGCCCACTTTTCCTCCCAGATTCTCAACCCTTTCCTTGCCGCTGACGCTATCTCTAGTTACGGCACTTGGCACCACCTTCGCGACATCTGGGCTGCACACGACAGCCTTCACGTTCGTGAAGACTCTGTCGTCCGCGCCAGATGTAGCATCGAGCAGACGTTGCGCGTCGAACGTGTGCTCGTTCACAGCTCCGCCTCCACCGATTCCTTGCCGTTGACACGCCAGCTCCTGCGTGCCACCCTGCGCATTGAGTGCAAGATTTCCAACGTCATCGCTGCGCGGCGGGTGCCTTGTCTTCGATGGCCCGATGGACAATGTCTCGTGGTTTCTCCCTCGATGTTTTGGGATCACGAAGAACGTGCGCTCGCCACTGACGCAAACGTTCAGCATACACTCCGGCCTTCTAATCTTCAGTGTCCTCACTAACACCTTCACCGCATCCAAGGCTCCGTGCGTCACACACCCTGCAGCCTTTGCGCATCAAGTAGCCTGAGAGATGGCACCTAAGATGGTCCGACCACTATGAAACTCTCGGAATCGGAAGAACGACTCGCTAGGCTCTAGTCTAGCATGTCGTTTCCAGTGCTAACTCAGAAACTGCATGGAGGACTGCCGCCTCTGTGACGATGGGAAGCGCCACTGCACGTGGTAACTTGGTGTGATCTATCATTCATCAGCCGCTTTGGACAGTACGCAGGCCACTGGTCGCATATGATACTCCCTAGTACGTCGGTCCCACTTGTACGTCACCCCATCTGAGTGTCTGGTTCAATACTGAAAAAGGCGCCTGTTGAGGTCCCACCCTCGACCCATCCTCCCAAACGTACACACGACGAGAACGACGACAGCGAAGAGACCGTGGAAGAGATGTCACAAACGCAGGAGGACTGTCAAGGCCAGTACTGCCCACTTTCTGTTTACCCACTATGCGTACCACCGCCATGATCTGACGCCGTTCCTTGTAGCACTTACATTCTTGTACCCCTCCACGCCTTCTCAGCGGGAACGTATGAGCAAGCGTTCTCCAACCTCGTGCTCATCCATGCCCCAACATGTCCCTACACCGCACTCGCCGTCACCGACAAAGTGCCCCCGCCACCTGCTGCCCCGGTGCCAGGGGGCCATACACGGCTTGGATTGCAAATATCGTGCGAGAAATTAGACTGGCAGTTATCCTCCATTTCTCATATTTGTGACCATTTTTCTTCTTTACTATCCAGTGTAGAAGACCTAGGCATCAAGACGATGGAACCATCAAGTGTGCCGGATGACATAAACGATGAACAATGGTTGCGACTTATCCACACATTCGGTGGCGCAAAAGACTTTCGTGTGGCCAGTGAACTTGTGACAGACATCTTGCATGCATTACGTCCAGCCAACGAGGGGCATAAAATTGTGCTCCCTGCCCTGCGAAATCTTCATGTACAGGAGTCCATATACATTCTGGGGCCATTGCGAGACTCCGTAGAGTCGTTTGTCACCCAGCGTCGAGTCTCCAGTCGTCCCGTACAAATATATTATGTGCGTCTGCCACTCCAGTCATCCCGTACAAATCTATTACGTCTGTCTTCACTTGCACATCCCCCCCACAACAGTCCATCCAATGCAATAAATTACCCCTGTTCGCTGAGGACCGATCCAAGGTACTCTTTCCGCAGTTCGCCCCCACTACAGGCCTCAGGCTAAATGACCGGGACTTCGTCATTGACGGTCGACCCATTACCCCTTAGGCTTTGCATAGAGCTGTTTTTATGCGGAATGGCTTCGATTTCGTATGTCCTCGGTGTCTTTGATTATACTTTCGATTTGGCTACTTGTAGATGTTTATTCATGCAATAGAATGAATATATTTTTTCCGTATTTTACGGATTGTGTGAGTACTGTACTGGCTGTATCATTATACAGGGCTGGAAGTGGCAGTCGTGGTGCTTGTACGAACGCCGGATCATGTGACATGTCACACCACACTATCAGATCATCACAATCTTCTGGTCCGGGCATTCACACCCTCACTTCCCGTCCTCCCAACAACCCCACCAGCTTTTCCAACTGAACACCATCCTCATACAATGTCTCATCGTCTCACTCCATCCCCACCCCCTTCCTCGGACACCTCGACTGACATGTATGTGTCAACCCCTCTTCTGTCTATACCTCCTTTCTGACTTCTCTGTACTTCTGAGCAGCGAGGGCGATACACCCCCCACCACCCCACCCTATGACCCAACCTCTTGCCCAGCTGACATCACGCAGATACCAGATGAACTTGTTGCAGAACCAGATGACCGTGTCAAACAGTCAGAAGTCCTTGACCAGATCATCGCAAACACCCTCCAAGGCGCCACATATATAGATGCCTTCAATAACGAGCAAGTACACACTCTGAAGCTTTCGCAGCTCCAGATGCTATATGAAGGCGAGAACCAGAAGGTTGTGAATCTTCTGTCCCGCCGCAACACAATACAGATAGATGAGCAGTACCGTCTCGAAGTTGGAAAGGGACAGATAAGTATGATGACTGATAAAACGATGATCGATTACCACCTGACAGTTGCCGACCGGATCAGACTATCATCAATACTCCCAAATGCAGCCAATTCCCACAAGTTCACATTCAACATGGAACTGAAGAAGCAGTATCGGGACTTCAAAGGAAAGCATGCAATGGTCGGCTTCGACACCAAAGGCAAGCTGCTGTATATTGGGATGGCCATGAATGAGGATGTGTTCCTCGCCATGGCTCCAAACGCCTTCCTGTCTTGCCAGATGGACCCCTCGCCTCCTGGCCATTCCACTGGGTCCCCACTCCTTTCACGAAGGCACTACCGCCAAGTGGTCATGATGTTTGCTCATTTTATGTCAAAGATTCCAGAGCGGTCGTGGGTAAATATACACAGCAGTACATACTTCCAGAATTTGGACGCAGCAGAACCAAAATGGTGGAGGGTCACCAATGTTCTGTAGGTCATCTCTTCATGATCGGTGCAAATCCCCCTCACCGCCCAAACCGATCTTCCTACAGAGAGGACGACACCATCAAGCTGAACTTCGAAGAGGTCCGACTACTTGACTGGCTCATTGCTGATGGGTATAGTGCTTGGGTCGATGAGGCACCTCCGGACTGGAAGGCCGACGGCTTCCTTGAAAACCACTCCCCGATTGTGGTGACCTCTCGATATGGTCAAAACGCTGCAATCGCTGCTGAAGGTAATGAAGTAGAAGAGGCTGTGAACTGGGACTTGGAACGAGACTATTCTAAAGTTGCGTTTCTTACCTTTGCCCTCGCCACGTCAATAGAGTCAGCTAGTCCTTTTCATACCCTTCCTCTCAAAATTGTTTCTGATCACCTCCCCACGTAGGTGCACACAAATACATGGGTGGCAATCTATTCCCATAAGGACACTCAAGCGCAACCACCGAAAGGGCATCTACGATAAGAAAGATCACTCCAGCAGACAGCTTATCAACAACTTAAAGAAGCACCCACTTCTCAATGATGCGGATGGCGCAGAGATCCCAATATTCACCTCTAAGGGAGAACGTATTCCCCGCAGGACCCCAATCTTCGTCGAAGATGACCCCCCCTGTGGCGTCCTCATGAACCTGGAAAACATACACACACTCTTCAATCTGAATTCTCAATATCCCACAGAGGGCGATGGTGATATGGACTTCATAAATGTAGATGCCTACCCCCTCGGGTTCTTGCGCACCGTAGGCAATGTCCAAGCAACAAACGTACCACAGTGCTTCCATCGTGTCCTGGCTGAGATCAGTAAATCGGTCCGCAAAAACCCCAATAGATCTAGTGATTCCAACACCGCCTCGTTCTCCGAAGACCTTGATAGTCCTTACACACCCCGTATGCGTGTCATCAGGCCTGTCTCTTCTCAATTCTACAATTACATCTCGCACCGTGTTGCGGCTCACGCTGGCAGGTTTGATGCACAACAGGAAACAGTGACTGCCGCCCTTGCCGGTGCTTTTGCCCTGACGGAGAGCGACAAGATAAAGGCAAATGATAAGCAGGACTATTGCAAGGACGCACTTCCCTCAGACCGCTTTCGTTTGAAAATTGATTGTGAAGACTGCCCGACATGCCTTCGCGCCGAACTCGTCTACTCTGTGGATGTCAGGTCCCTCAGATCTCGATCCGGACGGTACACCACCCTCTTCATCCATCGCATTTGGCTATATACCCCATACGTAGGTTTATATTTAAAAACATCATTCTCCCTCTTTCCAGAGCCTGGAGCAGGCAAGATATACAAAACACCATCAAAGATCACCTGGTCGTCCTCAAACCAGAGGTTTGTCATCATCACCTAATGTCGTCTTCATGTTCTGAAACCCATGCTCAGGCCTTCCCTTCGCTGTACAATTGGGTATCTTACCCCATCACACTCCTCATCAAATCAATATACGAGCACGAGATCCGTAATCTGCGCATGAATGAGGTGGCTACAATGCCATGCCATATGCGCATTGAACTTCTCGCATCGTTGGAAAGACTTCTATGCTTCTGCCACACTGGAAACACTGCTGTCTTTGCGACAAGCCTCATGCATCCTCTTGGCCTCAGCAAAGGTGCCCTCAAGGACGGTTTTCCCATGCTTCTTCCACTGTTTGAGCAACCCACAATCCATTCGGCCATGGATCATGGACACAAAATCAATCCATGCAAATGGCCTCTCAAGGACCAATATCCTGCTATAGCGTCCAGAAGGGCACAGGTTCTCACCTATTCAATAAGACACTTCCTTGTAAGTTCAATCTTTCCATATTGTGACAATGTGATCGGTATTCTTGTGCTGTGCAACTCGACATCCAAGTTACGCGGCAAACTGTTGTGCTTTAGCAGTGCCGCGTAACTTGACATCCAAGTTATGCAGCACACTGTTGTGCTTGGATAGTGCCTTGTAACTTGACATCCAAGTTACGCGGCACACTGTTGTGCTTGAGCAGTGCCGCGTAACTTGACATCCAAGTTACGCGGCAAACTGTTGTGCTTGAGCAGTGCCGCGTAACTTGACATCCAAGTTACGCGGCACACTGTTGTGCTTGGATAGTGCCTCGTAACTTGACATCCAAGTTATGCGGCACACTGTTGTGCTTGAGCAGTGCCGCGTAACTTGGATGTCAAGTTACACGGCACACTGTTGTGCTTTAGCAGTGCCGCGTAACTTGACATCCAAGTTACGCGGCACAAGAATACCGATTATATGTTGCATATCTCTATGCCCTTTTATCAATTCGCTCATGCCCAATGTTTAAAGGTGTACCAGGCAAATTTTCGTGTTCAACACTCTCTTGCTGTAGATCCCCTTTCAAGTTACCCAGGTCTGGAGTCCTCACATGAGAATAGAGGCATGCGCATCCCCGAGATTGCTTTTATGGCCCTTATCGATGATGCAAAACAATTGGTAGCAGATGGTGTTCGGCATGATGTGGCTCTCCTCATTTCTACAGCCAAAACCGAAGAAGAGAGACAGGCCGCTACAAGACGTGGAAAGGAGAGGGAGACATTCTTGAAGAAATGGCTTCGTTTGCAAACACCTCTTGCCTATGGTCAGCATGACCGCAACGAGACCTATCAGTCTCTTGTGCAAGCTGTCGTAGCTGCCCCGGAGGATATTTCCAATGGTTTGCCCAACTTGCACCTCCATGCAATGACTCGCACAATCTTTGTGAACAGCCTTCTTAAAATGTCTTCTTCTGAATCTCCTTCCGCACCCCGTGCTCCTGTCCTGGCAAACGGCTCTTTCCTTCCTCTTCTTATTGAAGCACATCGTACCATTCTGAGTCTTTGCCAAGAGTCTGACAAGGATGCACGCCATAACTTTGTTCATGGTCTCTTCATTTATGCTACCCGGCATCTCCGAATTCATTTTGTCCCTTCCCATTGTCAGAGGTCTGGTGCTCCTGGTGCTCCTCACAGAAAACCTATCTTTGACTCATGGGCTCACTTGGGTCTTAGAGATGATGCTTCACTTCGTTCTCTCCCTCAGTCTCACAATATACCTTCCTCTTCTCAACGTGCCGCTGAAATTGCTCTTACCAATGC
>WNGR01008283.1_pt1 | contig 18636 bp, 9 predicted proteins | sample 5407581 | NCBI WGS metagenome assembly WNGR01 (sample SAMN13153383, study PRJNA577476) | soil metagenome | isolation source: 80 cm soil or saprolite under Garry oak tree replicate 2 | place: USA:California | collected 2016-06-15 | reverse complement strand
CGCTGGGCGCCAGCGAATTCAAATACCAGTCGGTCGTGGAAAACATCAAGGAAGTGATCTTTCAAGTCAACGAAGCCGGGCGCTGGACCTTCCTCAATCCGGCCTGGACGGAGATCACCGGCTTCAAGGTCAAGGACACGCTGGGTACGCCTTTCGCCGACTACGTTCACCCCGACGATCGCGAACGCAATGCGGAGTTGTTCCGGCAGCTCATCGAACACAAGAAAAGCAGCTGCCGGGACGAAACCCGCTACCTCGCCGCCGATGGCACGTTCCGCTGGGTGGAGGTGTACGCCCAGCCTACCTTCGATCCGAACGTGATCGGGACCTCAGGCACGATTCGCGACATCACCGAACGGAAGCGCGCCGAAGCGGAAATCCAGAAGCTGGCGGCCTTCGTCCGGCTCAATCCGGATCCGGTGATGGAATTGGCGGCCGACGGCACGCTCACTTACCTGAACCCGGCCGCGCGGGAAATGGGCCGTTCGCTCGGCCTGGACGATCCCGAGGCGATTCTCCCCAAGGAGGCGGCGGCGGTGGCCCGCGAATGCCTGCGGCTGGGCCACAGCAAGCTGCGCCAGGAAATTTCGATGAACGGCCGCACGCTCTCCTGGTCTTTCTTCCCGATCATCGCCAGCCAGGTCGTCCACTGCTACGGCAGTGACATGACCGACCGGATGAATCTGGAAGCCCAGCTTCGCCATGCGCAAAAGCTCGAGTCGGTCGGACAACTCGCCGCCGGGGTCGCGCACGATTTCAACAATATCCTGACCATCATCCAGGGCCATACCGATCGGTTGCTCGCCCAGGGAGACAGTCACCACGATATCACCGAGCCGCTCAAACAGGTGTCGGCCGCCGCCCGGCGCGCCTCCAGCCTGACTCGCCAATTGCTGATGTTCAGTCGCAAGCAGGTGATGCAGGCCCGGGTGCTCGACTTGAATTTGGTCTTGAGCAACCTGGCCAAAATGCTGCACCGCCTCCTCGGCGAGGATATCGCCCTGGAGTTCAAGTATGCCCCCGGCCTCCCGCTGATCGCGGCGGATACCGGCATGTTGGAGCAGGTCATCGTGAACCTGGCGGTCAACGCGCGCGATGCCATGCCCAAAGGCGGCCAATTGCTGATTACCACCTCGGCGGTCGCCATCGACCTGGCTTATGTCCAGCAACACCCCGAAGCGCACGCCGGCCAGTGCGTCTCCCTCAGCGTCACCGACACCGGCTGCGGCATGGACCGGCCCACGCTGGCCCGAATTTTCGAGCCGTTTTTTACCACCAAGGAAGTCGGCAAAGGCACCGGTCTGGGGCTGGCCACCGTGTACGGGATTGTCAAGCAACACCAAGGCTGGGTCGAAGTCAGCAGCGAGGTCGGCCTCGGCACCACCTTTCGGATTTTCATCCCGGGCACCTCCGAGCCGGCCGAGACCGTGGTGGAGAAATCGTCGGCGCCCAAGAACATTCGCGGCGGGCGCGAAACGATCTTGCTGGTGGAAGACGAACCAGTCTTGCGCGAGTTGGCGCGCATCATCTTGCAGGACTACGAGTATCAGGTGCTCGAAGCGGCCTCCGGGGTGGAAGCCCTCAAAGTCTGGGAGGCGCACGACGGGCGGATTGACCTGCTGCTCACCGACATGGTCATGCCGGAGGGAATCACCGGTTGCGAACTGGCCCAACAATTGCGCGCTCGCAAACCGGGATTGAAGGTCATCTACACCAGCGGCTACAGCCCCGAGGTGATGGGGCGCGATGGCGGACCGCACAACACGACTTTCCTCCAGAAACCTTACCCGCCGCCGCAGCTGGCGCAAACCGTGCGCGAGTGTTTGGATTTTTGAAGCCGGCCAGTTCCGCCCCCGGCCGCGCCCTTTTCTTCGCCCGGCAAATTCCCCAACGGCGCAAACTCACGCCCTCGCTCAGCGCCGCAGCCGCAGCAGCAAATCCTTGCTCTCAACCGTATCGCCGATCTGGACCGGAATTTCACCGACCACGCCGTCGTTCGACGCGTAAATCGTCGTCTGCATCTTCATCGCCTCCATGGTGAGCAGTTTGTCGCCTTTGGCCACTTTCGCGCCCACCCCCACCGCCAGCGACGTGATGATGCCAGGAATGGGTGCGCCGACCTGCCCGGGATCGGCCAGATCGGCCTTGGGGCGGGCCTTGGCTTTGGCATGAATGGACTTGTCGAGCACCGCGGCCTCGCGCCCCTGGCCGTTGAGCTCGAAGGTCACGATGCGAAAACCGTCCTTGTCCGGCGCGCCAACGTTGATCAGCTTGATGAACAATGTCTTGCCTTCCTCGATGCTCACCGAGATCTCCTCGCCCGGCTTAAGCCCGTAAAAGAAAGCCGGCGTGGGCAATACCGAGGCATCGGCGCCATCGCGCGAAAACCGGGCGAACTCGGCGAAGACCTCGGGATACATCAAGTGGCTGAACAGATCGTCGTCACTGATCTCCTGTTTGAGTTTGGCGGCCAGTTCGTCCCCCGTTCTTTCGAAATTCAACCGCGGCATCCCCGCGCCGGGCCGGCCCCGCCGCGGCCTGGTCTTGCCCAGCACGACCCGTTGCAACCGCCGCGGCCAGCCGCCGAGCGGCTGGCCCAGGCCGCCGCTGAGCATCTCGATCACCGATTGGGGAAAGGGGGTTGAACCCGGGGCCAGGTTCAACACGTCGGCCGGCTTGATGCCGCGGGTGACTAGAAACATCGTCATGTCGCCGACCACCTTGCTGCTCGGAGTCACCTTCACGATGTCGCCAAAGAGCTGGTTGACTTCGGCGTAGCAACGGGCGATCTCCGGCCAGCGCTGCCCCAGACCCATCGCCACGGCCTGTTCCTGGAGGTTGGTGTACTGGCCGCCGGGCATTTCGTGTTCGTACACCGCGGCGCTGCCGCTGGCGGGCGCGGTGTCGAACGGCTTGTAAAACGCCCGCACCTGCTCCCAGTAATCGGCGAACTCGTTGAGCGCCCGCAGGTCCAGGCCGCTGTCGCGCGGGGTGTGTTGCAGGGCCGCCACGATCGAATTCAAATTGGGCTGGCTGGTGGACCCGGACATCGACGCGATGGCTAGATCGACGACGTTCACGCCGGCGTCCGCGGCCTCCAGGACGGACCCGGCGTTGATCCCGCTGGTGTCGTGGGTGTGGAAATGGATCGGCAGGCCGATCTCGCTCTTCAGCGCCTTGACCAGCGCGTAGGCCGCGTACGGCCGGCACAAGCCCGCCATGTCCTTGATCGCGAGGAAGTGCGCCCCCATTTTTTCCAGTTCCTTGGCCAGCTTCACGTAGTACTTTAGTGAATATTTCGCGCGCCGCGGATCGAGGATGTCGCCCGTGTAACAGATGGCGGCTTCGCAGAGCGCATGCGTCGCCCGCACCGCTTCCATGGCCACCTTCAGATTCGGCGTGTAATTGAGCGAGTCGAAGATGCGGAACAGGTCAATGCCCTCCTCGGTGGCGTGCCGGACAAAACCGGCGACCACGTTATCGGGATAATTGGAGTAACCGACGGCGTTGGCGCCGCGGAAGAGCATTTGAAAACAGATGTTGGGAATTTTCTCCCGCAATTGGCGCAGCCGCCGCCACGGGTCCTCGCGCAGGAAACGCATGGCGGTGTCGAAGGTGGCGCCGCCCCACATTTCCAGGCTGAACAATTGCGGCGTGCGGCGGGCCACCGCGTCCGCGATCGCCAGCATGTCGTAAGTGCGCACCCGGGTGGCGAGCAGCGATTGCGGCGCGTCGCGGAACGTCGTGTCGGTGATGAGCAGCCGTTTTTGTTTGAGCGTCCATTCGGCGAATTTCGCCGGGCCAAGCTTCAGCAGCAACTGCCGTGTGCCGGCCGGCGGCGCCTCCTGGTGATCGAACTCCGGCACGATGGCCGGCGGCAGCGGCGCTTTGAGCTGGTGACCTTTGGCGACGGGGTTGCCATTGACAATCACGTCGCCCAGGAAGGTGAGCAGCTTGGTGGCCCGGTCGCGGCGCGGCTTGAAGCGCATCAATTCCGGCGTCGTGTCGATGAGGGTGGTCGTGGCCTGGCCGGACCGGAACCTCGGGTTCTGGATGACGTTCTCCAGGAACGGGATGTTGGTCTTGACGCCGCGAATGCGAAATTCGCTCAGCGCCCGGTCCATCCGTTGCAACGCGATGGGAAAGGTCCGCCCGAAGGCGGTGACCTTCACCAGCAACGAATCGTAAAACGGCGTGATCACGCTCCCCGCGTCCCCCATGCCGCCATCCAGGCGGATGCCCAGGCCGGCGGCGGAACGATAGGTAAGAATTTTTCCGTAATCCGGGGTGAATTTATTCTCCGGATCCTCGGTCGTGATGCGGCATTGGACGGCATAACCGGCGCGCGAGACTTTGTCCTGCGGCGGCAGGTCCAATTCCGACCCGAAGAGCGAGCAGCCTTGCGCGACCAGGATCTGCGAACGGACCAGGTCAACGTTGGTAATCACTTCGGTAACGGTGTGTTCGACCTGGATGCGGGGATTCATCTCGATGAAGAACCAGGCGTTGCGGTCCAGGTCGTAAAGAAATTCGACCGTGCCGGCGTTGTCGTAGCGGACTTCGCGCGCCATGCGCACGGCGGCGGCGCACAAATCCCGGCGCACCTGGTCGTCCAAGCCCACGCTGGGGGCGATTTCCACCACCTTTTGGTGCCGGCGTTGAACGGAACAGTCGCGTTCGTGCAAGTGCAATACCTGGCCGTGCCGATCGCCGAGGACCTGCACCTCGATATGCTTGGCCCGCGGAATGTATTGTTCCAGAAACACCGCGGGGTTGCCGAACGCCCGGGCCGCTTCCTCGCGCGCCTCGTCCAGAAGATGATTCAACTCGGAAGCCTTGTGGGCCAGGCGCAATCCGCGCCCGCCGCCGCCAAACGCCGCTTTGATGAGCAGCGGAAAGCCGATCTCCTGCGCGATCTTCAACGCTTGCGCGCGTTCTTCAACTGGCTCCTCGGTGCCGGGCAGCGTGGGGATGTTCACTTTCCGGGCCAGCGCGCGCGCCGCCACTTTGTCACCCATCAATTCGATCAACTCCGGCCGGGGTCCGACGAACGTAATTCCGGCCGCCTGCACGGCGCGCGCGAACTCGGCATTCTCCGCGAGAAAACCGTAACCCGGATGGATCAAATCGACCCCTTTCTCCTGGGCAAGGGTAACGATCCCTTCGATGTCGAGATAGGCGCCCACCGGGCCTTTGCCTTCGCCCACCGGATAGGCTTCGTCGGCCTTAAAGCGGTGCACGGACAACCGATCTTCCTGCGCGTAAATGCCGACCGTGCGCAAGCCCAGTTCGGTCGCCGCGCGAAAGACGCGGATGGCGATCTCGCTGCGATTGGCCACCAGCAGCTTCTTGAAAACGCGGGGCGGCGCGGCCGGCGGCGTTTGGCCGGCCTTCGGCTTCAAATCCGACCGGCGTCGGGATGAACTCATAGTCCGCGTGGTTATAGTGAGGTGATTGTCTGAACGCAAAGGAATGCGGAGGTCCTCACCAACAAACCAGGGCTGCATCAAGCTCTCCATCCTCTCCCCGCGAGGAACGAGTGGGGAGAGGACCGAGGAGAGGGGAAACCAATAAAAACGCACCTCCTCTCCCCAGCCCTCTCCTCCATCCGATGGAGCAGAGGGAGAAATCGAGGAGCTTGATGCAGCCCGGCCAATAAACGGGTCGGCGCTCAACGAGCGCCGCGACAGCCCGCTTTTTCAGTGGGCTGCCAAGGGCCGAAGCGTCGGAGATCAAGATCGGCGCCGCGACAAATTTTTTCCCAATTAAGCGAACATAGGCGAACATAAGCGAACATAAGCGAACATTGTTCGGTTCACTTCCCGTTTTTAGGTGGTCCGTTTCCATCCTCTTGGTTTTTTCCCCTGCGGGGACCAAAAAGGACGGCCTGCACCCGCACCATTTTTCTTTTTCATCCAGACTCTGATCCGCCCCGACGGCCTCCAGATCAGCCTTTAATTTGGGCAATTCGTCCCAGGCCGCGGCGGTCTCCTCAAAATTATGGTCATACTTTTTTTCAATCACGCCGCAACTTTAACTCGGCACCGGCCGGGGGGAAATGGACAGAAATAGCGTGCTATTTGATTCCTAGGAATAAAATAGCGCGTTATTTCGTGCCTACAAGGGAGTCCGCAGGATAGGCGACAAAGGCAGGGGAGGAGGCGGCGCTTCGTCCTCTCCCTCTCCCCGCGAGGAACGAGCGGGGAGGGTTGGGGAGAGGGGAAAGCCAATAAAAACGCGACTCCTCTCCCCGGCCCTCTCCTCCTCCTCCGTCGGAAGAGAGGGAGAAGAGCGCGGTCGATTACCCTAATTCAATGCCAGTGCTCCCTGACCCCCGCTCCGCAGGGAGAGGGAAATCGCCTCGCAGTGTAGGCCATCTTGCGATCTCATCAGTCCTTGCTGCGTCCGCCTTTGGTCGGCCACCCAACGGACGCTCGGGTTTGGGCAGGAAAGGAATAATTCAGTCCCCGGATGCGGCGCGCGCGAATTGGCAGTGGCGCGGCGCTCGCCGTCCGAGTAGAGTCGATTCGGTGTCGCTGCGGTCGCGGACGCGCGGCTGAAAATTGCGCGCCGTGTCCGCGCGCGAGCGGCCAATTGACATTCTAACGAAACAGAAAAGACTATGACAACAATCGCCCAATACCTCGGCGATAAAGCCGAATCCCTGCTTAATTTCAAAAGCCCCAAAATATCAAAGGAACATCTGCATTTGCCCGGACCGGACGTCGTTGACCGTCTTTTTGCCGGGTCCGACCGCAATAACCGCGTGCTGGGCAACCTCCAGCGCATCGTCAAACAGGGCCGGCTCGGCGGCACGGGCTATCTCTCCATCCTGCCGGTCGATCAAGGGATCGAACATTCCGGCGGCGCCAGTTTCGCCAAAAATCCGGCCTACTTCGACGCGGAGAACATCGTGCGGCTGGCCATCGAAGGCGGCTGCAACGCCGTCGCTTCCACCTTCGGCGTGCTGGGCGCCGTCGCCCGCAAATACGCGCACAAGATTCCATTTCTGGTGAAGATCAACCACAACGAACTGCTCACCTACCCCAATAAATTCGATCAAATCACGTTCGGAACGGTGAAGCAGGCGGCGGACATGGGCGCGGCGGCGGTCGGCGCGACCATTTATTTTGGTTCCGACCAAAGCACGCGGCAGATTGTCGAGATCAGCCAGGCCTTCGCCCTCGCGCACGAAATCGGCCTGGCGACGGTCCTCTGGTGTTACCTGCGCAACAACGCCTTCAAGCAGGACAAGGACTACCACCTCTCCGCCGACCTGACCGGCCAGGCCAATCATCTGGGGGTGACCATCCAGGCCGACATCATCAAGCAGAAACTCCCGGAGAACAACGGCGGCTTCAAGGCCCTTAACACCGGCGGTTCAAGCTACGGCAAATTCGACGAAAAGATTTACACCGAGCTGACCTCCGACCACCCGATCGACCTCTGCCGCTACCAGGTGGCCAATTGTTACATGGGCCGCGCCGGACTGATCAACAGCGGCGGCGAATCCAAAGGAGCGGCCGACCTGCAAAATGCCGTCATCACCGCCGTCATCAACAAACGCGCCGGCGGCATGGGGCTAATTTCCGGCCGCAAGGCGTTCCAGCGTCCGATGAAGGAAGGCATCGGGTTGCTCAACGCGATTCAGGATGTCTATCTGAGCCAGGAAATCACCGTGGCGTGAGTCGCGGACTACTGGATGATCGGGAGCTGGAGAAGCCGAAACTCAAAAACCTCGAAAGCCTGATTAGGAACTCAGGAAACCAGCCCGGGGTGGACCGTGGATTACGCGGGTAAGTCACATACCCTCTTGCTGTCCGGGCCAAGTTTTGCCATGCTGTCCGCGTGCCGGATGTTCCCTTGGCAGCGGGTCCGGAAAATGGGAAGCACGGGCGACCCGCCGACCGGAAGATCGATGCCGGCGCTCCGTAGGAGCGGCCTATTTGTAGCCGACGGATCCCACCCAGCCACAAGCCCCATCGGGGCGGCATCTTCGGCTTCGACGCCGCTCCTACGGAGCTTTGATGTCCTGCCACCCACTATCTATAAATATGCCGCCCCGACGGGGCTGGGAACGGCGCGCCTCGCCTTAAATTCAATGGCTGCAGGCCAGAGGCCTGTGCCACCCAAAAACGAATTTCCCGCCACGCTCTAACAGCGTGTTTGGAAAGACCGCCAAAGCGCCGCGTGAGGGCACGCGGCCTACAGGAAATGGCCAAAATCACGAACCCCTGTAGGCCCGGTCCCCTGACCGGGCGGCTTTCCAAACAGGCTCTAAGGCCATTTGGCCATTTCTTCGCGGAGGCAGATACCTTGCTGACTTAGCCTTGCGGAAAACGAGGAAGTAGGAGTGGTTCTTCCGGGCGTGGACCTGCCGGAGAATGCGGCTGACGCCGGGCTTGTTCCTGCGCACAACCACAAACAGGTCCTCCACCACGAAGCCCATCTGGCCCAGTTCGTTGATGATCTCCACATGAGTGAGCCGCTGCTGATTCGCGCAGACTTCATCCTGGCATTTCACAATGTAAATGCCCTCCGGCTTCAGGACGCGGTAGGCGTCGCGTGCCCCTTTGAAGTAAAGGTCGAGCACGGCTTCGTGATATTTCTTGGAGCTGTTTTCGATTCCGTTGTTGGAGTAGTACGCCTCGAAATTCTGGTGGTTCTGATGGGCCGTGCCGCCGGGGGTGTGCATGTAAGGAGGGTCGAAGACCACGCAATCAATCGTCGTGTTTCCGTAAAGCAGCTTGCCGCAATCCACGCCGGTTCTGAGGTCAGTTGCCCGCAACTCGTAGGCGCCTTCCGGCACCTGCTTCCAGAACACGCCTTTGCCGTAAGTGACATCCGCGACCAGGCTCCCCACTGGCACGTAGAGCTTGAGGATGTGCGGAAACACCGCGTCGTTGGTGTCCTGACACGCGGAAAAAATCAACTCGTTGGTCGAGATGCCGCGGGCCACGCGGCCGGTTTTTTTGGGCTTAACGGGGCCGGTTGGCGCGCTCATTGGTGCTCCTCCGCTTCCTGGAAGTTGTGCGGTTGTTCGCTTCGCCGCCGACCCTCTGCTCCAATGTTTTAAGGATCCAATGGTGGAGGGTGAGGCCTTCTTCGATGGCCGCAATTCTGATTCGCTTGTGCAAATCCTCTGTCAATTCGATTGGAAACGTCTTGCTCATGCTCATCTCACGTTCTTTTTAAAGGGTGAGCGAGATTACGAGACATAGTCAAGTTAGAAAACGCAGTTCGCCAACTCGGCTGGTTCCGGCGAGCTACGCCTCGGCGTGGACTCAGGAAAGTCAGAGGGACGCGAGCCGTCGGCTCCCAGCGCGAACCTTCCGAGCCAGTCACAAGCGCGCTGGCAAACTGCTCAGGTTTCACCGGCAGATCGGCTGACTGGTGAAGAAGCGAGGGCCGCGCATCCGATGTGGGGCAGAAAACGGGTTCGCTTGATTTGCCCGGAGGCTCTGCTTTAATTTTGTCATGTCCAAAGCCAAAGGCATCACGCTGCACCCGATGAAGTTTGAAGATGCTGTGCGCCGGATGCTCAAGACGAGGCCCGTACCCAGTTCTAAAAACTCAAAGCTCCCTCGTGCGTCGGTCAACCGAGCACCGCTAAAGAAGAAACTGAGCTGATTGTCGCTCGCCAGAACGAGGCAATCTCTACACACCACACCAACAATAAGTGTCACGGGCTTCTTCGGTTTTCGTTTTGGAAAGCGTGGCCCGGTACATCAAGCCGACCCGGACCGGCTTCCGCTTAAATCATTCTGGCGCAATCACATAAAAACCACTTGGGTTTGTCAACGATATAATCCCGCGCGACCTTGTCACCAGTACTGGTGACTGGCGGGGGTGACCCGTTCGAGTATGCTGATGACATGTTGACGGTGCAAAATTGCAGTATCCGGTCATTTGTGTGTGGCTGGAATGGCGTGTGTCTGCGGCGCCGCATCGGTTGACCGTTGGCCGTAGCGAGCGCAGCTACGACGGCAGGGTGTAAGCGCTTTGTTCTCATGTGGAAGGCCGGGCGAAAGTCCGGCCTTTTTTTTATCGACTGGGTGAACGCGCCCGTCTCCTCTCCAATCCTCCACCACCGAAGCGGGCGCAGCTTCTCGCCGTCATTGGACCGCATCCCCTCGCCCAACCGCCGGTAGCGCGCTCCACAGCCAATCCTCGCCGAGCTTGGACTGGAATGCTTGCGCCAGACCGAGCCAATCGAGTTTAATGCGGGGAATCTATGAACGCTCTTCGTTTGCGAACGCTCCTCGCTCTTTTGTGCCTCGGCGCGCTTTCTTGCTTTGAACCATCAACCGGCCTCGCCGCCGAGCGCGCCACGGCGACGGATCCAGCGGCGGCCGAGCGGAAGCTTCTTTATGTCGCCACGCCCGGCATTCGCGATTACCTGGAGTATGGCGGCCATGGCATCGTGGTGTTTGACATCGACCACGCACATCGGTTTGTGAAGCGGATCGCATTGGCCGGCCTGGACGAGCAGGGCCAGCCGCTCAACGTCAAAGGCATCTGTGCGAACGCCGCGACGAAGAAAGTCTTCGTCAGCACCACCAAGACCCTCACTTGCCTCGATCTGGTGACCGACCACATCCTCTGGGAAAAACCTTACGAGGGCGGGTGCGATCGCATGTCCATCTTGCCGGACGGACGCGCGATCTACGTGCCGTCGCTCGAAGGGGCGCACTGGTACGTCGTCGAGGCGGCCACGGGCGATGTAATCAAGAAAATCACGCCCAACTCCGGCGCCCATAACACGATTTGCGGCCTCGACGGCGCGCACGCCTATCTGGCCGGGCTGAAATCGCCCGTGCTCACGGTGATCGACAGCCGAGACCGGTGAGCAAAACGGTGGGACCATTCAGCGCGCCCATCCGCCCGTTCACCGTCAACGGCTCGCAAACGCTCTGCTTCGTCAACGTGAACGACTTGCTCGGATTCGAAGTCGGCGATTTGAACACCGGCAAAATGATTCATCGCGTCGAAGTGGAAGGTTTCCTAAAGGGAGCGGCGAAGCGGCACGGCTGCCCCAGCCACGGCATCGGCCTGACGCCCGACGAGAAGGAACTGTGGTTGACCGACGCGGCCAACCGGCGGTTGCACATCTTTGACGCGACGGCGATGCCGCCCAAACAAATCGCCAGCCTGGAACTGCGTGATGAGCCGGGCTGGATCACGTTCAGCATCGACGGCCGCTATGCCTACCCGTCCACCGGCGAGGTGATCGAGACCGCCACGCGAAGGATCGTCACCAGCTTGAAGGACGAGCACGGCCAGGCGGTGCAGAGCGAGAAGCTGCTCGAGATCGATTTCGTGGGTGACAAACCCAGCCGCACGGGAGATCAGTTTGGACTGGGCCGCGTGCGCGCCTCGCGCCCAGTGAAGGGCCTCGAGCCGCCCACCTCGAAGTAAGGCATCCGGCCGGGGGAGCGCGTCTGGCACAGGGCGCCGGAGCTTGAGACGATGCCAATATGGCATCGCGCAGATTTGATTTCGTTCATCGTCGCCATCTGACTCCACGAGAACGCCAGCGTTTGCGGGCACGCTATCACTGAAGTCAGTTAAGCCAAAGAGAGGTTGCCCAACGCTATGGCATCGGTTTTTCCACGTTGGTACTAGTGGCAAGTACAGTGATTCGGTTGGCTGTGGGCGCGAAATGGCAAGGTGTTGGGACGGGTCGAATTACCTGGAACCCAGCGCTGACGCCACCGCTTCTTTAATCTTTGGACCGCGAATGTTGCGAGCCATAATTTTGCCGTCAGGACCGATCAGGAAGATTGAGGGGATTCCAATGACGCCATAATCTCTTGTCACGGTGTCGTTCGACACCTCGCCTCGGAATGCCTGCGTCCAGCGAATGTCTTCTGCCGCGACGAATCGCTTGACCCCTTCGCGATCCGAATCGAGGCTCAGGCTGATCATCACCAAGCGATCATCCGTGCCAAAAGCATCGTGGACATTCTTAAGGTTCCGCATTTCCCCGACGCACGGACCGCACCAAGTGGCCCAGAAATCCAGCAGCACAAACTTGCCGCGAAAGTCAGAAAGCTTGAGCGGCTGGCCACCAAGAGTTTTGACACTGAACTCAGGAGCAATATCACCAGCTTTCAGGTTTATAGCGGTTAAGAGGGTCACTTTGCCGAGGTCAACCGGCGCATCATCGGCATTCGAGCCGGCCGCAGGAACCATGACCGACACGTGGTCCAACACAGCGACTCTGTTCCCATTTTGCTCGACGTAGCCGTTCACATTGTACTTCGCGGGGGCGACCATTTCCGCGAGGAACGAACCATCCGATTGGAATTCGAAGCGGCCTTCTTTTCGTTCCGCTGCTGGCGGGAAGAGGTGGCGACCCGCATCCGACTTGTACCAATCCTGCCACCATTTCGTCCGCTTCCCAGGAAGGTCAAATCCCTCGGGCAGTGTCGGCATTACAACTCTGGGCCAGCCCACCGGACTGAGCCATCCGGAACAAGACCTGAGGTCAACCTCGCTGGCCGGTCCCGTGCCAAGTTCCAAGCTGCCAATGACGGTCCGTCCCTGAGTCACAATCTCCAACCGTTTCGTTTCTCCTGGTTTCACTTCCATCAACTCAAGATGGAACCATGACTTCGGATGCTGGTGCATTTCATGAAGGCTGATTCCGACAGGCGGGACATGCTCGAATACAAACCGCCCGTGCGAATCCGTTCTGACTTCGTCGTCCATTCCGAGCCGGTCTCGCGTTTCGAAATCCGGGCCGATGCATCTCCAATCGAAGTAGAGCCTAAGCGGTTGATTGGCCACCGGACGATTCCGGTTCGTTCTTGCACCTTCGATGCGTCCCCATGGCTGCACGAGCATCGTTGAATTGCTGGTAAGGTCGCGGCTCTGCGACAAGCTGAAGCCTTTGTCGTTCGCGATCACGAAGCAGATATTCTCCTCCCTTAATGCAATAGTGAACCGGCCGGCAGCATCGGTTTGTAATCGCTCATTACCGCCTTCGATGGTCGTTCCTTTCAGAAGAGCGTTTGTGGATGGGCCGATGCAGACGACCGTCACATGGGGCAGCGGTTTACCATCAGCGGCTTCGACTTGGATTGTGAAGACGCGCGCCTTCCCTGGTTTCGTAGCGGACCCGGTCGTTCCTTCGTTGGCTGTGGCCCGGGCGGACCCGTCAAGGATCAAAGCGAAAAACGACACCAGAGCGGCAGTCACATTCGAAGCAACCATCCTGTCTGATTGAGCAATCATAAACCGAAATTCGGCCTCAGGCCAAATTTCATGTCAGTTATGACAGAACAAGGCCGCTGACGTCACGGAGAAAGCGTTTCAATTCTCGCAACTGCACTTTTTCACGCCATGTGCGAGCTCAGACGGATTGGAAATAAGCGCCGCTGGCTGCCAGGAAGAAAGGACAATTCCGGGTCCGGTTCGCCTCGACTGGTTAGTTCAATTCCGACCGCGCGAATTTCCCCGCGGATTTGATTTCGCCCTGCTCGAGCAAAAACTTTCGGCGTTTCGTCAGGTGGTCGCGCAGGGACTGAAGATTGCGCTGGAATCGTTGCGAGGCTTTATCCGGATCTTCCTTAATTGCCACGGCGTGGAGCCGGACTTCCTCTTTGAGGCGTTCCCCCATCTGATCGATGATTGGGAAGAAGATTTCTTCCGTATAGACGTTTTCCAGGAGTTCCTTCGTCCGGGCCAAGAACTGCTTGCGAAACTGCGGATTGGCGAGCAACGGCTTGGAAAAGTATCCGCCGGGCCGCCACCATTCAGTTTTGCCGCCAAATCCGCGCGGGGGAGGCCGGTCTTTGGGCCAGCCCGGCGGCGCGTCGCCTTCCATGCCGAAGCTCAGCGGCATATCGTAAAAGACTTCATTCTTCGGCATGTTATCGTAGAAGCCCCAGGTCTTGTCCTGGTCCCAGGGGTACATTTCCCACTTCCCGCCGCCGATCTCGTGATAGGCGTAGTAATTGTTAAAGAACCCGTCCCAGTGGGAGAGGCAGGTGTTCACGGCGAAGTAATTGATGACCTGCTCGACGTTGAAATTCTTTTTGATGACCGCCCATTGTTCGTCGCCTTTGCTCCGATCCAGTGAATCGACGAGCGCCAGCAAGTCGTCATGGCCGGCGCGGGTGTTGGTTTTCTTTTCATGCTGGCCGACGACGCCTTGTCCGAACCATTGGCATTTATACAAGTTCCCGTCCCCCGTGAGGTGGATGCGATGGAGAAAGGCGCGGTTGGGCTGCTCGATTAGCAGGTGATATCCGAGCAGTTGCCCGTCGATCCAGAGGCGGACAAAATCGTGGATCTCCGCGGCGTTGCCGGCGCGCTGATACACTTCGTAGGCGAGCGGTTCGGCCAGGACAAAGCGGTCGTTGGTTTCGTAAATGAGATTGATCGTGGTCATGCCGTTGAGCGGATGGTCCTTGTGGAAATGGACTTTGTATCCGGCGCTCCGCTCCGTGACGTTCAGGAAATCGAACAGCTCCGCTTCCCCCGTTTGCGCATCCACATAGACAAATGCCGACTGCCCGCGTGGCGGCAGCGGCGGTCTGGGGGCGCCCTTGCCCGGCATGAAGGAACTGTTTTCCTGGCGCCAGCGCGAGAGGGCTTGTTCCTGGTCTGGCGCCAGCAACGGCTTCAGCTGCTTGGCCATGTCGGCGTTCAATCTCTCGACTTTCGCCTGCAAGTCCTCCCAATCGCCTTTCCCTTGCATCACCGCCTTGGCCGCCTCGACCAGTTCGCCACGCTCGCGCAGCGCCGCTTGATAAATCGGTTTGAGCTGGTTAAATTGGGTTTCGGTGAAATCCGGCCGCAGGGCGAGCTTGAAGTAAGCCCCTTCCAAATTGATAAAGCGCTTGAGCACCCGCTCCGGTCCCCACTGCATTTGCGGGCCGTTGCCGGCGGACAGTTGGGGTTGGAGCCAATTGGCAAACGTTTTGTTCTGGTCGCCGGTGAGGAGGGGCTGGAGCGCGTCTTTCAGTCCGCTCAGAAAGGACTTCGCCAGCGCGGGAAATTCCTTCATCTGCGGCTTGAGATCGGGCGTTGCCAGGGCCTTTTCGATGAGTTTGTCGCGCTCCGAAAATTTGGCCTCGAAAATGGGGCGCAGTTTGATCAACTCGTTGAATCCAAGTGGCTGGCCGATGCACAACTCAAACCAGGCCGAGGGCAGATCGAGCCCCGATTCCAAGGTCATCCTGGCCATGAAACGGATTTCGCCGGCGGACCCGCCGCGCTCGGAATTTTTCCGGCGCTGTTCCGCCAGCTTGAACTCCTCTTCACCGACGTTGAGGATGAGTCCCCACGGTATCTTCCCCGGTTCGAATTTGGGATGGACGAAGCAGGAAAAGGCCGGGCGGAGTTCATGTTCGCCAGGCTGAAACCTTTGGGAACCCTTGCGGTTCACCGCTTGCACGCGAAACCGGATGAGCGAGTCCTCCTTTTGTCCAGGAATGGTTGCCGAATAACGGTGCTTTGAAACTTTGGTCATCGCCACCGCGGTTTCCTCCTTTTCAAATCCTCGCCCGGCAACGCGATAGCGCAAGTTGACTTCACGCAGGCCGTCCGCGTCGCGAACCTCCGCCTCCACCGTCACCGGCTGATCCGGCGCCGGATTCGTGGGACTGAATTTAACGTTCGAGATGAGGGGCGGCAGATCGGCCGAAAAGTTGGCATTCTGTTTGCCCGGTGTGCCGGCGGGCTTGGACCCGTCCAACGAGAGCGGGGACGACGCCCAGTTGGCCGCGAGGTCGCTGGCGGCGGCCGGACTGATTCGCTCCAGCGACGAAGAATAGCCGTCCGGCGCCACCGGCCAGGGTGAGCGGCTCTTGTACTTCACGCGATCGACGGTTTCTCCACTGGCGTTGACCAGTTCGATCCGTTCGCCGCTGTTGCTCAGCGGTTGGTCGAAATTACCCTGGGCCGCGAAACCGTAAAACTCTTTGAAGCGGTCCAGGTTTCGGCATACCACGAGATAACCGCCCGCTTCGATCTTCGTGCCCGGCGGGAACTGGTATTGAATCCCTTTGATGAATCGCCAGCCAGTGAGATCGACCGGCCGATCACCCGGATTATGCAGTTCGACGTACTCCAAATCATCAATATCATCCGGCGCGTGATAAAAGATTTCGTTGATCACCACGCCGCCGTTTGCTGAAAACACGATGGCCGCCAACGCCAGCAGGACTGCTTTGCTTCTCAAGATCATCGTCTGCACCCAGGTTGAAGATTTTTCGACAAACGCGCGCCAGGCGAAAATCGAGAAGTTCCCGGCCCGCGCCTATGTCGATTATCGGGCGCCAGAGTAGAGCCAGGCGCGCGCCGATGTCGATATCAACTCGCCCGTCCGGCCCAGGTTCAATTTTCCTTGGGACAACGAGATTTCCCCGCTTACACTGCCGGGCATGGGCATGAACGAGCATTCCAGGATCTACGTCGCCGGTCACCGCGGCCTGGTTGGCAGCGCCATCTGGAGGGAACTGCAGCGGCAAGGCTTCAAGAATTTGATTGGCCGGACGCGCCAGGAGGTGGACTTGCTGGACGCGGCGGCGGTAACAAAATTTTACGCGGCGGCGCGGCCGGAATTCGTGTTTGTGGCCGCGGCCAAAGTGGGCGGCATTCTGGCGAACGACCAGGAACCCGCCGCGTTCTTATTCGAGAATCTGCAGCTCCAGAACCATCTCCTGCACGGCGCCTATCAGGCGGGAGTGAAAAAGCTGCTCTTTCTAGGCAGCTCGTGCATTTATCCCAAGCTCGCGCCCCAGCCGCTGAAGGAGGAATACCTGCTCTCCGGCCCGTTGGAGCCAACCAACCAATGGTACGCGGTCGCCAAGATCGCCGGCCTCAAACTCTGCCAGGCCTTCCGGCGGCAGTACGGCTGCGATTTTATCAGCGCGATGCCGACGAACCTGTACGGGCCGAATGACAATTACGATTTGCAGACCTCGCACGTGCTCCCCGCCCTCATCCGGAAATTCCACGAAGGCAAAGCCAAGTCGGCCCCGCGGGTTGTGGGCTGGGGTTCGGGCGCCCCGCGGCGCGAATTTCTCCACACCGACGACCTGGCGCGGGCCTGCCTTTTCCTCATGGAGAATTACAGCGAGGAGCAATTCATCAACGTCGGTTACGGCAGCGATGTGACGATCAAAGAGCTGGCTGAAACCGTCCGGCGGATCGTTGGGTACAAAGGCGAAATCGCCTGGGACACCAGCAAGCCCGACGGCACGCCGCGCAAGCTGCTGGACAGTTCGCGCCTCCTGGCGCTGGGCTGGCGGCCGCAAGTCGATCTGGAAACGGGCATCCGGCGGGCCTGCGAAGACTTCCTGCAAGCGGAACGGGCCGCCGGCCGCTGATCGAAGCAGCAGCCACGCCTGTCGCCGTTCCCTTTCCTCCGCGTCTGACCGGCACAGCTCGACTTAACCGGTGACACGGATCTTGCCGGTCTGATGGTCTTTCAGCCGCTGCACGTCGGCATCGACCATCAGCTTGACCAGGTCCACGAACCGTGTTTTCGGTTCCCAGCCCAATTTCTTTTTCGCCTTTGAATAATCGCCGATGAGCAAATCGACCTCGGTGGGGCGATAATAATTTGGATCGATCTCCACGTACTTGCGCCAGTCCAGGCCGGCGTGCGCAAAAGCGGCTTCGAGGAACTCCCGCACGCTGTGCGTCTCGTTGGTCGCGATCACGTAGTCGTCCGGCTGATCCTGTTGGAGCATGAGCCACATGGCTTCGACGTACTCCTGGGCATAGCCCCAATCCCGTTTGGCGTCGAGGTTGCCGAGGTAAAGTTTCTGCTGCAAACCGGCCAGGATGTGGGCCACCGCGCGGGTGATCTTGCGGGTGACAAACGTCTCGCCGCGCCGCGGAGATTCGTGGTTGAACAGAATTCCGTTGCTGGCGTGCAGACCGTAGGACTCCCGATAGTTCACGGTGATCCAATGCGCGTACACCTTGGCGCAACCGTAAGGGCTGCGCGGATAGAACGGTGTCGTCTCCCGCTGCGGCACCTCCTGGACCTTGCCAAACATCTCGCTGGATGAGGCCTGGTAAAAGCGGGGCTTGATGCCGGTTTCGCGGATGGCTTCGAGCAAACGCACCACGCCAGTGGCCGTGATGTCGGTGGTGTATTCGGGGCTGTCGAAGCTCACCCGCACGTGGCTCTGCGCGGCCAGATTGTAAATTTCGTCTGGCGCGATTTTGTCAATCAGGCGCGCCATCGCGCTCGCGTCGCTCAGATCGCCGTAGTGCAACTTCAACGCGGTTTTATTCAAGTGCGGGTCCGAGTAAATGTGATCCAGCCGGCCCGTGTTAAAGGTACTGGCCCGGCGGATGATGCCGTGCACTTCGCAACCCTTGGACAACAACAGTTCCGCCAGGTACGAGCCATCCTGCCCGGTGATCCCCGTTATGAGTGCTCTCTTCGCCATGCGTCGGGGCACCAGCCTCTTTCAGTTGGCAGAGCAAGGCAAGTCAAACTCAAGGCGCGGATCAAAAGCCTTCGGCCTTTCCTTCAACACGGGGATCGTGCGCGCCGAAAATTTTTTTGGCTTGCGAGTTGAAGCCAATGGCTTGGGCCGCGCCGAGCGATTCCACGGGCGCAAGTTTATGTCCGCGCTTTTCCAGTTCGCGCAAGACCTGCTGACC
>WNGR01002944.1_pt1 | contig 18643 bp, 14 predicted proteins | sample 5407581 | NCBI WGS metagenome assembly WNGR01 (sample SAMN13153383, study PRJNA577476) | soil metagenome | isolation source: 80 cm soil or saprolite under Garry oak tree replicate 2 | place: USA:California | collected 2016-06-15 | reverse complement strand
GTCCGACCCCTCCGAGCCGTCCGACCCCTCCGAGCCTCCCAGGCGCCCCGGGCCTTCCGAGCCCGAAGCTTCCCGGCCCGAAGCCGCCTCGCCCGAGACCGGCGAGCCCGAGACGGTGCAGTTCCCCGCCGTGCCTTCCGAGCCCGCCTCGGCTCCTGTCACCGCGGCCGCCCGCCCCGAGCCCGACCAGCCCCGGCCCACGCCGACTTGGGCAGCCCCCGCCGAGACCGGCGAGCCCGAAACGGTGCAGTTCGCAGCCGTGCCGCCCGAGCCCGCTGAGTCGGCTGAGCCCGCCGGGTCCGTCGTGGTCCCTGAGCCCGCCGGGTCCGTCGTGGTCCCTGAGCCCGCCGCTTATCCCGAATCCGCCGAACCAGCTTCCGGCTCAGCGGTAACAGAGCCCGAACCCGAGCCCGCCGCCGAACCTGCTGGCACTCCCGCCGAACCTGCCGCCGCGCCCGCCGCGCCGCCCGCCACGCCCGCCGCGGCCCGGTCCCAGGCTGCCGCCGCCCAGGGGCACGTCCGCGTGGACGCGCGCCTGCTGGAGGCCGCCTTGCTCAACCTCAGGAAGCGGATCGCCGCCATCCCCCTCGTCTTCCAGATTGCCGGGTCCGCCGAGGTCAAGGTCGAGCGAGGCAAGCTCCTCAGCCAGATCGACGACTACCTGCTGCCCAGGGTGCGGCGCTCCGCCGCGCCGGTGCTCGTCGCGCTGGTCGGCTCCACCGGCGCCGGCAAGTCCACGCTGGTAAACAGCATCGTCGGCGCGCACGTCAGCGCCACTGGCGTGCGCCGTCCGACGACGAACAGCCCGGTGCTGGCCTGCCACCCGGACGAGATCGACTGGTTCGCCGAGAACAACTTCCTGCCCACGCTGCCCAGGGTCAGGCAGGAAGGCCTGGCCAGACCCGGCCGGGACGGCCTGCTGGTGCTCGCGGCCAGCGAGGGCATGCCGCGCGGGATCGCGCTGCTCGACACGCCGGACATCGACTCGGTGGTACAGGCGCACCACGAGTTCGCCTATCAATTCCTTGACGCTTCGGACCTGTGGCTGTTCATGACGAGCGCCAGCCGGTACGCTGACGCGCCAGTCTGGGAGGTCCTGCAGCACGCGCGGGACCGCAGGGCCTCCCTCGGCGTGGTCCTGTCCCGGATCCCGCAGGCCTACCGGAGCGAACTCGTTGACCACTTCAACGCCATGCTGGACGCCAACGGAATCGCGGCCGCGGACCGCTTCGTCATCCAGGAGACCCCGCTGATCGACGGAATGCTCCCGCCCGACGCCTACCAGCCGGTGCGCGACTGGCTCGCCGACACCGCCGCCCGGGCTGACCGCCGGGTCGCGGTGCTCACCCAGACCATGTCCGGCGTGCTCGACACGTTCAAGTCCAGGGTTCCCGCGGTTGCCGCGCACGTCGAGGCGCAGGTCGTGCTCCGCGCGGAACTGCGCCAGGCCGCCGAGACCGAGTACGAGAACGCCTTCACCGAGACCAGCGCCGGCCTCAAGGACGGCACGCTGCTCCGCGGTGAGGTGCTCGCGCGCTGGGAGGACTGCGTAGTCGGCGACGACCTGCGGCCGCGTCGCGGGGCCAAGACCGCCAAGAGCGGTAGCAAGAAGGGCAAGCGCGCACGCCGCGGGCCTTCACGGGCGGCGGCGCTGAACTCCGCGCTCCGTTCGGCTATCGAGTCCTATGTCGTGTCGGTCGCGGACCGGGCGGCCGAGGCCGTGGAGGGCAGTTGGCGCGCCGATCCCGCCGGGGCCGTGCTGCTCGCGGACGCGGCCGCCGAACGCGCCCGCGACGTGCGGGCGAAGCAGGTCTTCGAGTCCGTCTTCGGGCCCGCCGGGCAGAGCGGCGGCGATGCGGCCGACGTGGACATCAAGGCCGCCGACGTGATCAAGGCCGCCGACGCCGCCCAGGCCTCAGCCTTCAGCCGGTCCTCACCGGACCTGGCACTGCGGGCCACGCGGGCGATCGGGGCGTGGCAGGATCACCTGACCCGGCTGATGGAAGGGGAGGAGTTGCGTCCGGCGGTCCGGCACGTCTCCTTCGATGAGAAGGCGCTGAGCCTGGTGGTCCTGGTGGCGATGCTCGGCGCGGCGGCGCCCGCCGGGGCCGGATCTCGCGCTACCGTGCTGTCGCAAGAAACCGATGACGGCAGCGTCTACGCCGAACCGCGGCGGATGCTGTCCTCGGTGTTCGGCGCGGTGATGCTGACCGAGATCCTGGCCAAGGCGCGCGCCGACCTGCTGGACCGCGTCCGGCTGCTGCTCGATGAGGAGCTGGTCAGGTTCGTTGAGGTGCTCGACGCGGCCGGGGCCTGCGACGATGTCGCAGCCATCCGGCTTTACCAGGCGGAATTCTCGCTCGAGGCGGTTAGGTGACAGCGAACACTATCGGGGTGACCGGGCTGGCGCATTCGCGGCTGCCCGCCAGGCTTGTCTCGCTCCAGGAGCTGACGAAGATCGGATCAGGAAGAACCGGATCCGAAGGGTTCAGCCCGGAACTCCTCACTGAGGCGGAGACGTTGCTGCGGCGGTCCGGCGAGCGGATGCGGATGTCCGCCTCGCACACCGTGGTGGCCCTGGCAGGGGGCACCGGCAGCGGCAAGTCCACGCTGTTCAACGCCCTGGCCGGGGCGAACTTCTCGCCTGCCGGCGTGACCCGGCCGACCACCAAGCACTCGCACGCATGCGTGTGGGGGATGGAGGGGGCTGCCCCGCTGCTCGACTGGCTCGGCGTCCAGCGCCGCCACCGCTACGGCCGGGCGAGCGCGCTCGACGAGGGCGAGGCGTCGCTGACCGGTATGCTCCTGCTCGACCTGCCCGATCACGACTCGGTGGTCACCGGCTCGGCGGCGCTGGTCGACCGCCTGGTCAAGCTGGCCGACATGCTGGTCTGGGTGCTCGACCCGCTGAAATACGCGGATGCCTCCGTGCACCGGCGGTACCTGGTCCCGCTGGCCGGGCACGCCGCGGTGACCACCGTGGTGCTCAACCAGGTCGATACGCTCAGTCCCGATCAGGCCGGCGATTGCGAATCCGACCTGCGCAGGCTGCTGGACGCCGAGGGGCTGACCGAGACCCAGGTGCTGGTGACGTCGGCGACCACCGGTGCCGGCCTCAACGAACTGCGCCGGGTGCTCGCCGCCGCAGTGGCCGCCCGGCGGGCCGCCGCCGATAGGATCACGGCGGACATCGACGCCCTGCTCGAGCGGTTCGCGGTGTACGCCGGGGATTCGGTGCCCGGCTGGCTGCCTCCGGCGTCGCCTGTGCCTACGCTTTCCGCGGCCTCCGTGACCGAGACCGCCCCCGCCGACCCGGCGCCTGCTCAGTCCCCCGCCCGGCCGCCTTGGGAACAGGCGGACGCAGACGAGCACGAGGGCAACGGGCGGGTGGGCGCCGCCGACTGGCAGCCCTGGGAGACGACCGCCGAGCCTCCGCGCCCGGCGTCCTCCGCGCGGCCGCCGTGGGAAGACGCCACCCAGGATGGCAACGGCGCTGGCAAGCGCACCGAGGATCCCGCGATCTACGTGCCTGCCGGGCCGGCCGGCACGCTGACCGCGGCGTTTGCGAAGGCTGCCGGGGCGGCAGCGGTGACAGAGACGCTGAACGGAGTGCGCGAGCGCAGCGCCGCCGCCTACATCGGCTGGCCGCCCGCGCGACTCGTCGCCCGCCTGCGCGGGCAGGCGCCAGCCCACAAGCTGCTGGTCGGCAATCCCGGCCAGGCCGGTCAGGCGCAGCGATCCGATATCGACAACGCGATCAACGTGTTCGCGAACGAAGTGGGTGGTTCGCTGCCTGAGCCCTGGTCGCGGACCGTTCGGACGGCGGCGCGCTCCCGGGCCGACGAGGCTCAGGCCGCGCTCGGCACCGCGGTCGCCCAGGGCCTGCCGCCGCGCAACAAGGTGACGAACTGGTGGCGGCTGATCGCGCTGGCCCAGTGGCTGCTCATGGCGCTCATGCTGGCAGGCTTGATCTGGATCGTGCTGATCCTGGCGGTCCGCGGCTCTACCTCGGCGCACAAGTCGTCGTCCCTGATCAACGACGTCTCTCTGGCCCCGTGGCTCGGCGTCATGGTGATGGCGCTGCTGCTGCTGGGCTGGCTGATCTCGTCATGGTGCCAGAACATGGTCGTCCTCGCGGCGGACCGCGAACGCGAGCAGGCGGTCCGCGACATCCTGGCCCGGATCGCCACCGTCGCCAACGAACTGGCCGTGGTTCCGGTCGGCCGCGAACTCAGCGACTACGAGCGCTTCCGCACCGAACTAGCCGCCGCCCGGGAGAGCTAGCTTCCTGCCCCGGCGGGCGACCCTCCGTTAGGTCAGCCCGCGTGTCCGGGGCGCGGCCCAGTTCCTTGGATCCATGGTCGTAGACCGCTGGCGGAAGTCCAGCTACAGCGGGAACAATGGTGGTGATTGCATCGAAGTCGGGCAGGATCACGGCGTGGTCCTGGTGCGCGACACCAAGGCGAACGGGACCGGTCCCGTTCTCACGTTCACCCCCCGGACGTGGGCGGCGTAGGTGAAGAAGGAGGGGTAAACCCTCCTGAGCATGAGCGTCCCCGGAGCCGTCAGGCGGCAGCCCGGGGACGCTCTGCGTTCCCGGCCATCACGCCACTGAGCAAGACGCGATGGCGGCGCCGGCCCAGGGCAAGGAGAGGAACCCTCAGCGCCACGGACGGGAACGTGCTCAAGAGCTTCCCGATAGCGGCAAGAGACCTGATCATCTGCCCTTCCGCCATGAACCTCTGGTCGTCTGGTACCTCGGCAAGAACCTGCACAACCGGATCAGTCTCCTGCAGCCATGAAGTCAGGCCGGGGTCCGTCTGCTCAGCACGACCTTGCCCCGGGCCTTCCGGCCAGCGATGGCACGCAGAGCACCCCGGGCATCAGCGAACGGATACGCCTCGAACGGGGGATCAGCGAGCGCTCCGGCCTGCCGCAGTTCCATCAGCTCAGTCCACAGCTCCGCCACGAGGCCTGGCCGCTGCTCGAAGAACTCGCGCGAGGCGACCCCTAGCACCCCCGTGTTGCCCAGCAGGAGCCTGTTCACCTTGACAACCGGGATCTCGCCGCCGGCGAACCCGAGCACGAGCAACCGGCCCTCTGGGGCCAGCGAACGCAGGCTGTCGGTCATCCGATCGCCCCCGACCGGGTCGAGCACGATGTCGACCGCTCGTTCCCCCACCAGGTCGCGCACCGCGGCAAGCCAGCCGTCACTGAGCACCGCGTGGTCCGCGCCGCACTGCAACGCGAATTCCTTCTTCGCCTCGTCCCCGGCGACCGCGACCGTCCGCAGCCCGAGCGCCCGCCCCAGCTGGATGGCCGCGGTCCCGACGCCTCCCGCCGCGCCGTGGACGAGCAGCGTCTCGCCCGCCTGCGCCCGCGCTCGCCTTACCAGCGCGAATAGCCCGGTCAGGTTGTTGAGGGGAGCGGCCGCCCCCGCCTCGAAGCTCATCCCGCCCGGCAGCGGCAGGATCCGCTCGGCCGGGGCACTGACGACCTCCTGCCAGCAGCCGTGGGGCAGCAGGACCGCTACCCGCTGGCCTGGACGCACAGCCAGGTCAGGCGGTGCGGACCGGATCACCCCGGCCGCGTCCATGCCCGGCGTGTAAGGCAGCGGTACCTGCATCTGGTACGCGCCCCTGGTCTGCAGCAGGTCCGCGAAGGACACCCCGGCCGCGACCACGTCGACGATCACGCCAGAGTCGGCCGCCGGGTCTGCCGCTTCTACCCACTGGACGTCATCGGGGCCGGTGAAGTCCACGATCCTATGAGCGAACATCATCCCGGCCCCTCCTCCCAGGCCCCGGGGCCCCACCCAGGCCCAGGCCCCGGCGAGAACAGCAGATGGTTGGGGCCGTTCACGCGGGACCTGAGGTACCCGTTCGGCGTGACACCGACGAGCTCCCGGAACTCGTCGGCCAGGTGCGGCTGGTCGGCATAGCCGTGCCGGGCGGCCAGCGCGGCCCAGTCCGCCTGGGCCTGTCCGTCCAGCTCCCGGACCAGCCGCTGCAGCCGCTGGACCCGGGCAAAGCGTTTCGGAGTGAGACCCACCTGCGCCGTGAATCGCCGGCGCAACGTACGGGGCAGCAGCCCGACCCCATCGGATACCTCACCCACCGGAACCCCGCGGGACAGCGCCCCGGCGGCGGCGATCACCGCCGGGTCGGGTCCGAGCGCACCAGTCATCTGCCTCAGCAGGAAGTCTTCCATCACCGAAAGCGCATCCTCGGGTGAGGCAGCCTCGAGCAGCCGTTCCCGCAGGCAGGCACCCGAACGGCCGGACAGCGCCTGCAGCGGCACCAGGTCATCGCGCAGCAGCGCCAACGGCGGCAGGAGGAAGCCATGAGCCGCCCCAAGCGCGAAGGTCACGGACACGTGCGCGTGCCCCTCTTCGAATTCGATCACCGTCGCGTGGCTGGTCGGCCCGGCGACCATGGCGCCGGGCACCTGGTGTACCTGGCCAGCGCCGCCGAACGAGCCGACCGAACGGAGCGAGCGGAACGCGTCCCGGTTCAGGTTGACCCACAGGCTGGTTTCCGGCCCCGGCAAGATCTTCTCAACCGACGTCCGCGGCTGCTCACCCGCCCGGTACGTGATCGCCGTGACCAGCCTCTCGAGCGGGGGCGCCGGGCGGCGGACGACGACGGTCATGATGTGCTGGCCCTGGAAACGACGCCGGTCATGATGCGCTGGCCCTGGAAACGACGCCGGTCACGGTCCGCTGGCCGTCGAAACGGAGCAGCCAGGCCGCTGGTGTCCTTTTTCGCCAAGACCCCAGCCGTGGCCGCCTGGCAGGATCGGAGCCGACCGGATCAGCGCTGATGGCTGGCATGGGAATACGGAGGGCACCTCACCGATGGTAGAAGATCATGACTGAAGACGCCGTGGACCTCGAAGGGATGCTGGACCTGACCACGCCGTGGTGCCTGCGGGTGGCGGCCACGCTGCGAATCCCCGAACACATCCAAACGGGCCGCAGCTTCGGGGTCGCCGGGCGGGTGACGGTCGAAGGGCAGAGCTTCTTCGATCCGCTGCCCGCCGGAGCCGACCTTTACCTGCTGAAGAGCGTCCTCAACGACTGGCCCGACGAGCCGACCGTGGCCATCCTGCGCCGCTGCGCCGAGGCGGCCAGGACAGCCCAGCCCGAGGGTGCCGTCGCCATCCTCGGCGGCGTCTCGGCCGACGAGGCGCCGCGCTCGCTGGGCATCGACATGCTGGTGGCGGGCGGGAAGACCAGCACGCTCGCGCAGTTCACCGTGCTTGCGCAGCAGGCCGGCCTGGCCGTCAAAGCCGCGCGCACGCAGTCATCCGGCCGCTTCGTAGTCGAATGCCGCCCCCGCGAGCTAACGCAGGCCGCCCCGCGAGCTAACGCAGGCCGCCCCGCGAGCTAGCGCAGCCGTACCAAGGAGGAACACCCATGCCCCAGGATGCCGAAGCCGCCCGGGCCGCCAGCCTCGCCCACGGCCAGGTCTGCTACCTGCAGCTCCCGGCGGCCGAAAACAAACGAGCGGCCGCGTTCTACGAGGCCGTCTTCGGCTGGCAGACCGGGACGCACTACCCGGACTTCGAGGCGCCCGGGCTCATCGGCCAGTGGATCGAGGGCCGCCCGCCGGCCCGGGACGCCGGCCCGATGATCTGGCTCGCCGTCGCCGACATGGCCGAAACCCTCGAGCAGGTCACAAGGAACGGCGGCGAGATCCTCGAGCCTCCCGCCCCCGACGGCCCCACTCGCACCCTCGCCACGATCCTCGACCCGGAAGGCAACCCCATCGGCCTGGCCGGCCACAGCGCCGGCCGATAGCTCCCGGAGTATTCCGCTCCAGGCGGAACACGCGCAGGTAAGCGTCATCCCCAGCACGTTGTTACAGTGTAATCCTGTAATCAATAATGAATGTGCTGGGAGAAGATGCCATGGAGGCCAGTAACCCTCTGGACGCATATTCGCAGATCGTCTCCGGTGTCGCCGAGCGGCTCACCCCCAAGGTCGCGAGCCTCCGCGTGCCCCGCGGTCAAGGCCGAGGCCAAGACGGGGAGAGCCTCGGCTCCGGCGTGGTCTTCACCGGTGACGGCTTCCTGCTGACGAACGCTCACGTCGTCGGCAAGTCGGCCAGCGGCACCGCGTCGTTCGCCGACGGCACGTTGGCGCCGTTCCGTGTGGTGGGCGCGGACACGCTGTCCGACCTCGCGGTGCTGCGCGCCGACGGCCCGACCCCGGAGCCCGCCGAGCTCGGCGAGGCCGACAAGCTCGTGGTCGGCCAGCTTGTGGTCGCGGTCGGCAACCCGCTCGGGCTGGCGGGATCGGTGACGGCCGGCGTGGTCAGCGCGCTCGGCCGGTCCCTGCCGACCCGCGGCCGGCTGATCGAGGACGTCATCCAGACCGACGCCGCGCTCAACCCGGGCAATTCCGGCGGCGCGCTGGCCGACGCCGGCGCCCGCGTGGTCGGCATCAACACCGCTGTGGCGGGCGTGGGCCTGGGCATGGCGGTCCCGGTCAACGACACCACCCGGCGGATCATCTCGGCGCTGATGCGTGACGGCCGGGTCCGCCGGGCCTACCTGGGCCTGGTCACGATGCCGGGTCCGGTGCCCGCGAACTGGCGGGACCGGCTCGGCCGCCAGACTGGCTTGCTCGTCGCCCAGGTGGTAGCCGCCGGGCCTGCCGACCGGGCCGGGCTGCGCCCCGGGGACCTGCTGCTCACGGCGGGCGGAAAGCCGGTGAAGGCCGCCCAGGACCTGCAGCGCCTGATGTTCTCCGAGGCGATCGGCCGTCCCCTCGCGATCACCGTCATGCGCAACGGCGCCCTGGTCGACGTCATCGCCGAACCCTCGGAGCTAGTCGCCGCCTGACGACCGCAGGAACCGCCGCACCGCCGCCGGGCTAGTCAGCCGAACGAACCGGAGATGGCTGTTCTCCGCGTCGGCCATCGCCGCCTCGAACTTGACCCGGTTCGCTGCGTGAGTCTGCCATGCCCACACGATGACCGACTCCTCCTTGTCCAGGGTGAACAGGTTCCGCCAGCGCTCGCGGTTGCCGTTCCACAGCTCGACCCGGCCCGCGATGCGGCGCAGCGTCCGCCAGATGATCCGGCGCATCACCGTGCGCCGCGGCAGGTCGAGCCAGACCACGGTGTCCGCGCGCGCCCAGACGAGGTCCCGGACCTTGCTGTAATTCCCGTCGACCACCCAGCGCTCGCCCGCCACCACCCGGGCGACCCGGGCCCGGTACTCCTCATCGGGCAGCGGCACCCAGCCGGCCTGGTGATAGACCGAGTCGAGTTCGAGGAAATCAGCGCCAAGCGCACCCGCCAGCGCCCGGGCCAGGGTCGATTTGCCCGCCCCCGAGGTGCCCACCACCGAGACCCGCCGCACAGGAGCCAAACACACAGCCGCCGAACCTAGCAACCGTCCACCCTGCTTGTCACCTGCATTTCCGCCCAGCCATGATGGGCACATGACCGAGAGCAGGGAAAATAGCCGCAAAGCCATCCGCGCGCCCCGGGGCGCGCAGCGCAGCTGCAAGGGCTGGGCCCAGGAAGCGGCGATGCGCATGCTGATGAACAACCTCGACCCCGAAGTGGCCGAACATCCCGACCAGCTCATCGTCTACGGCGGCTCCGGCCGCGCCGCCCGCAGCTGGGACGCCTACGCCGCGATCATAAGAACCCTCCAGGGCCTCAACGACGACGAGACCATGCTGGTCCAGTCGGGCAAGCCAGTCGGGGTGCTGAGAACGCACGAATGGGCCCCGCGGGTGCTCATCGCGAACTCCAACCTGGTCCCGCAGTGGGCGACCTGGGAGGAGTTCCGCCGCCTGGAGCAGCTCGGCCTGACCATGTACGGCCAGATGACCGCCGGCTCCTGGATCTACATCGGCACCCAGGGCATCCTGCAGGGCACCTACGAGACGTTCGCCGCCATCGCGGCCAAACGGTTCGGCGGGTCCCTGGCCGGCACGATCACGCTGACCGCCGGGCTCGGCGGCATGGGCGGCGCGCAGCCGCTGGCCGTGACCATGAACGGCGGCGTGGTCATCTGCGTCGAGTGCGACCAGTCCCGGATCACCCGGCGGATCGAGCACGGCTACCTCGACGAGCAGGCAGAGAACATCGACGACGCCATCCGCCGCGCCAAAGCCGCCAAGGACAAGAGCGAACCGAAATCCATTGGCCTGCTCGGCAACGCCGCCGACATCTTCCCGGCCCTGCTCAGCAGCAGCGCCCCCATCGACATCGTCACCGACCAGACCTCGGCGCACGACCCGCTCACCTACCTGCCCCGGGGCGTGGCCTTCGAGGACATGCCCGCGCTGCGGGCGGAGGACCCCGAAGGCTTCACCCGCAGAGCCCGCGAGTCCATGGCTGAGCATGTGGCGGCCATGGTCGGCTTCCTCGACGCGGGCGCCGAGGTCTTCGACTACGGCAACTCCATCCGCGGCGAGGCCCAGCTGGCCGGGTATGACCGGGCCTTCGAGTTCCCCGGCTTCGTGCCCGCCTACATCAGGCCGCTGTTCTGCGAGGGCAAGGGCCCGTTCCGCTGGGCGGCGCTATCCGGCGACCCCAAGGACATCGCGGTCACCGACCAGGCCATCCTGGACCTGTTCCCGCAGAACGAGGCGCTGGCCAGGTGGATGCGGCTGGCGGGGGAGAAGGTGCACTTCCAGGGCCTGCCGGCCCGGATCTGCTGGCTCGGTTACGGTGAGCGGCACCTGGCCGGGCTGCGCTTCAACGACCTGGTCAGAAGCGGCGACCTGGCCGCCCCGATCGTGCTCGGCCGCGACCACCTGGACTGCGGCTCGGTCGCGTCGCCGTACCGTGAGACCGAGTCGATGGCCGACGGCTCCGACGCCATCGCCGACTGGCCGCTGCTGAACGCGCTGGTCAACACGGCCTCCGGCGCGTCCTGGGTGTCGATCCACCACGGCGGCGGCGTGGGCATCGGCCGCTCCATCCACGCCGGCCAGGTCTGCGTCGCCGACGGCACCGAACAAGCCGGGCACAAGCTGGAGCGCGTGCTCACCAACGACCCGGCCATGGGCGTGATCAGGCACACCGACGCCGGCTACGACAAGGCCGCGGCCGTGGCCGCCGAACGCGGCGTCCGCGTCCCCATGGCGCGCGGATGAGCTTCGCCAGCCTCTGGCGTGAGCTCGAGCCGCTCGGCCGCGACCCCGGTACAGGCGGCTACCGCCGCTATTCCTGGACCCCGGCCGACGCTGCCTGCCGCGCCTGGTTCACCCGCCAGGCGGAGCAGCTCGGCCTCACGGTGGAGCCGGACAACAACGGCAACCTGTGGGCGTGGTGGGGCGCCGCCAGGGAAAACGCCAGAGACGGTGCCGCCAGAGACGGTGCCATCGTGACGGGCAGTCACCTGGACTCCGTCCCGGACGGCGGGGGCTACGACGGGGCGCTCGGCGTCGCGTCCGCGCTGGCCGCCGTGGAAGAGCTCAAAGCCAGGAACTTTAATCCCGAACGGGCCTTGGCCATCGCCCTGATGACCGAGGAGGAAGGCGCTCGGTTTCGCGTTCCCTGCCTGGGGAGCCGCCTGATGACCGGGGCGATAGAACCGGACGCCGCCCGCGCCCTCAGCGACGACGACGGCGTCACGCTGGCCGCGGCGATGGCGGCCGTGGGCTGCGACCCCAGCCTGCTCGGCCCCCGTGCGGACCTGCTCGCATCTCTCGCCGCGTTCGTCGAACTGCACGTCGAGCAGGGCCGCGCCCTGGCGCCGATGGGCGCCGTGATCGGCGTCGCCGAGGCAATCTGGCCGCACGGGCGGTGGCGCCTCGATTTCGGCGGCCGCGCCGACCACGCCGGCACGGCCCGGTTCGCCGACAGGAACGACCCGATGCTGCCGTACGCGAGCACCGTGCTCGCCGCCCGCCAGATCGCGGCGGAACGCGGCGCGCTGGCCACGTTCGGCAAGATCATCGCCTCCCCTGGCGGCGCCAACGGGGTGAGCTCGTCGGTGCGGGCCTGGCTGGACACCCGTGCGCCGGACGAGGGGACGCTGGAGAAAACCGTCACCGCGATCCGTTCGGCGGCTGGCGACGCGGCCGCCGCGCACGGCGTCACCCTCACTGTCCGTCAGGAGTCGTACACTCCTCTGGTGCGCTTCGACGAGAACCTGCGGGACCGGATCACCGGCGTGCTCGCCGGGGCCGGGATGCCGGTCCCGTCGCTGCCTACCGGCGCCGGGCACGACGCCGGGGTGCTCGCCGCCCGGGTGCCGACGGCCATGCTGTTCGTCCGCAACCCGACCGGCGTCTCGCATTCCCCCGCCGAACACGCCGACCCGGCCGACTGCGAGGCCGGCGTGCACGCGCTCGCCCTGGTCCTGGCCGACCTGGCGGCCCGCCCGTGAGCGGCGCCCGGCGCTGGCTCGCCGACCTGGCCTGGCTCCCCGGCCAGGGCGTCTGCCGCGATGTCCTGATCGAAGCCAACGGCGACCGCTTCACCTCCGTCACCCCGCAAGCACCCGCCACCCCGCAGGCCCCCGCCACCCCGGAACGCCTCCGCGGCCTCACCCTCCCCGGATTCGCCAACGCACACTCCCACGCCTTTCACCGCGCGCTGCGCAGCGTCACCCAGGCGGACCGCGGCACGTTCTGGACCTGGCGCGAGCGGATGTACGACGTCGCGGCCCGGCTCGATCCCGACAGTTACCTCAGCCTGGCCCGCGCCGTGTACGCCGAGATGACGCTGGCCGGGGTGAGCTGCGTGGGCGAATTCCACTACCTGCACCACCAGCCGGCCGGGCGCCCCTACGCCGACCCGAACGCGATGGGCCGCGCCCTGGTCCAGGCGGCCGCCGAGGCGGGCCTGCGCATCACCCTGCTCGATACCTGCTACCTGTCCGGCGGCCTCGACCGGTTCGGCGTGCTGCCGCTGGCCGGGCCGCAGGTCAGGTTCAGCGACGGCGACGGATCGCAGTGGGCGGCCCGGGCCGAGGCGCTCGGCCCGGATGAGCACGGCCTGCTCGCCCCGCATGCGCGGGCCGGCGCGGCCATCCACTCGGTCCGCGCGGTGCCCCCGGAGCATATGCACCCGGTCGTGGCGTGGGCGAGCCGGCGCGGCGCCCCGCTGCACATCCACCTGTCGGAGCAGCGTGCCGAGAACGAGGCCTGCCGGGCGGTCTACGGCGTCTCACCGGCCCAGTTGCTGTACGACGAGGACGTGCTCGGCCCGCGGACCTCCGTGGTGCACGCCACCCACGTCGGCTCCGCCGAGCTGGAACTGCTGGGCGGCAGCCAGGTCTTCGCCTGCCTGTGCCCCACCACCGAGCGCGATCTCGGTGACGGACTGGCCCCGGCCCGCCCGCTGGCCGCGGCTGGCTGCACGCTCACCCTCGGCAGCGACAGCCACGCCGTGATCGACATCCTGGAGGAAGCCCGCGGGGTCGAGTACGCCGAACGCCTCAGCAAGCGCTCGCGCGGCCACTTCACCGCGGAAACCCTCCTCCAGGCCGCCACCGGCGCCGGCCACACCAGCCTGGGCTGGCCCGACGCCGGCGAGATCGCGCCCGGCACGCGGGCGGACCTGGTCACGGTCTCCCTGGACAGCCTGCGGACCGCGGGCGCGGCCGGGGACCTGGCCCTGGAGGCCGCGGTCTTCGCAGCCTGCGCCGCCGACATCCGCACCGTCGTCATCAGCGGCCGCGACGTGGTCCGGGACGGAATCCACCAGCTGATTCCCGACGTCCCCGCCGAGCTGTCCCGCACCATCCGCGCCGTCCTCAGTTAGCGCCCCTAGCCTACGTTCGACACCATTGCGACAATTGAGGCATGACCGAGATTCCGTCCGTGGACCTGGCTAGCGGCATCGCGATGCCGATGATCGGCTTCGGCACCTGGCAGCTGCAGGGCCAGCTCGCCTACGAGGCCACCCGGCACGCCCTGCAGGTCGGCTACCGGCACATCGACACCGCCACCATCTACCACAACGAGGAGCAGGTCGGGCGCGCCATCGCCGACAGCGGCCTGGACCGGGCGGACATATTCGTCACCACCAAGCTGCCGCCCGGCAGCGCGGGCCGCGTGCGGTCCATCATGGCCGACAGCCTCAAGGCACTGGGCACCGACTATGTGGACCTGTGGCTGGTGCACTGGCCGCCCCGCGGCCGTAACCTGGTGCCGCTATGGCGGGACTTCCTCGCGGTCAGGGACGACGGCCTGACCCGCGCGGTAGGCGTCAGCAACTACAGCATGAACCAGATCGACGCCCTGACCGAGGCGACGGGGGAGCGGCCCGCCGTCAACCAGATCCCGTGGAGCCCGTCCCGCTACGACGCGGACCTGCTGGCCGCGCACGCCGAACGCGGCGTAGCCCTCGAGGGCTACAGCCCGCTCAAGGGCACCAGGCTGCGCGACCGCACGCTGGGCGAGATCGCCGCCAAGTACGGTGTCACCCCCGCCCAGGTGGTCCTGCGCTGGCACATTGACATCGGCGTGATCGTCATCCCCAGGTCCGCCCGGCCCGAACGCATCGAGCAGAACCTCGATCTGTTCAGCTTCTCCCTCACCCCTGAGGAAGTAGCCCGCATCAGCACCCTCTAACGCCGTCTCATCAGCACCTCCGGCTCACGCCGTCTCATCAGCACCCTCTCACGCCGTCTCATCAGCACCTCCGGCCGCGGGCCTGAAGGGGCGGCATCCTCCCCCATCTCTTTACGGATGGCAAATGGTTGTCCACAGGCGGCGCGTGGCGGCCACGTTATCCACAGGGGAAACGGCGGGGCCGGCGACGGGATGCGCGGGGCGGCACGGTGGAGGGGACCCGGCGGCGTGGGGCCGCCGGGAACCCAAGGAGGATCGAAATGAGCCAGGGCGCATATGTGACCCTCGTCGGCTACGTGGCCCAGGAACCCAGGATTCGCACCACCAGCACCGGCAAGGTCATCACCGACCTGCGCGTCGGCATCTCGCCCAGGTACCGCGACCGGGCGACCGGAGAGTGGTGCGACGGACAGTCCTCGTACTTCACCGTCAGTTGCTGGGAACGGCTGGCGCACCACGTGCGCGCCAGCATGCACAAGGGCGATCCGGTCCTCGTCAAGGGGCGGTTCAAGACCGAATCCTACGAGGACAAGGAGGGCCGCCCCAGGACCGAAACGAAGATCACCGCGGACACGGTCGGGCATGACCTGAACCGGGGCATCGCCACCTACATACGCCAGCGGCCCCAGCCGCCGGCGAGGGAGGACGGCCCGGCCGGCGATCAGGCGCCCGAAAGCCCGGACCTGGAGGACGGGCCCGACGAGATGATCGACGAAGGGGCCATCGAGCAATTCGGCCGGGACCTGGACGACATTGACGTCGACGCCGCCGCGCGAACCCTCGCCAAAGACCAGGACGAGGACGACGACGCGGCCGGGGCCGCAGCGTCCCCCGTCTCCGCGACGTCCTTCTAGGCACGCGGCACCGCGAATCCAGGCCCAGTGCATGTGGCCCCGCGAGCCCCGTGCCCGTGAACCCCGTAAGTTTGTGCGGCTCAACGCCCCGGTGAGCCTCAGGACCAGATAACGCCTCGCATCGGATCCACCTCTTCCTACCCTTCGCATCTCCTCTGGGTCTGGCGGGCCAGTGTTCTAGGTCTGTCAGGTGCCGCACGGAGCGAACACGCTTGGAAGCATAGCGTAATCAATTCGTGCGGCACCTCACCGGGCTCCCGTTGCCGAAATCTCCGTCCGTATTGGCAACATATCTGTCCGTAGCGATCATGCGTTCTCACCCGGGGCGGAGGCCCCTGAAACTACGCCGGGCAACATGCCGGTTTCACAACGCGCTGACGCGGATCGCATCTATTATGTTACCTAACGTGATGGGCGGCCCCCGGCCGCAGAATCCTGGCTCATGATGGGCAGGGGACATGTCGGCAGTGCAAGAGGCGATAGGGCAAGGGGATCGGGCCCTGCGGCGGCTGCTGCGATGGCCGTGCTGCTGGCCGCTGCTCTCGATGCCGACGTCACTCATTGTGTACGTGCTCGCCGTCCTGGGCTGCGACCTCGCCCTGATCGGCTGGGAGCTGGCCAGCACCCCGCCGCACGCGGCGGACCTGATGCTGTTCGGCGCCCTGCTCGTGGCCGCGGTGATCTGCATCGAGGCAATGCGGCGGCTCGGGCAGCCGTCTGGCGTGTCGCGGGACCTGCTCTCGGCGTGGTGGCTGCCGATCGCGCTGCTGCTTCCGCCGCTGTACGCGCTGCTGGCGCCGTGTGTCGTCGGCGCGGTGCTGTACCTGCGCGCCCGCCGCATAGCCGTCTACCGCCGGGTGTTCAGCTCGGCCGCGCTCGGGCTGGCGGGCGCCGCCACCTCGGCCACCTTCCACCTGGTCCTCCCGAACGCGGTGTTCGCCACGCTGACTGCCTCGCGGGTCTGGCTGACCCGCCCGTCGGTGGTGCTGACCGCGGTCGCCTGCGCGGTCGTGTTCGCGGTGGTGAACTCGTTCACCGTCGCGGTCGCCGCCCACCTGGCCGAGCCCGACGAACCCATCAGGACGATGCTCTGGGACCGGGAAACGCTGCTGCTCGACCTCACCGAAACCTGCGTCGGCGTCCTCGTCGCGGTCACCTGCGTGATCAGCTACCTGCTCCTGCTGGTAGCGCTGCCGCCGGTCATCTTGCTGCAGCGGAGCCTGATGCACCAGCAGCTGGCTGCCGCCGCCCGCACCGACCCGAAGACGGGGCTGCTGAACGCGACCGCCTGGCAGCGCGAGGCCGACGCTGAGGTCGCCCGGGCGCTGCGGACCGGCGCGGCGCTGGCCCTGCTGCTGGTCGACGTCGACCACTTCAAGCGGGTCAACGACAGCCACGGCCACCTGATCGGCGACGAGGTGCTGCGCGCGCTGGCGGCCGAGCTCAGGCAGCAGGTCCGCGAGTCGGACGTGGTAGGCCGGTTCGGCGGGGAGGAGTTCACCGTCCTGCTGCCGCGCACCGACGCCGCCGGCGCGTACGGGATCGCCGAGCGGCTGCGTACCAGCGCCGGGCGGCTGAGCGTGGCCGCCGCCGACGCGCGCATCAGCGTCACCGTCTCGATCGGGGTCGCGGTGCTCGGCCGGCACGGCGATGACCTGTTCGAGTTGCTCGCCGCCGCCGACATGGCGCTGTACAAGGCCAAGGACGCCGGCCGCGACCAAGTGCGCGTGTCTGCCCACGCGTCCGGGAAACCCAAGGCAGCTGGGGAGGGGGACAAGGCAACGGACGCGTGCCCGTAGGCTTGAGTCCATGCCTGAGTTCATCTACCAGATGCGCGCTGTGCGCAAAACGCACGGCGACAAGGTCATCCTCGACGAGGTGACGCTGGCGTTCCTGCCCGGCGCCAAGATCGGCGTCGTAGGCCCGAACGGCACCGGCAAGTCGACCTTGCTCAGGATGATGGCCGGGGTGGAGCAGCCGTCGAATGGCGAGGCGCGCCTGATACCGGGCTTCACCGTGGGCCTGCTCGACCAGGAACCCCAGCTGGACGAGACCAAGACCGTCCTCGGCAACGTCGAGGACGGCGTGGCCGAGACCAAGAAGCTCCTCGAGCAGTACAACGAGGTCGCCGAGAAGCTGGCGACCGACTACTCCGACGAGCTGCTCGAGCAGATGGGCAGCCTGGGGGAGCAGCTCGACCACAAGGATGCCTGGGACCTGGACAGCCAGGTCGAGCAGGCCATGGACGCGCTGCGCTGCCCGCCCCCGGACGCGGAGGTCACCAGCCTGTCCGGCGGGGAGAAGCGCCGGGTGGCGCTGTGCCGACTGCTGCTGTCCCAGCCCCACCTGCTGCTGCTCGACGAACCCACCAACCACCTGGACGCCGAGAGCGTGCAGTGGCTGGAGCAGCACCTGGAGAAGTACCCGGGCACCGTTGTCGCGGTCACCCACGACCGGTACTTCCTCGACGACGTGGCCCAGTGGATCCTCGAGCTCGACCGCGGCCACGCCTACCCGTACGAGGGCAACTACTCCACCTACCTGGAGACCAAGGCGGCCCGGCTGAAGGTCGAGGGGGCCAAGGACGCGAAGAAGCGCAAGCGCCTGGAAGACGAGCTTGAGTGGGTCCGGTCCAGCCCGCGGGCGCGCCAGGCCAAGAGCCGGGCCAGGCTGCAGCGGTACGAGGAGATGGCCGCCGAGGCCGACAAGAACCGCAAGCTGGACTTCGAGGAGATCCAGATCCCGCCGGGGCCCCGCCTGGGCAACGTCGTGGTCGAGGTCGGCAACCTGGTCAAGGGCTTCGGCGACCGCTGCCTGTTCGAGAACCTCTCCTTCAGCCTGCCCCGCAACGGCATCGTCGGCGTGCTCGGGCCGAACGGGGTCGGCAAGACCACCCTGTTCAAGATGATCGTCGGCGAGGAGAAGCCGGACTCCGGCAATATCCGGGTCGGCGAGACGGTGACGATCTCCTACGTGGACCAGTCCCGGGAGCGCATCGACCCGAAGAAGAACGTGTGGCAGGCGATCTCCGACGGCGAGGCGCACATCCGCGTCGGCAACGTGGAGATCCCGAGCCGCGCGTACGTGGCCGCGTTCGGCTTCAAGGGCGCGGACCAGCAGAAGCCGGCCGCGGTCATGTCCGGCGGCGAGCGGAACCGGATGAACCTGGCGCTCACCCTCAAGCAGGGCGGCAACCTGCTGCTGCTGGACGAGCCGACCAACGACCTGGACGTGGAGA
>WNGR01002943.1_pt1 | contig 18647 bp, 15 predicted proteins | sample 5407581 | NCBI WGS metagenome assembly WNGR01 (sample SAMN13153383, study PRJNA577476) | soil metagenome | isolation source: 80 cm soil or saprolite under Garry oak tree replicate 2 | place: USA:California | collected 2016-06-15 | reverse complement strand
GACCAGGCCGACCAGCGTCGGCACGAGCCGGCCGATGCGGTCCGAGATGCGGCCGACCGCGACGTTGAGCAGTGCAGCAAGTAGGTAGCTGGCCGCCAGGATCCAGGCAATCGTGACCGCGGTTCCGTGCAGCCGAACAATGAGCAGTGGGGTGAGGCTCCAGGTCGCCCCGCCGACGATCCCCACCACCGCCAGCACACCATTGCCGACCGCCGAACGGCGGTTTCGGATCAGACTGACCAGGGCTCGCACCGACCCGCGGGAGTGTATCGATGCAGGCGCTCCGCTCGGTCCGGAGACCGCGAGCGCTGCGAGCAGCACAGCCAGGCCGCTGAAGACCAAGCCGCGGCCCGCCTGGGCCGCGACCGCCCCCATCGCAGGTCCGATGACCATCCCGATCAGGGCAGCGCCGACTGCGCCTCCGATCACCGACCCGCGCCGCCTCAGTGACGTGGTGCTCGTCAGCCAGGCCAGAACCCCCGACCAGGCCACCGCACCGCCGAATCCCTGCACGAGCCTGGCCGCGTCCAGGACGATGCCGCCAGTTCCCCAACCGAAGCCGAGCGTGGCGGCGATCAAGAGCGCGAAGCCGGCGAAGGTGGTGTTGCGGACGCCGAATCGGTCCACCATCGCGATCGATGGCACCGCTCCCAACAGCACACCCGCTGGGTACGCCGCCACCAGGAGCCCGACCTGGGTCGTTGTGAGGTGGGCCTCGCTCACCAGCCGGGGGATGAGCGGCGGGATCACCGCGTAGAAGCCGGACTCCACGGCGAACACCCCGCCCGCGAAGAGGATCAACCGGCGCGAAGGGACCGCTGGTTCGATCACTACGCGGCCCATGTTCTGGCCAGCGCAGCCGCGCTGTCGTCCAGCATCTGTCGCGCCTCATCCAGCACCGCCGGCATGCGGTAAGCGCCGTGCATCAGCCCCGAGTAGTGGATGTGATCGACGGCGACTCCGGCGTCGCGCAGCCGCCGCTCGTAAGCGGCGGCTTCGTGCCGAAGGATGTCCTCCTCGCACGAGAGGATCACGGCGGGCGCCAGCCCGCGAAGGTCTCCGGCCAGGAGCGGTGATGCGTCTGGGTTCAACCCGTCGGACGAGTCTCGCAGGTATCGCTGCACCCACCATCCATACGCCTCGTCGCCTTTACCCGCCGCGGGGCCCGCGCAGTCGAGCACCGGGTAGACCAGCAGTTGCAGCTTCAAGTGCAGGTGCGCGTCGCGCGCACGCATCGCCACCACTGCCGCCAGGCTGCCTCCGGCACTGTCGCCGCCAACCGCGAGCCGGGAAGAGTCGCCACCGAGCTCGGCCAGGTGCTCGTGCACGAAGACCGTCGCGGCCCACGCGTCGTCCAGCGCGGCGGGGAATCTGTGCTCAGGCGCAAGCCGGTAGTCAACCGCGACCACGATGCAGCCACCGTGCGCGCACAGATGTCTGGTCACACCGTCGTGCGAGTCCAGCCCGCCCACCACCCAACCGCCACCATGGAAATAGACCAGGACCGGAAGGCGGACACCTCCGTCGGGCCGGTAGATCCTGACGCGAAGCTCGCCGCCCGGCCCCGCGATGTCACGCTCCTCGACGGCGAATACGTGCTCCACCGGACCAAACATGACCGCCGCCTCACGGTCGTTGATGTTCCGCGCCACATCCACGGGCAATCGGGGGAGCCCCTTGAGGGACACGAAGCTCGCGAGCCGGTCTCGAAGCGCCTGGTCAGGGCCTGCGATCGCCGATTCTCCGTCCCGCTCGCTCCGGCTTCGGCAGATGCGCGTGCGCGTCGGCGACCAGTCCGATCCGGCGCAGCACCTCGGGAGCAGCCGGCGTGGCACGGCCGCTTTCCGTGTCGACGTGCAACAGCATGCTCTCAGCCTCCGCCAGCGGAATGTCTCCATCGAGGCGCATCAATCGATGGTAGAGATGAAGCTTCTTCTCATCGCAGCCAAGCACCAGCGTCGACACCTCCACCATCTCCTCGGCCCGGACCTGCTTCAAGAACCCGAGGTGCGATTCCGCCGTGAAGTACGCGCCACCGCGAGCCAGGTAATCGCCATCAACCCCGACATACCGGATGAAGGCGTCGGTGGCGTCGGACATCACCTGGACGTAGCGGCTCTCCGTCATGTGGCCGTTGTAGTCGACCCAGTCAGGAGGAATCCGCATCCGGTGCAGCCGCAGCGGGAGCGAGAGGTCATCGCCCTCATGCATGACTGTGGGGTGGGCGGTGTCGAACAGCGCGCGCTCGTGCTCCTGGAGCGCGAGGCCCGCTGCACCGCCGTGCGTCCGCAGTCCCTGCAGAACGGCGACCAGGCAGTCGTCGCGGAACTGCTCCAGCTCTCGCACCGACTTGCCGCCGGACTGTTCGTCGGACTGGGCGCTGATCTTGTCGAGTAGGGCGTCCGTCAGCTCGGGCACATCGGTGAGCTTCGACCATGGCCATTTCAGCGTCGGCCCGAACTGGGACATGAAATGCCTCATCCCGGCCTCGCCGCCTGCCATCCGGTAGATCAGGAATGTCCCCATGAACGACCACCTGAGGCCTGGCCCGAGGCGGATGGCGTCGTCCACCTCGGCCGTGGTGGCGATGTCGTCGTTGACCAGCCACAGCGCCTCGCGCCAGAGCGCCTCGAGCAGCCGGTCGGCGATGAAGCCTGGGATCTCCTTGCGCACGCGGAGTGGAGACATGCCTACTGCCCTGTACACCGACTCCGCCGCCTCCATCGCCCAGGGCGCGGTCTGCATGCCGCCACACACTTCGACGAGTGGCAGGAGGTAGACCGGGTTGAACGGGTGGCCGACCACCAGTCGGTCGGGGTGGGCCATGTCGAGCTGCAGGCGCGATGGCAGCAGACCCGATGTCGAGGAGGCAAAGACGACGTCCGGCCCGCCGGCTCGGGCCGCACGGGCGAACAAGTCACGCTTCAGGTCCTCGCGCTCGGGAGCGCTCTCCTGAATGAAGTCCGCGCCGCCGACGGCTTCCTCCACGCTGCCCACCAGCTCGAACCGGCCTTCGCTTGGAAGCGGCATTAGAGTCAGCCTTCCCCAGGCCCTGCGAGCGTTGTCGAGCACCTCGCCAACCTTGCGCGCCGCCCCCGGGTCCGGGTCGTAGAGCCGCACGTCTACTCCGCGCAGCAGGAAGCGGGCGGCCCATCCGCTTCCAATGACGCCGCCGCCGAGCAGCCCGACCGTGCTCGGAAGGCCACGCCTGGGATCAGACACGGTGCTTCAAGCGCAGCCTGGCTCGGACGTCGTCCGGTCCGAGGACCTTCACATTCATATGCTCGAGGATGCTCACCGCGCGCTCGACCAGCTGACCGTTGGTCGCAGCCTTTCCTCGCGACAGGTACAGGTTGTCCTCCAGACCGACCCTCACGTTGCCGCCGGCGAGCACCGCCATGGCCACGTATGCGAGCTGCATGCGACCGATGGAGAACGCCGAGAAGATCGCCCCCAGCGGCAGCTGCGCGACCATGCTCAGGAGCGTGAGCGGGTCATCCGGCGCCCCGTACGGGATGCCCATGCAGAGCTGGATGAGCGGCGGCTCGTCGATCAGGCCCTCCTTGATCAGCTCCTTGACCATGACCAGCTGCCCGGTGTCGAACACCTCAAGCTCCGGGCGGACACCCAGCGATTGGACCTTCGCCGCCATGGCTCTGATCATCGCCGGCGTGTTGGTCATCACGTAGTCGCCGCCGGCCGCGAAGTTCATCGTGCCGCAGTCGATCGTGCAGATCTCGGGCAGCAACTCCTCGACATGTCTGAGCCGTTCCGATGCGCCGGCCATGTCAGTGCCTTCGCGCGCGGGTGGCAGTGGGTTTTCGTCGCCGCCGAGCACGAGGTCTCCTCCCATGCCGGCAGTGAGGTTCAGAACAACGTTGACGTTCGATGCCCGCACCCGCTCCACGACCTCGCGGAACAGCTTCGGGTCGCGCGAGCCCTTGCCCGTCTTCGGGTCCCGCACGTGAATGTGCACAACGGCGGCGCCGGCGGCCGCGGCCTCCAGCGCGGAGGCCGCGATCTGTTCGGGCGTGATCGGTACCAGGTCGCTGCGGCGGGGGGTTTCACCGGCGCCCGTCAGCGCGCAGGTGATGAAGGCTTCCCAGTTCATTGAGGTGTCAGGATGACGTCGCGGCGGTGAGTGCGACCTCGAGGGACGGCGTGTCGGACAGCAGCCTTCTCGTGTAGGGGTTCACCGGAGACTCGAGGATCTGTTCGACTGAACCCAGCTCTACGATCCGGCCCTCGCTCATTACTGCCACGCGCTGCGCGATGGATCTTACAAGCGGCAGATTGTGGGTGACGAACAGCATCGACAGACCCAGGTCGCGCTGGAGAGATGCCAGCAGCTCGACGATCGCAGCCTGGACGCTCACGTCGAGTGCCGAGGTGACCTCGTCGCAGACAAGCACCGACGGCTCGCACACAAGCGCGCGAGCGATCGCGACCCGTTGGCGCTCGCCGCCTGACAGCTGATCGGGGAAGCGGTCCGCGTATGCGGCCGTCAGCGCGACGCGATCCAGCATCTCGGCAACCTTCTTGTCGGCCGCGTCGCCTTTCATACGGCCGAAGATCTCCAGCGGCTGGCGGATGATGTGCCCGATCGTGCGGCGCGGGTTGAGCGAGCCGTAGGGGTTCTGGAAGACGTACTGGATCATCCGCCGGTGCTCGCGCGTCCGATTGCGCGCCGACATAGCCAGCGGAGCGCCGTTGAGCGTGATCTGCCCGCCACGCTGGCTGTGCAGCCCCGCCACCGAGCGGGCCAGCGTGGTCTTGCCCGAACCCGACTCGCCAACGAGGGCGAGGCACTCCTGGCGGGCGAGCTCGATGTTGATGTCGTGTACGACGGTGCGCCTGCGGTAGCCCGCGGTGACGTCGGACAACACCAGGATCGGAGCGCCGAGGGTCCTATCGCCACGCGCGCCGTCAGTGCCCCGACGGAGCATCTGGCCGCGCACCTCCTCCGCGCGCACGCAGCGGACCTGGTGACCCACGGCGATCGGCCTCAGCTCGGGCACTGACACGGTGCAGCGCTCCTGCGCGTAAGCGCAGCGCGGCGCGAATGCGCAGCCCGGCGGCCGGCGGCCGGGCGAGGGAGCGCGGCCTCCGATGCCGACCAGCTCGCGGCCGCCGGTGAGATGCGGTATCGCGAAGATCAGTCGCTGCGTGTACGGATGGGCCGCGGCCCGGAACAGGTCCAGCACCGGCCCCAGCTCCACGATCCGGCCGGAGTACATGACCGCGACGCGCGTCGCCAGCGTGCCGACGACGGCCAGGTCGTGGCTGACGTACAGCGCCGCCACGCCATGCGCGGTGGCGAGGTCGCGAACGGTCCCGAGCACATGCGCCTGCGTGGTCACGTCGAGCCCGGTCGTGGGCTCGTCGAGCACGATCACGCGCGGCCGGCATGCGAACGCGATCGCGAGTCCCACCCGCTGCTGCTGGCCACCGGAGAGCTCGTGCGGGTAGCGACTCAGGTAGGCGTTGTTGTCGGGCAGCGCGACCTCACGCATCATCTCGTAGACGCGTTCGCGACGGGCTTCGGGGCTAGCGCCGAAGTTGTGAGCCTCGAGGATCTCCCGCAGCTGGGTGCCGATTCGGAGGGCCGGATTCAAAGCCGCCGCGGGGTCCTGCGGTACGTAGGAGATGAGCCGTCCACGCAGATGGGCGAGCTCGCCCTCGTTGAGGGCGAGGACGTTCACATCGCCCAGGCGCACGGAGCCGCCGGCGATCTGGACGCCACGCCTGGCGTGGCCCAGCAGTGCCAGGCCGACCGTCGTCTTGCCGGAGCCCGACTCGCCGACCAGCCCAAGCACCTCACCGGGCGCAATCTCGAACGAGATGTCGTCCACGATGTCGCGAGTCGTCCCGCGAACGTTGATCCGCAGGCGGTCGACCACGATCGCCGGTGCAGGCGCGCTCATTCGGCTCGAACCCTGTCGATGCCTGCGGCGGCACGCGCGATCCCGTCCCCGACCATGCCGGTGCCCATTGTGAGCAGGGCGACCGCGATGATCGGCAGCACCACGCCCCAGGGCTGGACGACGAGCGCGATCTGGTTCTCCTGGATCATCAGGCCCCAGTCCGCCCCGTTGGGGTTGGGCGTGAAGCCGAGGAAGGCAAGACCGGCAATGAGCCCGATTGAATACGTGAGGCGAAGGCTGGCCTCGACCATGAGCGGGCTCAGGACGTTGGGCAGGATCTCGCCAAAGAGAATCCGCCATCGCGGCACGCCAATAGCCTCAGCCGCGGCGACGAAGTCACGCTCCACGATCGGTTGAGCTGCGGCACGTGTCACCCGCGCGACGCGCGGAACGTTCGTCAGCCCCACCGCGAGGATGATCAGCCAGCCCGACGCACCGAGGGTGGCGATGGCGACCAGCGCGAGCATGATCGAAGGGAAGGCGAGGATCACGTCCATGCTGCGCATGAGGATGTCGTCGAGCGCGCCCCTCGAATAGGCCGCCAGCAGGCCAAAACTGGTGCCTATGGCGAGCCCCAGCAGCGTGGCAGCACTGGCGAGCAACAGGATCTCGCGACCGCCGTCGAGGAAACGGCTCCACACGTCCTGCCCGAGGTGGTCGGTCCCGAACCTGGCTGCGCCAGTTGGTCCGGTGTTAGGCAGGCCGATGAAGTCCGCCGGGCCGTGGGGTGCGATCAGAGGTCCGAAGATGGCGATCGCGGCGATGATCAGCACCAGCCCGAGTCCGATCCTCGTCCGCCCGAGCCCCAGCGCGCCAAGAATGACGCCCGCTGGCCGCTTGGACTGGATGAGCGGCGGCTCGTTGCTGACGAGCGGGTTGACGACGCTCACAGGCGAGTCCTCAACTTCGGGGTGACCATGATCGTCGCGATGTCGGCCAGGAGGTTGAGCACGACGTACAGGCCGGCGATCAGCATCGCCAGGGCCTGGATGACGGGCAGGTCGTGGTTGGAGACCGCGTCCCTCAACGCGCCGCCGATGCCGGCGTAGTTGAAGACGTATTCGACGACGATGATTCCGCCTGCGAGATATGCGAGGTTGAGGGCGATAACCTGGAAGGTCGGGCCGAGCGCGTTCGGGAGGGCGTGGCGGGTGATGACGACGCGTTCCGGCAGGCCTTTCAAGCGCGCCATCTCCACGTAGTCGCTTTCGAGGACCTCGATCATCGAGGCCCGCATGATGCGGGCCACATAGGGGGTGACCGCGAGCACGAGGGTGAGCGTCGGCAGGACAAGGGCGACGGGGTTGTCCCATGGCCTGCCGCCGGGAGGGATCAGTGAGACTGCGGGCAGGACATGCAAAACGGTGGTCGCGAAGATGACCACCAGCGAGACTCCGACCACGAACTCAGGCAGCGCAGCGAACACCAGCGTGCTGAGAGAGGTGGCCACGTCGAATGTCTTGTCTCTTCGCAGCGCGGCGTAAGACCCGATTGCGACCGAGAGCGGGATCGAGATCAGCCCTGCGCACAGGACCAGGATCGCCGAGTTGACGATCCGGTCGCCGATGAGCTTGGTGACCGGCTCCTGCGCCGCCAGCGAGTTGCCGGCGTCGCCGTGAAGAAGGCCGCCGGCCCAGGTCAAGTACTGCGCCACCACCGGCTGGTTGAGATGAAGCTGCTGACGCAGGGCGGCAAGGCTCGCAGGTGTCGCCGAGCGGCCGAGGATCGCTCGCGCCGGGTCACCGAGCGCCTGCGTGGCCGCGAAGACGACAATCGACACCAGCACCAGGACCACGATCCCGAGCACGATTCGTCGCAGGATGAAGCCCCAGACAGGGCTAATTCCAGTCGCGGTCCCGGGACGGGCCGCCTCAGCGGGCCCGCCCGGGATCAGCGCCGGCTGGAGAGCGTTAGCCGAACCAGATGGTCCTGAAGCCATGTCCGAACGAGTCCAGGTTGAGGGTTCCCTTGCTGGCCTTGAAGCCGGACACCTTGCTGCTGAACGCGTCGACCAGGTCGTTGAAGAACGGGATGATGTAGCCGCCCTGGTCGTACTCGAGCTTCTGCATGGCGTGGAGGATCTGGCAGCGCTTGGTCGGGTCGACCTCGGCCTTTGCCTGTTGGTAGAGGCTGAGGTAGTTCGAATCCGCCGGCGGCCAGTGGCATTCGTTGTAAGGAGCGGCTGGGATGCTTCCGTTGGCGACCTGGGGCAAGTAGTTGCGCGTGCCCCAGAAGTCGACTGAGAACGCGAGCTTCAGGTACTGGTTGCCATAGTAGTTGGGATCGTTCTTGACGTTCAATGTCACGCCCGCGCCCTTCGCCTGCTGCGCAAAAACGTTCGCGATGTCGACCATGCCGGCGGCGCCGTCGGTGGTGTGCAGGTCCATCGTCATGTTGGCCTGGCCCGCGGATGCGAGTAGGGACTTGGCCTGAGCCAGGTCCTGCTGGCGCTGCGGCAGGTCGGATGCGAAGCACGCGTCGAAGGGCGAGTAGAGGTCGTTCGCCACCCGGCCGTGGCCGGACAGCACCTGGGTCACGATCGCCTGACGGTCGGCAATCAGCCGGAACGCCTGACGGACCTTGACATCCGTGAAGGGCGGCATATCGATGGCCATGCACAGGGGCAGCCAGCCCCCGCCCGGCGACTCGAGCACCGTCAGGTCGGAGTGCGCCTTGACCACGGTCACCTGACCGAACGGGATGTCCGTGATGGCGTCGAGCTGACCGCCCAGCAGCGCGTTGACCTGGGCCGCGGGATCGGTGAAATCGATGATGGTGACTTTGTCGAAATAGGGCTGGCCAGTGCGCCAGTAGTTGGGGTTCCTGGAATGGCTGCTCTGCTGGCCGGGTGTGAAGCTGTCCAGCTTGTACGGGCCAGTGCCGTTCTGAGTACTCGGGTAGCGCTTGTACCCGACCGGAACGATTCCGTTGTAGTACTGCCCGAGCTGGTCGCCGATGGTCGAGTCTGGGCCCTTGAGCTTCAGGCGGACGGTGCGATCGTCCATCTTGGTCAGGCCTTTGACGTCGACCGAGCCAAGCCCGGCGTTGCCGAACAGAGTCGGATCGGTGAGCATTCGCGTGAGCGAGTAGATGACGTCATCAGCCCCGAGCGTCTTGCCGTCGTGAAACTCGATCCCCTGCTTCACGCGGATCGTCCACTGGTCTGGCGCGTCCTGAGTAACTGACTCCGCGAGGCCGTCGGTGGTCAGCTTGTAGTCCTCGTCGTAAACGAGCAGGGTCTCGAACGCCGTCACCAGGCGGGCCTGGTCCGGCTTGGTGGTGATGTTCTGCCCGTCCATCATGTCCTTGGCGCCACCACCCGTCACGCCAAGGCGGAATGTCCCGCCGCGCTTGGGTGCAGAGGAGGTCGTCCCGGATGACGTGCCGCAAGCGGCCAGGACACTCGCCATCGACAGCCCTGCCGCAAGCATGCCCATGCCCACGAGCAGTTGCCGGCGCGTGATCTGCCCTCGCAGGTGCATAAGCTCCAGGGTCGCCTTGTCGTCCATCTCTTCCCTCACAACAGATGCCGGATTGACGCCGTCACGATTCCGGTTGCTCCCCACCGACTTCACCGCTGATCAGACGAGACGTGAGCCGCAGGTGCTCGGCGACCAGATCGGGCGTCTTTGGATCTCGTCGCCGCAGGGCCTCTACGAGCTCTTTGTGATCCCCGGCGTACGTCCGCCGCGGATAGGGCGGGTGCGCCCGCAAGAGCATTCGCGTTTCGGCCGCAAACGTGTCATGTGCACGTGTCAGTCGCTCGCTGCCCGCCATGCGGACGAGCTCGTGATGAAATCGCAGGTCGGCCGCGATCGTCTCCTCCGAAGGCCTCGCCAGCTCAGTTCCATCCACCGCCATCGCGTCGATCGCCGCCTCGAGCTTGGAAAGGTCCAGCGGCTCCGCGCTTTCGAGCAACTTGCGGGCAGCCCAGGTCTCGATAGCCTCGCGCGCGACGTAAACGTCCAGGCGGTCGGTCAAAGTCTGGTCCGGGACGAATGCGCCCTGGTGCAGCCGGTACTCGACCAGGCCCTCCTGAACCAGGTGCCGGAGCGCCTCCCGGACGGTGCCTCGACCCGTACCCAGCATGTCGACCAGCCGCGCCTCGCGCAGCGCAGATCCGGCGGGGATACGGCCGTCAACGATGGCGTCGCGAATGATGCGGCGAACCGCCTCGATGGCCGACTGGCCCTCGAACCTCGGCAGGGCCCAGCTCTGGGTGGGACTTGCGCCGTTTTGTAGGATTGTCGGATCATAGGACGATCCTGGAGGATGTCAAGCACAGGATTGGGTGGTGTTTAAGCTGAGCTCGGCTTGAACTTCCTGATCCTGGTCGCCGATCAGCTGAGCCCTCGGGCGCTGCGCCCCTACGGCAACCGGGTCGTCAAGGCGCCCCACATCGAAAATCTCGCGGAGTCGGGAGTCGTCTTCGACCATGCCTACTGCAGCTCGCCGCTCTGCGCCCCTTCGCGCGCGTCATTAATGACAGGGCAGCTGCCGTCTCGAATCGGGGTCTATGACAACGGCTCTGAGTTCGCCGCCTCCCTGCCGACGGTTGCCCACCGCATGCGGGCAGCCGGCTACCGCACCCGCCTTGCCGGCAAGATGCACTTCATCGGCCCCGATCAGCTGCACGGCTTCGAACAGCGGCTGACGCCGGACATCTACCCCGCTGGCATGCACTGGATCCCGAATTGGCAGGCCCCCCTATCCGATCGCCTCGAGTGGTACCACGACATGAGAAGCGTTTTCGAGGCTGGGGTGGTGGAAGCGTCCCTTCAAATCGACTACGACGAAGAGGTGGCGTTTCGGTCTGTAAGAGCCATTTACGACCTGGCTCGCGCAGGCGACGAGAGGCCATTCTTCATGGTCGCGTCCTTCAGCCAGCCGCACGATCCGTGGGAAGTTCTGGCCGAGCACTGGAACAGATACGACGGTGTCGACATCGACATGCCGGTCGTGCCCACGATGAGCGACGACCGGCTGGACGCGCACAGCCGCCGGATCCGCGACATGTGCGGCGCCCTGTCGCTCGAGGTCCCCGACGACGTTGTCATGAATGCACGCCGTGCGCATTACGCGTCGATCAGTTACGTCGACGACAAGCTGGGCCAGCTGCTCGGGGCACTGGACACAGTCGGGCTGCGTGACGACACCGTCGTCATTTTCATGGCCGACCACGGAGAGATGCTCGGCGAACGCGGTCTCTGGTACAAAATGTCCTTCTTCGAGCCTTCAGTCACGGTGCCGCTTATCGTGAGCGCGGCTGGCCGATTCGTGCCTCGAAGGGTGACCTCGAACGTTTCTCTCCTGGACCTGGCGCCGACGCTGGTCGACCTCGCCCCAGGCCTCGCTCCGAACGATTTCAACTCTTTCGATGGCACCAGCCTGCTTCCGCTCCTCGAAGGCGACCCACCTGGCCACAACGGGGTGGTCGCGGCCGAGTACCTCGCCGAAGGCGCCGTGGCGCCGGTGGTGATGATGCGGCGAGGCAACTTGAAGTTCATCAGCTCGCCGTCCGACCCCGATCAACTTTTCGACCTGGGGCCGGATCCGAATGAACTGAAGAACCTGGCCGCTGCTTCGACTCACACTCGGGAGGTGGCGGAGTTTCGCGAAGAGCTGGCAAGGCGGTGGAATCTGTCGGCGCTGCATGCGGATGTGCTATCGAGTCAGCACCGGCGCAGGCTGGTGGCACAGGCGCTTTCCGCCGGAGCGCAGGCCAGCTGGGATTACTCGCCGAACGGTGCGGCGGTGGACGGGCCATATGTCCGGGGCGCGGACTTCTGGGCGCCCTTCAAGCGTGCGCGTATCCGCCGGACCTGAGCGAAAGCACCGTGCGTCGGCCGGAATGCACGCAGCGGTCTGCGAGCTGATGCCCAATGCTCGACTCCAGTCTGAAATCCTGCGCGGATGGAGTCTAGCGTCTCCCCAATTGCGCACTTGAGCTCACCCGGTCGATCGCAAGCGTAAATATCTCGCGGGGCGTACGGCGTTCGTACGTCTTGCCTGTGTACTTCATGGACATGCGATCGATGAATGCAAGGCCCTCGTCCGGCTGAATGTCGACGACTCGGCCGCTCACGGAGAGCCAGTGCCAGGGATTCTTCATGCTAACGATCGACACCGACACCTCAGGGCGCTCACGAAGCGATTTTCCCTTGCGCGATCCCATCGGGGAGCTGACCAGGATGTGCTCGCCATCAAAATCGACCCACATCGGAAAGGTGACGATCTGGGATTTGCGATTGAGGTAGGAGATGTGAGCCAGCGCGGGCTCGTCGAACAGGTCGCGAACTTCTTGCGGAATAGTGTCGGGCATGCCACAGCAAGGTATCACCGTCCCGTGACATCGATGACCATGAGGCATCCCCACCACTCGGCGTTAGCGCCCGATCAACGTCGAAGACCTCCTGGACGGGGCTGCCGCCACCAAGTTCCAAGAAAATCTGTGACCTCCCCGTGACCCAGCGACCGCCTGAGTGAACTGCCCTGGGTTTGATGGAGGCTCCGTTTGGTTTTCGCGCGACGGCTGAACCCTCGCGCTCTGCGTGGTAGGCCGCCTCGTACTCGGCGGGCGGCTGATCGCTGATGGAAGTGTGGAGGCGCCGGTTGTGAACTCGACCCACTGCGCCGTCGCCAGCTCACTTGCTCGAGTGTTCGCCACGCCTAGACGGGTTTCCCCGCGGAGCTCGAAACAAGGTCGCTAGGTCGAGCTCGCGTTTTGACCTCGCGGGCGAGCAATACCAAGAGAGCAATTGCCAGCAGGTCCAGGAGCAGCTTGCCGATGGCGTCGACCGCGCCGGCCGAGCTGACGATGATGAACCCTTCCAGCCAGCTGGCCGTCAGAGCCCCAATGATCAGTGCCAGGCGGTGGCGATCTCCAAAATCATTGCCAGACGTCCAGTGGCGCACAACCAGCGTCACACCTGCCGCCCAGGTGATGCCGGCGGCGATCGTGATCAACGGGCTCAGGGGAGGCGCCGCGTAGGCGACGACGGTGAGCCCGAACCAGGGCAGGGCGAGCCAGAAGGCGGCGAGGCCCATGAGCCACGGCCGTAGCGCACGCCGGCGCCGGCGGGCCGCGGGCCGTAGCGCACGGGGCAGCATCGCGAGCGCGACCAGAACAGCGATCGCCAGCACCGCAGAGATGACCGTGAGCGCAGGAGCGTTGTAGCTCTGCCCGTGGGAAAAGTGCTGGATTCCGAATTGCGTCCAGCTATACCAGGCCATCAACGAGCCGGCCACAAACAGCACCGCCGCGATGACCAGGCCGCGACCACCTATCCACGGTTGCTCTCGACCGGCCGGAAATATGATCTCGGTGAGCAGGATCGGCAGCATGATCGCCCACACGCTCTCGTAGCCGAGCGACGCCAGCAAATAGACCGTGTTGACCCCGAAGACGCGTCCGTAGCCACCAAAGAAGAACGGGCTGAGCGACGTCTGCAGGATGACGCACTCCTCGGCCACCGCAAAGGCGATGCCGAGCACAAGGATCGAGATCCAATCCAGGCCTCGCATTCTGACGACGGTGCGGATGAGCAGGGCGCCGCAGCCATACACGAGCACTTCGGGGACGACCAGGTAAAGGCGCTCGAGCGGTGTGGAGCCGTACAGCACCTCGATCAACAGCGCGGGCAGCAAAACCAGCGTGAGGACCGGAGCTTGGCGACGCAGCCGGCTCGACATTGACGTGGACCCAGTGACGGCGGCGGAGGCTTGATTGATCATGTTTCGAGTTTCAAGGCTCGCCCGCGTCCACGCATGTGAGCGGGGGCAGATTTGTTTCTCTACCCTGAGGTGGAGAAACCGCCTAAGTAGCGGCTGTCATTCGCGGGCCAGGCCGCGGCGAAAGGCGTAAGCCACCGCCTGAGCCCTGTCTCGTGCGCCGATCTTGGCGAACAGGTTGTTGATGTGGGTCTTGACGGTGCCTTCACTGATGAAGAGCTTCCTGGCGATCTCCTGGTTGGCGAGGCCAGCAGCGATGAGGGTGAGCACCTCGCCCTCACGCGGCGTCAGGCCATCGGGCAATGAAGCATGCTGGACCGGTTGACCCCGGGCGAGTGTTTCGAGCACCCGGGCCTGCACCATCGGCTCCAACACCGGATTGCCCTGCATTACCGTCTCTATGGCCTCTCGAATTGCTTTGCCTCCCGAGTGCTTCGTCAGATAACCACGAGCTCCAGCCTGGATCGCGGCCATGATGGAACTGTCGTCGGCGTGAGTGGTCAGGACGATGACCTGCGTGTCGGGGTGACGCGCGTGGATGCGGCGCGTTGCCTCGACCCCATCCAGTGTCGGCATGCGAAGGTCCATCAGCGCTATGTCCGGCCTGGTGCGCTCGACCAGATCAACCGCCTCGACACCGTTGCCGGCGGTGCCGACCACCTCGATCCCCGGCATCAGCTGCAGAATGGTTACCAGGCCCTCACGCACGAGAGCCTGGTCGTCGACCACGATGACGCGGGTCAGGTCGGTACCCAAAGACTCACCTCGAACCCGTCACTTGTGGGTCCCGACTCCAGCGTTCCACCAACCAGGCTTGCTCGCTCGCGAAGACCGGTCAACCCGAAGCCGCCGGACGCCTCCGCGGGCTTCTGCCGCCCTCGATTGGAGACGGTGAGCGTGGCGCCTCCGGCTGCGTATCGCAGCCGCACCTTCACCTCGTCAGCGTCGGCATGCCTGCGGACGTTTGTCAGGGCTTCCTGAGCGGTGCGGTAGAGCGCGAGGCCGGCATCAGGCTTCAGCGCCACCGGGGTGCCCTCGATCGCGAGATGCGTGGGCACCCCGGTCTGATGTTCGAAACCGGCCACGAGCTCCGCGAGCGATTCGGGGCCAGGCCGCTGATCGCCGCGTAGTGCGGCCACCGCCTGGCGCGTTTCCTCGAGACCTCCCAGTGCCAGGTGCTGCGCGCGATCGACCGCCTCCATCGCCTTCGACTCATTGCCAGCGGCCCCGAGGAGCATGCGCGCTGCCTCGAGCTGAACGCTGAGAGCGGTAAGCGTATGGGCGAGCACGTCGTGGATCTCTCGAGCCAGCCTTTGTCGCTCCTCCGCTGCCATTCGCTCGTCCCGTCGCCTTCGCGCTCGCCCTCCTAGCAGCGGACCGAAATAGGACCATGCCAGAGCCGCCACGGCGAACAGGATTGTGAAGGGGTCGAGCCGCCCTGCTTGAAGCGAGATCAGGACCAGGAAGGCCGCGCCGGTGATGAGCGCCAATGGCGGCCCAACGACTCCGATCCGGCTCGCCCAGACCATCGTCAGAAAGAGTGCCGGGAGGCCAGGACCAAGCGCTGGATCCAGAGCCGACAACGCGAGGGAGCCGGCGCCGAGCACGAGTGCGATCGCCTGCCGCTCGTGGAGGTCGTGTCTCCGTCGCAGGACAAATGCAGCCAGCACGGCGCCCACTACGCACAAGGCCGCCAGTGCGGTCGCGAACGCATGGAGAAACTGGATCGGGCGTGGCTCGACGGCCACCGACGCCAACACAACGAGGACACACACTCCGACGTTAACGACGATCTCAAAGCGCCTCGGTACGTCGACAAGTTCACGCTCGTCTGCGAATTGGCGAACGCGTGCCATGAACCGCATGAAGCCCTGAGTTAAGCGCATCCAGGCATCAAGCAGTGCGGTGCAACTCCGGCCTCATTCCGCATTCGTCCTTGCTCGGGACTTCTTGAGGTCGAGGTCAGAACGCTCCCCACACGCCGGCTTTCCTGTAGCCCAAAAACATCGCCACCGCAATCAGAAACTGGACGACTCCGATGACACCCTGCAGCGCCTCGTACCAGGCTGGGCCGGTGGCTGGCATCAGCCCGACGAGCTGAAGAGCGGAGGCAGGGAGGCGCAAGACGCCAAAAAGGAAGGCGACCAGGATCAGCCAGAAAACCCATCGCCATCGGCGGAGCACTCCGACCACCAAACCGGCGATCAAGGCCGATAGCGCGACCAGAAAAACCAGCTCGATCGTCTTTAGGTATCCGGGCGCCAATCGCAGAGTCTGCGCATACACATCAGGTGAGACGACCAGGATCGCCACGAGCGCGATCCAGACAACGACGAAAAAGCCCAGCACGAGCAATTGGGTCCGATTCGCTCGCGTTCTCAATGAAACCGGCCCAGATCGCGCAGCCATTCCAGAAGTCCGTGGACATCGTCCTTAGACGCGGGTCAGGCCTTCAACACGATAGGCGCGGTGCCGGCGTGACCACGACTTTTCCGCGGACCTTTCCCCACTCGACATAAAGCGATTGCCGTTGCAGTCTGATCGAGTTTATGAGTGCGGTCGATGACCGATCTGACCTTGCCTGAGTCGAGATACTTCCGCAGGAATCTGTGAACCGGGTGCCTCACGACCCTGCAAATCATGCCGAAATGAGGTAGCTACGGCGGCCTCCGTTTGAAGGCGCACGATTTCAGATCAGGTGACGGCAGCCACCTTACTGAGCTGCCGCCGGCCGAGTTCCTAGAAAATCTGTGACACGGCCGTGATCCGGCGGCTCCACAGAGCACGCGAAATCGCCGACTTTGAACTCGAAATTTGGTCGGGGCGCCGGGATTTGACCCCGGGGCCTCACGGTCCCGAACCCTCACTACCGTGTGTCCTCCAGTATCCCGCCGTTTCCGCCTGTGTCCCCCGTACTCAAGATGCCGTCGCTTCGTTTCATCTCGTGTCCCCCAAGTTCCGCTCGGTTCCGCGGGTGCGTGACACGGCTGTGATCCGGCGCGAGGTCAAATAGTTAAGGCGCGGGTCGCGGGGCCGGTGCCAAGATGCGCGCATGGCGCCCGCGATCGTCGTCTCCGGGCTCGTCAAGAACTTCGGAACGACCCGCGCTTTGAACGGGCTCGATCTGAAGGTCGAGACGGGCGAGGTCTACGGATACCTTGGACCCAACGGCGCTGGCAAGACCACGACCATCCGCATCCTGCTAGGCCTGCTTCGCGCCGACGCGGGGACTGTCTCGCTTCTCGGCGGTGATCCATGGCGTGACGCCGTCGCGCTGCACCGCCGTCTCGCCTATGTGCCAGGCGAGGTGAGCCTGTGGCCAAACCTCAGCGGCGGAGAGATCGTCGATCTCCTCGGCCGCCTCCGGGGCGACCTGAACCGGCGGCGGCGCGACGAGCTTCTCCAGCGCTTTGAGCTCGATCCGACCAAAAAGGCGCGCACCTACTCCAAGGGGAACCGCCAGAAGGTTGGTCTGGTGGCCGCGCTCGCCTCCGACGCCGAGCTCCTTCTCCTCGACGAACCGACGTCCGGCCTCGACCCTTTGATGGAAGTCGTCTTCCAGGACTGCATCCGGGAGGTCAAGGCCCAGGGCCGGACCGTGCTGCTCTCCAGCCACATCCTGGCGGAGGTCGAGGCTCTCTGCGACCGCCTGAGCATCATTCGGTTGGGCCGCACGGAGCAGAGCGGAACCCTGCAGGAGATGCGCCACCTGACTCGAACTTCGATCATCGCCGTGCTGAAGGCGCCGGCCGCCGGCCTCGACAGCCTTCCTGGCATCCACGGTCTGAAGGTTCAGGGCTCGCAGGTCCGGTTCGACGTCGATTCCGAGCATCTCGACGAGGTGGTGCGCCGGCTGGGCGAGCTTGGCGTCATCAGCCTGGTGAGTCATCCGCCGACGCTGGAGGAGCTGTTCCTGAGGCATTACGGGGACGAACTCGCGAGAGAACCGGAGCGCGGAACGGCCGAGGCGGCGTCTGGTCGCGACGGGCGAGCATGAACGATCTGACGGGAACCGCCGCTCTGATCCGCCTGATTCTGCGGCGGGATCGCATACGCATTTCGATCTGGGTGGTCTCCATCGCTTTGCTGGTCTCCCTCTCGGCTGTGGGCGTGAAATCGCTCTTCCCGACGCAGGCGGCGATCGATCAAGCCGCTACGGCGACCCAGTACAACGCCGGCGCCATTGCCTTCAACGGTCCGGCGCAGGGTCTCGACACGCTGGGCGGGCAGATAGCCTTCCAGGTCGGCGCGTTGGGGATGGTCGTCGTCGCCCTCATGAGCGTCTTCATGATCGGCCGGCTCACCCGCGGCGACGAAGAGTCAGGGCGGCTCGAGCTCGTCCGCTCGCTGCCGGTGGGAGTTCACGCGCCGACTTTCGCGGCGCTGATCGTCGTGCTGGCGATGAGCGCCGCCGTGGGCGTGCTTTCCTCCGCCTCCCTCCTCGCGCAAGGTTTGCCGACCGCCGGGTCGCTCGTGTTGGGCGCGTCGTTCGCCGCCGTGGGGCTTTTCTTCACCGGTGTGGCGCTCGTCGCCGCACAGATCACCCAGAACACCCGCGTTGTGTATGGCTCAAGCGGGGCGCTCCTCGGCCTGGCGTACATGCTGCGGATCGTCGGAGACATTGGAGACGGCACCGTCTCGTGGTTCTCGCCCATCGGGCTGGCGCAGAAGGCGCGTCCCTTCGCAGGTGAGAGGTGGTGGCCCCTGGTGCCCCTGCTAGCGGCAGCGGCGGCGCTGATCGCCGTCGCGTTTCGCCTCGCGGTCAGGCGCGACCACGGAGCTGGGCTTGTCGCGCCACGCCCGGGACGGGCCGTCGCGTCGCCCAGCCTCGGACACCCATTGGGCCTGGCCATGCGCCTGCAGCGAGGCGCCCTCATCGGATGGGGCGCGGGCGTCCTGGTGACTGGGATCGCGTATGGCTGGATCGCTCCGACCATCGACAGCTTCGTCGCCAACAACAAGGCGTTCGCTCAGATGATGGCAAGCGCGGGC
>WNGR01002942.1_pt1 | contig 18649 bp, 18 predicted proteins | sample 5407581 | NCBI WGS metagenome assembly WNGR01 (sample SAMN13153383, study PRJNA577476) | soil metagenome | isolation source: 80 cm soil or saprolite under Garry oak tree replicate 2 | place: USA:California | collected 2016-06-15 | reverse complement strand
ACTTTTTATTTGCTAAGTAAGTTAGTAAGCGACATTTTAATGTTAAGTAAACAATGACTTTGAAAAAGACAATATATTCAAGTTGCTGACAAAAAAGACTACTTTCTGAGTTGTAACTTTAAGTGGGAAAGCCAGGCACATCAAAGCTTACGTTTACGAACCTTCCTTTTTGGGAGCGTTACAGGTTGCGAAAAGTCAACAACTCTGTCTCTCTGTGCCAGTACTGTACACCCTTCCATTCTATAAAGCTTGTTCTACTATGGCTAAACTACAACCCAATCGAAGTTGCTTCGAGTCCTTCCAAGCTATATTACACACCTCCAGAGCAGCTCGTGCACCACTAGTAAATGGCCAACCATCGAGTTCCATCTCAACCAGCCAACCATCTCTCAGAAAACTCGTTCGTACCTGCTCTCCACCAACCACATGGCCATGTACAGCAACATATTGTGGTCCGCCCCTCTCACTGTGTCACTCCCGATAGGCGCTCACCATTGTATCTCGTCCTTCAGAACCCCTATGTGGCTGGTGATGACCAGCAAGACGTCCATCAGGAGGGCGTCCCTCAGCCAATAGGAAACGTGGCTATGGAAGATCAAATGCGGTATCCGCACCGCATCGATGCACCCCATTACAATGCGGCACACTATCACCCTCCCCCACCACCTGTGAGCGAGATCCATCGGTGTGGTACTGAACTTCCCTTTGACAGTGACACTTCTCCATAGTATCCGGAGGTTCCATATATGCACATGCATCGGGATGTAGGAGCTGTCCAAGGCGTCCCAGTACAAGCGCATGCTTTTGCTCCAGTGTGTAGAGCCCTTTCGTCCTCCACATATATAACCGACCAAATCATCTGGTTGCAGGAGGTTCAAGAGAATCATGATGGCCTTTTTGGATATGGTGCTCAGTTTCCCGTGGCTGACCCTCCCGAAGCTTTTCCCGGCATGTGGCCCTACCCGGCTCCGCTTGCTAACATGCCGCCGCCGAACGGTCTGAGGAATCTTGCTGACCGTTACCTCAACAACCCTAATACGCGTGTCAACATGGTTTGGATTGAGCCTGGTCCTGGTGGTCGTTTCAAGGTGTGGATTGCGCTCGAGTTGGCTGATATTTTCTGAAGCTGGCATTCACTTTCGAAAACATGATTCTCCCCATCACCCACGATTTTCGAGCCTCGGAGAAAGGAGAATGTACTACCAGGATATGTCGTACTCTCGTCGCCGCTTTCTTAACATCTTTGTTTGTCGTTGATTCGTAGTTGCAGTTGCTATCTTGTGCTCAAGCTGTGCCTTGGTTGAAATCGTACTGTCGTACTGTTGCTACGTTCCCCCTTATATATGTGATCAGAGATTTCTATACTGTGCTGGATGTGTTGGAGGACGACCCCGTCTTGCTCTCCGTAAGAGCCCCCGCCCGAATGTAACTTAAGCGTATGACCCAAGATCACGTGGCTAGTTTGCCATCGACCCGCACATAAGCCTCATCCGGCGCTCAGTTCCCCATCTCGCATATCTGTAACTCATCCACCATCCATGTTCCGAGGTTAGAGCCGTCGCATGCGGTGGGGGAAAGCGAAGGAACCAGGAGCGTGCCGCGTCCGGGCATAGGGTGGCAGTAGTTGGTGTTGGGGAGCGTACAATGTAGCTACGGACACCCGCCCAGAGAATACGCCGCAACAGGCGTGAGCGTGCGTTTGCGTGACGCCATGTAGAGAGAGGTTGTGGCGCACCTTGAGCGGGCGGCGATCGCCGGTGAGGAAACCCGCTTCTGTGAACGCATCGCGGACGAGTACTAATTCGAATCAGCCCCGAATACCGCGCTAGCACACCATGAATTAGGAAACATGTGGAACGTGGAAGGGGAGAGGACGAAAGTACGTACCACAAATCTCGCGGACGTGGCGGCGGTCCGGCGAGGAAAGATCAGACTCTGCATAGAGCAGTGTGCGTCGGGCTGCATGATGGCGAGCCTACCGAGTGGCACTTGCACCGGTGGGTGCGCAAGGAATGCGCGCATGTGGGGCGCGAAGAGCGTGAAGAGCCGCGCAGCGGCGGGACGTCTTGCTCCTACTCCTGCTCGGGTTCCGTCGCGGAGTCCACGGGGGGACCGCCGGGCGGGGGGTGGCGTGAGGACTATGATGCCGAGGGTGGGATGGAGGTGCCGCGGGTGGACGACGACGGACGGACCCAGCCCGTAGATCGGCCGGTCTTGCGTAAACCGGAGGCCGTGAGCGCCTGCACGGCCCTGCGGAGGTCGGCGTGATAACCGACGGGAAGGCGAGGAAGTGGGTCGCGCGGGGTGTGCCGGCGAGCGTTGCTCTTGGACCTGGGGGTACCTCGGGTGTTTGGCAGTGCTGCTAGAGTCAGCTAGACTCGTCAGACACGGGACCGTCGCGTTGCGGTGGACCCTGTCGTGCCGGTTTGAGCTTGTCGAAGGTGAGGGTGTCACTACGCCACTGATGGTACTTTCACGCAGGGTAGACCCCCTATGGTCAAGGAAGGAGTGCACTAATACCCGAGCCTCGCAAACAATCACACAGAGATTATTGACCCGTTTCTCCGAATGGATGGGCGAATCCACCCAAGATTCTCAGCAGACACCAAAAGAAGACTGCGCTCACGGGATACCAGATCCCGAGCGCTGACAGGCACGATACGGTTTAATATCCGTGACTGGGTCCGCACCAGTGCCTGCGAGGGTCCATGTCGGCGGGGGTTCTGCCGCTGGGAGACTCGGAAGAGTTTGTCCGGTCCGCATCGTTGGCAGCGGAGAACGAGAAAAGTATGTAGGTCCCGAGTGTATGGTTCACAACAGCCGGGGCTAGCACGATACCTAGAAACAGGCGGAGTATGTAGAAACTGGGGCCCGCATTGGATGCAGAGTTAGTCGCAGATGTGGTCGCATCCCCGCCTTGGCGCATCGATTGTCTTTTGTTCTGGAACCTAAAAGAATGGCCGATGGAATCAGAGATAATAACTAGGATGTCGACAAAATGGATAGGCCAACCAAATTTGCACACTCCGTGCAGACATATCCAGCTCCTTCACTAGGGCAGCACACTCTTCTGTGTATGGGAATGCGGTACGAGCATAGGCGGCATGAAATACTTCTAATTGACGGGCATCTGCACGCTTGCGTTTCTTCTGAATTGTTCGCACCGCAGGGTCAGGATGTGGCTCATAGTCCATACCGTCTAGTTCTTGACTCTGAGGCACTAGCTCGAAACTCGAAACTCTAGTCTTTATAGGGAAGGTGACTGTGGAAGAGCGGGGTACAAGCTAAAAAACATACTATACTATCTCGGAGCAATCAACGCGACAGAAAAAGCAAAGCAAATATAAAACTATCATCACATTTGCCCAAGGACATATCATCGGCATTGGGTTCTTCGTCTCCTTTCAATGTGGCCTCAGACGACGTTGGCCATTTCGAGCGTTATGATGACTTGGAATTGACCAGATGGTCCCGGTTCCAGGTGGATCGTGCTCACATATGCGTCGGGGTTGTTGAGGTAGTGGCCCGCGAGACGCCTCCGACTCTCTGCAATCGACGCATCGAGTGTCGGAGCCCGGGGAAATCCCGTGTTGGGAGGGCCTGCTCTCTCTTGGACCGGTGCATAGTTATCTTGGATCCTCTATGTCAAGACCTCAGCAATCCGTATGTGGGGGAGAATATTAGCGCGCACAGCAGTTTGCGGAGGGACGAACTGTCCCCATGCACGGTTAGGTACGATCATAACAGTTTCAGCATGATTGTCGACATTCTGATCCTGGTTCGGATATGGAGCAGTGGTGTTCTTTCAAGAGAAGACACGATTAGCTGTGGGGATGGTATCGTCATCATAAGGGCTACTTACGCCGAAATGCCTTGGATCCTGTTGTTCAACGGGGTACCAAGTCGGTGGACGAACTTGAGTACGCCGCAGATCAGAACACCGCATACAGGAACAATTCTGGAACGTAGGATCTTCGCCTTGTTGGTACGTAGGCATATTTGGTTGGAAAGAAAGAACGAACCATTATAAGAATCGCCACCAGGGAAAGGCAGGAGCCGCCGAGGGTCAGCCGTGCTAGAGGAAGTTGAGGCTCTGTTGTAAGAGTCGTACGCCTGACCGCTATGGTACCTCGCGTCGGGAGGCTGCTGGTACGAATGATAACCAGCCCGAGCGTATCCGGCTTGCGTTTGCTGCTGAGCAGACGAGTCTTCGCATTGAGAATCAGGACAGTGAGTGAGAGTTCAACGACGGTCAAAACACGCACGATATTGTTGCTCGTGTGATACTGGAGTAGAACGCTGCTGAGCATATGGGCTTGAATAGTCTCCGGACACTGTGTCGAGAGTTGGGTTCACATGTGTTGAAGTGACATTAAATAACGGACCTGGGGAGTCAGAGGTTGGGAAAGCTATAGTGAGTGGGGGTAATATAGTCCTACCTTGTTCCAAGAACGAACCACTGTGAGAAGCGCCGCCAGTGAGGCTCGGTCTCAACGACCTCCCGTGATTATTGTAATTGCGGTGGGACATGGGTAGCTATTACAGAAGAAGGCAAAGAGAGAATAATAACGCTGTGTGATGGGGCACTCTCAACCCAGCACGAGAGATTAAGTACCCCAGAATACGCGGAGTGTTAAGTTATACTACCGTGAACGGGTGAGGCTGTGGAGATCTCGCCTCGAGGCTGAGTGTGCAGCGCATACGTGATCAAGGGTTCAGCATGTTGCCAGTGATGGGTCGTGAGCGCGCTTAAGCCGGAGCAGCACCGAACAGCGAATAGAGAGGATCCTCCTTTACGTGTGGTCAACAGCATTAGCACCCAAGACTCTTCTCATTACCGTAGCTGCGAGGGAGAATGTACACCACTCTACCACTGAAGGTATCCTGGAAATTATACTACTAGCTCGCGGATGACGATATCCTCTAAACTTGTTGTGTGAATATGCACTGATCAGTCACGGTATGGAGCGAACACGACCATAAGAAAACTATTTCCGAGTCCTTACCCGTCCCTACCTGAATCGTTTGGCACATGGAAAAGTGCGCGGGGATGCCGCTCAATACCGAGCGCCCAGCGTTTTACGGTACAGATCAACGTGATGCCTAAAAAAGATCAGAACATCGCAAATTGATTACTGTAAGAGAGGAAGGTAGTGTAGTACTCGTGCTTCCGATCAAAGAAGACACCTTTCGACTAGACCTCGTGATCATGTATCACGGCATTTGCCGAGACCACATCGACTCAGCCACAACTTGAACTTGAAGGTTTGTTTGCCTGGCCCTGCGAATCTACCGTGACTGCGACCTTTTCTCTCCCTGTTACCACGGCTATATGATCCCCCCCAAATGCTATTGCTTCTTTCAACGTCGGTCGATATTCTGGATCGATTTTACGTTGACCCACCAGCTGAACACGCACAGTTTCGTGCGCTGGCATACCGTGTAGTTCCCAACTCTGAGGCACTAACTCGAAACTCGAAACTTTAGTCTTTATGAGGAAGGTGACTGTGGCAAAGCGAGGTACAACTCAAGAAGTTTATACTATCTCGGAGCAATCAACGCGACGGAACAAGCAAAGCAAACATAAAACTATCGCCACATTTGCCCAAGGACAAATCATCGGTATTGGGTTCTTCGTCTCCTTTCTATGTGGCCTCAGATGATGTTGGCCATTTCGAGCGTGATTATGACTTGGAATTGACCAAATGGTCCCGGTTCCAGGCGGATCGTATTCACATACATCAGGGTTTTTGAGGTAGCGGCCCGCGAGAAGCCTTCAACTCTCTGTGATTGACGCGTTGAGTATTGGGGCCCGGGGAAATCTCGTGTTGGGAGGGCCTGCTCTTTCTTGGACCAGTGCATAGTCGGAGTTATCTTGAATCCTCTATGTCAAGACCTCAGTCATGCGTATGTGGGGGAGAATATTAGCGCGCACAGCAATTTGCTGATGGATGAACTGTGCCCATGCGCGGTTAGGTACGATCATAGGAGTTTCAGCACGATTGTCGAAATTCTGATCCTGGTTCAGATATGAAGTGTTGACGTTCTTTGGAGAGGCGCGATCAGCTGTGGGGTGGTATGGTCGTCATAAAGGCTACTGACGCCGAAATACCTAGGATCCTGTAGTTCAACGGGGTACCAAGTCGGTGGTCCGGCTTGAGTGCGCCGCCCAGCAGAACACAGCGCACAGGAGCAATTCTGGATGGTAGGATTTCTGTCCTGTTGGTCCGTAAGTACGTTTGGTTGGAAAGCAGGCCCGGGGAGTTCTGCGGTAGGTGGGACCTGGAGAATGAAATGAGCACTTGAAGATGCGGCATGCATAGTGATGTAACACATGACGGCGTTGTGGGTCTGTGAGTGGGATGGTCCATTGATTTTCCATTTGAACTTCTTGCACAGAGGAGCGAGAAGTCTGAGAGCAGTTGTATGGGTTACAGGGAGGGGGGAGGGTTTGTCCTGAGGAAGGGTTGTGCGTTCTACAATTCTGAAAAGTGCGAGGACTATATAGAGTATCCGCCTGCGCCGTGTTACTGGTCTGCATCAAATATATTTTGTACGGATGAAAGTGAAAATTCAGAATAACGCATAAACAACGCGTTGTGCGGTTTTTTAAGCTTACTGATTATTCAGCATTATCAGGCGTCTTGACCCGGCAACAATGGTTGTCCCGACCCGGAGACGGAGGTGGTTCAGAAAGCTTTTCAAGTGGCAAGGATAACAATCCACTACAAGTGCCCCTGCTATTCGCCATGGCGGGCACGTGCTCTTGATGCGGCGGTCCTGCTCACGCATCCAATCTGACTCCCGGTCCCCAGTTCGCCAGCTCTTCAATGACCGATACGTGAGCGTCCGCAGCGCATTCAGGGAGACGAGTTTCCCTCCATCGATACGCACCGAGGATGTGATTTTCCGATTCTCTGCTATGCTGCATTTCTGGTGTAGCTTGACTCCCGGCGTTTTTCGCTACTTGTACTAAGAAATCTTTAAGTTTGGCTCCGCGCTACGCTTGTTAACACGGCTAGCTATATGGCCGTGGACTGCGCTCTGTTCTCCGTCCTACCAGCTTGGGGTCACACCTGTCACCTTTGCGCAACATGGTAGATGAATTGCAGATGTCATCGACATACAGGACGCATTAGCTGTGACTCTGCCCATGGATCGACCTGAGATGAATCCACGGCCAGATCTTCTGCAACAGACGTAGGTACCGTATGCGAGATTGCACGCCAGCATGAGGCCAACTCAGCAGGTCGACAAGAGCACCCACTTCATTGAGCATGTTATATGCGTCCTCTAAATTCTACCGGGTCCATTTGGCTCTCTACACAGTCGTGGTGCGGTTCAACTGTGTAGCATGCAAACTAACTCCATCAGTCCACTTCGAAGTCAAATTCACGTGCTGTGTCAACTATGCCCAAGTCGAAGGTCGCATCCAGCGACCCACACATAAGCCCCGTCCGGCGCCCAGGTCCCCATCTCACATATCTGCAGCTCGTCTATTATCCACATGGCGAGATTAGAGCTATCACGCGCGGCGGACGGGAACGCGACGAAGGAGAAGGGAACGCGCCTGGCAGCGCCACTGGCCGGGCATCGGGCGACATATGTTCGTGATGAGGAGCGTGCAGTGTAGCTAACGAACGGTCCATACATGATAATGAGTAGTTGAACATGAGTACGCGTCTTTGTAGCGGGGTATGGAGAGTGCGTCCCTTGAGCGGGCGGCGATCGGCAGCGAGAAAGCCCGCCTCTGTAAATGCATCCCGGACGAGCTCTGGGCAATATCAGTCCCGACAGTCCAACCCGCATGCGAAGTAATTGAAAGGGGGGGAGGGAGATGTGGAGACGAGAAGGAAATGGGGCGGACGCACACCAAGAGCACGAGAGCATGCTTTTGAGGCGGGGTCCGAAAGGTGTCTATGACATATCTGCACTACGAAGTAGCACCTTTGGAGTCCCGCCAAGACGTGTTGTATCTTTGATGATTAAGTTAGCTATAGAGGAAGAAAGACGACCGATCTGCGCTTGAAATCATCGTTGCATAAAATATGAAAGCGTCACGTACGAAAATCAGAATTCTCTCTGCACTTCCCTCCCGTGTCCCGACGAGCTCCTCACGCGTTACGGATTCCGAGCGAGCCCGGTAGGAATTTCAAGAGAAATCTCGTGCTGATTCTTATGCGCGCCTACTGTAGGCCAAACTCAGAAAGCTGGAAGCGGACGTTATTGAAACCACATACCACAGAGTCACCGACGACAAATGTTGTAACAGACTCGGCAAGGAGGCGGGTTCCTCCATCGTCCACTGGCTGGAATGCGGTTAATGTCATCCATTGGCACAGACTTTGGGGGATCGGCGCGAAAAATCAAACCTTTATGACTCGAGAATCTTATAGCCGGAAGGAGAGGAGACCCAATATTAGGGTGATCTCGCCGATTGAGTACAGTACAGTACTGTCGAGACTGCTGTACTGCAGACCTCGTGACCTTACTCTCGGCATTTGCCGAGAGTCCATCCCATCGATTCAACCCCACGCTCTGGCTCTGAACTGATTTCTTCGCTCGCGAATATCTGCGCTCTGCGACCTCTCTATCTCTCCGTTACTGTTGTTATGTGATTTCCTAGTACTCTTGCTTCTTTCCACGCCTATCGATAGGACCTCTCTCGCTAGATTTTCTCTCCCCCGTTGACCAACCAGCCGACAACTACGGTTTGTGAGCCGGCATACCGTTAGTTCCTACTCTAAGACACTAGCTCGAAACTCGAAACTCTATTCTTTATAGGAATGTGACTGCGGAAAAGCGAGGTACAAAGCCAAGAAGCACATACTATTTCAGAACAATCAACGCGACAGAACAAGCAAAGCAAACATAAAACCATCATCACACCTGCCCAAGGACATATCATGGGCATTACGTTCTTCGTCTCCTTTCTATTTAGCCTCAGACAAGGTTGGTCATTTCAAGTGTGATGATGACTCGGACTTGGAATTGACCAGATGGTCCCGGCTCGAGGCGGATCGTGCTTACATATGCATAAGGGTTGTTGAGGTAGCTGCCTGCGAGATGCCTGCGACTCTCTGCCATCGACGCGTCGGGTATCGGAGCCAGGGGCAACCCCACGTTCAGAGGGCCTGCTCTCTCGTGAACAGGTGCATAGCCGAAGGTATCTTGGATCCTCTATGTCAACCTCAGCAATGCATATGTGTGGAGAATATTAGCGCGCACAGCAGTTTGCGGAGGGGCGAACTGTGTCCCTGTGCGATTAGGTACGATCATAGCAGTTTCGCCACGATTTCCGACATCCTGATCCTGGTTCAGATATGGAGTACCGGCGCTCTTCAGAGAGAGAGAGCAATCAGCTGTGGGATGTATCGTCATCGTAAAGGCCGCTTACGCTGAAATGCCTTGGGTCCTGTTGTTCAACGGGGTACCAAGTCGGCGGACGAGCTCGAGTGCGCCGCACAGTCGAACACCACGCACAGGAGTAATTCTGGATGGTAGGATCTTCGCCCTGTTGGTACGTAGGAATGTTTGGTTGGAAAGTGGGACCAGGAACCTCTGCGGTAGGTGGGATCTGGAGAACGAGGCACTAAAGTAAGCACTTGAAGACGCGGCATGCATAGCTTTGTACCACGGGACGGTGTTCAACTTGTGGGTCTGTGGGTGGAAAGGTCCATTGATTTTCCATTTGAACTTGTCGTACAGAGGTGAGTGGGGAGTCAGCGGTTGTTTGGGTTTCAGTGAAGTGGGAGGGGCTATTCTGTGGGGGTATTGTGAAAGGAGGGGGAGGGGATAAAGTATTTGTAGAGCACAGGAGAGTGTAGTGACTATCCGGAATCCCCTGCCGCCTCGTTGCAGATGACCACGTAGAGCCATCAGGTTGCTATGCAGCCGGACTTGTGTTTCCTTTTTGGTAAGACTGGTGCTAGCGTGCATAGGTGACCAAGAAAGGGTGTGCCCCCCGAGGATGTATGCGCTATGAAATCCAGAATTTGGGAAGCATAGCATTGTGCCTACGACATCATGACATGACGGGTTGAAATGAACTCCCAAAGACCTACTCTGAGGTGATCGATGAACACACTCGATCAACTTTTAATGCAGACGGGTTGAGCACGGCCCAAGGAAGGGGGAGATGCGGAAATCCGTGGCGACGGTAGGATGGGTGCCGGTGGCTGCGTGCCAACAGCAAATAAGCATGAACAATGCCGTCCCAAACCGAGAAAGAGAGGGTTTGTGGGTGCGTGGATGTGTGCGTGTACGCCAAATGTTGGGGGACGAAGCGCCCATCCTTAAACCTTAGATCTCTCGATAATCCCGACCCCTGGGACCCATAGCCTCCCAACGTGGTGCACTGCTCACTCTTTCAGTTCGGGCGATGGAAGGTCGGGGGTATTTGGGCCCCCTTTGAGAAACTAGACGACACCTTGAAAGCTGAGCGCTGAACGGCCAAGTGAATGGCCCTGAGTTTTCGTTTTCGTCTCAATGAGAGTTCCCTCCTCGCAAACTCCAACCACCAAGGCTAGCACCGAGGCTAGTAACAAGAGTGACACAATGATTACAAAAAGCCATGATCCAACCCTGTAATCCCGATATGTGTGTGGTCCTGTATTTGCCCAGTAGGTGTTCAGTGCTCAGAAAGTCTCCTGAACAGACACGGCGACCTTCAGATACTGTGCCCCTGAGAGAACCAAGATGATACAGTATTGTTCCGAAGATCGCCCAGTGTCGCCATCATCGCCCAGCCGATTCATATACCGTAAACCAAATGCGCTCACCTGATAGTCGTGTTGCGCCCTCCCTGCAACCTCCAAGGGGAAGTAACGGCCCGTGCAACTTTCAGAATAACGAAGAGTAAGTAATTTATGTATGCGCAACGTGGACTGTGCATGTTGTGCAGACTCCGCTGCTGCCAGTGACCAAACGTCATCCGGATTCTCCTTCAGAAATCTATAGAACAATCAATTTTATATTCCAGTCAGTGTGTCTACTGACTCTGCTCCACCAATTTCGTCACCAATCCTAGGATGTGGGACTTGTCTTAGGGTTTTTAGATCTCGCCAACATTGAGAATATTGAGATGCAAGCCAACCCGCAGACACGTCAGACCTCGTGACCTCACGCTTGGCATTTGCCGAGACCATATCGATTCAAGGCTCTGAGGTGATTTCTTCGCCCACAAATATCTCCGCCCTGCGACCTCCGGGTCTCTCTCTCTGTTGCTGTTGTTATGTGATTTCTTAATACGCTTATTTCCATACCTATCAACTGGCTGGCAACCACGGTTTGTGCGCTGGCATACCGTTAGTTCCTACTCTAAGACACTAGCTCGAAACTCGAAACTCTATTATTTATAGGGAGGTGACTGCGGAAAAGCGAGTTACAAAGCCAAGAAGCACATACTATCTCAGAGTAATCAACGGGACAGAACAAGAGAAGCAAACATAAAACCATCATCACACCTGCCCAAGGACACTTCATGGGCGTTGCGTTCTTCGTCTCTTTTCTATGTGGCCTCAGATGACGTCGGTCATTTCAAGCGTGATGATGACTTGGAATTGACCAGATGGTCCCGGCTCGAGGCGGATCGTGCTCACATGTCCATCAGGGTTGTTGAGGTAGCGGCCCGCGAGACGTCTGCGACCCTCTGCGATCGACGCGTCCAGTGTCGGGGCCCGGGGCAACCCCATGTTGTGAGGGCCTGCTCTCTCATGGACCGGTGCATGGCCGAAGTTATCTCGGACCCTCTATGTCAAGACTTCAGCAGTGTGTATGTGGGGGAGAATATTAGCGCGCACGGCAGTTTGCGTAGGGACGAACTGTGCCCATGCGCGGTTAGGTACGATCATAGTAGTTTCGGCATGATTGCCGACATTCTGATCCTGGTTCAGATATGGGGCAATGGTGTCCTTTCGAGAGAAGACACGATCAGCTCAGCTGTGGGGATGGTATTGTCGTCGTAAAGGCTGCTTACGCTGAAATGCCTTGGATCATGTTGTCCAATGGGGTACCAAGTCGGTGGTCCAGCTTGAGTGCCCTGCACCTCAGAACACCACACACAGGGGCAATTCTGGATGGTAGGATCTTCGCCCTGTTGGTACGTGAGCATATTTGGTTGGAAAGCGGGGCCGGGGAGTTCTACAGTGGGTGGGATCTGGGGAATGGGACTGAAATGAGCACTTGAAGATGTGGCACGCATAGTTTTGTACCACATGACGGTGTTGTGGGTCTGTGGGCGGAATGGCCAATTGATTTTCCATTCGAGCTTGTCGTACAAAGATGAGCAGGAAGTCAGCAGTTGTTTGGGTTTCAGAGAGGTGGGAGGGGCTGTTGGGTGGGGCCCGTGGGGGTGTTGTGCTACAAGTCTTAAAAGAAAAGGGAGAAGATAAAGTATTTGTAGAGCAGTCGCAAAGAGAGTCTGGTGACTATCCTTACCATAACAAGGAATTCCTGCCGCCTCGGGGCAGAAGAGTCGACCACTCATAGCCATCAGATTCCCATGCAGCCGGACTTGTGTTTCCGTTTGTGTATGACTAGTACCAACGTGCATGGATGAACCAAGAAAGGGTGTGTCCCCCGAAGATATATCATACGCTATGCAGACGCCCGTCAGATTGCAATCATGCAGCCAGACTTGTGCTTCTTTTTGTGTTACGTGTAAGACTAGTACCAGCGTGCATGGGTGAACCAAGAAAGGGTGTGCCCCCCGAAGGTATATACGCTATGAATTTCAGACGCCTGTCAGATTTCCACCACGCAGCAGGACCTGTGTTTCCTTTTATGTAAGACTAGTACCAGCATGCATGGGTGAGCCAAGAAAGGGTGTACCCCCGAAGATATATACGCTATGAATTTCAGACGCCCGTCAGATTGCCATCACGCAGTGGGACCTGTGTTTCCTTTTGTGTAAGACTAGTACCAGCGTGCATGGGTGAACCAAGAAAAGGGGTACCCCTCGAAGGTATATACGCTATGAATTTCAGACGCCCGTCAGATTTCCACCATGCAGTGGGACCTGTGTTTCCTTTTGTGTAAGACTAGTACCAGCATGCATGGGTGAACAAGAAAGGGTGTACCCCCCGAAGGTATATACGCTATGAATTTCAGACGCCCGTCAGATTTCCACCATGCAGCGGGACCTGTGTTTCTTACACACTCCTTTTGTGTAAGACTAGTACCAGCGTGCATGGGTGAACCAAGAAAGGGTGTACCCCCCGAAGATATATACGCTATGAATTTCAGATGCCCGTCAGATTGCCATGCAGCCGGACTTGTGTTTCCTTTGTGTAAGACTAGTACCAGCGTTCATGGGTGGACCAAGAAAGGGTGTACCCCCGAAGATATATACGCTATGAATTTCAGACGCCCGTCAGATTGCCATCATGCGGCAGGACCTTGAGCGGGACTTGTGTTTCCTTTTGTGTAAGACTAGTACCAGCGTGCATGAGTGAACCAAGAAAGGGTGTGCCCCCCCCCCCCCCCGGGGAAGATATACACGCTATGAATTTCAGACGCCTGGGGAGCACAGCACTGTGCCTACGACATCGTGGCACGACGGGTTGAAATGACCCCGACATTTCCAAAGACTTACTCCGAACTTTTAATGTAGACGTGTTGAGAGCGGCCAAAAAATGGAGGGCGATGCGGAAATCCGTAGCGATGGTACGATGGGTGCCAGTGGCTGCGTGCCAACAGAAAATAAGCGTGAACAAAACAGCATGACAATGCCGTCCTAAACAGAGGAAGAGAGGGTTTGTGTGTACGTGCGTGTGTGCGTGTCACGGTACGCCATAAGTTGGGGGACTACCCCATCCTACAGTAAACACTCTCGGTAAACCTGACCCCTGGCACCCATCATAGTGACGGCACCACCAGATTGACTCGGACTCTGCCCATCCCGGCTTTCAAAGTTCAAAGTTCAACGTTCAACGCTTGGTTCAACGTTCAGCGCGCGCTCACCTCCCAAGGGTCCCAACGTGGTGCATTGCCTCACTCTTTCCGCTCAGGCGATGGAAGGTCGGGGGTATTTGAGCCCCCATTGAGAAACTAGACGACACCTAGAAACTTGAAGCTGAATGGCCAAGTGAATGGCCCTAAGTTTTCGTCACGGTTTTCGTCCCAATGAGTGTTCCCTCCTCACAAGCACCGACCACCAAGGCTAGTAACAAGAGTGACACAATGATTACAAGAATCCGTGATCCAACCCTGTAATCCCGATATCTGGTGTATTTTCCCAGTAGTTGTTCAGTGCTCAGAACGTCTCCTGAACAAACACGGCGACCTTCAGATACTGTGCCCTAGAGAGAACCAAGATGATGCCGTGATAGTATTGTTCCGAAGATCGCCTAATGCTGCCATCATCGCCCAGCCGATTTATATACTATAAACCAAATGCACCCCACCTGATAGTCGTATTGCGCCCTCTGTAACTCCGCAACATCCAAGGGGAAGTGATGGTCCGTGCAATTTTCAGGGTCCCATCAGGTTCCTTCCTGATACCGATGAAGAAAGTATCAGTCACACCCAACATGTCCGCAGCATAACCGGCCTCAAGACTTCCCGTCAGTCCGCCGGAGGGTAGGGGTTCCTGGGGACCGTGGCCAAAGGAGCGCCTAGCTGTGCCGACGTCTTCTTGGGGTTGAATCTCTTGGAGTTGAATTGATTGAAGATGGCACGGTCCCGGGGTCCCACCCCCCAAAAGTAATCAGAGCGTCTGCCAAGGCGTCTGCATCGGCTTTTTAGTGCCTTACAGTACAATTGAACCCATACACAGACCACGAGCTACTATGGGCCTACTCACCAGCCAGTACTTGTGTTGGTGCAGTACCAACTTTTAATGCAGACGGATTGAGAAAGAGTGGCCCAAAAATGGAGAGCGATGCGGAAATCTGTGGCGACGGTAAGATGGGTGCCAGTGGCTGCGTATCAACAGAAAATAAGCGTGAACGAAACAGCATGATAATGCAGTCTCGAGAGGGTTTGTGGGTGCGTGGATGTGTGCAGGGGTGCATAACGTGTACGCCATATGTTGGAGAATATATTTTGTGTGCGAGAGTAGCGAGACCGATGCACTGGCACACGAGCACTGGCACCGGGACTAGCGAGGGAAAGAACGTTACTGTACTGTAACGTTGTCGTTTGCAACACGCTGCTGCTTGCGCTGCCGTCCTATGACCCTATGGGACCCCAGACAGCCCCTCCCCCCTACCTCCCACGTTGGTCTGCAACTCTACTACCCGTTCCGGATCGAACTACCAATCTTCCAGGAAATCTTCACTCCTTACAATGCAAGTGAACGGAAGTGCAAGGGTGGCGTTCCCTCAACTTCCCTGCGCAATGAATATCAACCACACGCTGTATCTTGCGCTGGATTAGCATCTCTTTCAATTTGCCGTAACCTTCTTGCTTCCCCACCAACCCCCTATCGAGGCTCGGCCGGATTAACGAATCTCGGCTGCTCTTTACGTGCATTCTCAGAGAATCGTGGAGATCTTTAGCTCGAGTCAAGCGTCACCGCGTGCAAGCGCTCGGCATTTAAGAAATCATATGGTTCAGCGGCCGCCAACCATAGACGTCTCTTCGACTTCGCAGCAACCACGGTGGATTGGACTGGACTGGAACATAAGAAAATGACCATTCAATAGCGGTCCTGGGCCCCATGGTTGATACAACGGTCTCAGAACTCCCAGAATCCCCCCCAAGACTCTCATTCCAATCAGCGCCGACATACATAATCCCTCCCGTATCCATGGCCGCCCTCCTTTGGAGCGACTTAAACGCGTCCCATCGCGCACAAGCGACGGCTCCATACCAGTGGAAATCGAACGCGAAATTCACCCCCTTCCCCCTTCATCGAGCTCCGTAAAAGTACTGAAATGCGGCAAAGTTTCGGCCACTGTGTAGACGTGGATCGACAAATTGGGGTTTTTGTATTAGTTAGCAATGGACGGATAACATTCCGTAGGCGATTGAAGCATTTCCTGCAACACAAAGCCGGTAAAGTTCGTTATCACTTGACAGAGCCCATTTTCATCCGCTACCGCCTACTTCGCCGAGTATTGGGTTGAGGACCCAGGGGGTGCCATCATATCCAGTTTGTGTTTGCTGCTGAGCAGACGAGTCTTTGCATTGGGAGTCAGGACGGTGAGTGAGGGCTCACCGATGGCAAAACAAGCACAATATTGTTGCTCATGTGATACTGGAGTAGAACGCCGCTGAGTAGGGTAAGGGCTTGAATAGTTTCCGGACACTGTGTCGAGAGATGAGTTCAGACGTGTTGAAGTGACATTAAACAACGAACTTGGGGAGTCAGAGGCTGGGAAATCTATAGTGAGTGGGGGCAACATAGTCCTACCTTGTTCCAAGAACGGAACACCGCGAGAAAGTAAAGAGAGAATAATAACAATAACGTATTGTGATGAGGCACTCTCAATCCAGTATGAGGGATTAAGTACCCCAGGAACACGCGGAGTGAGGATGTGGAGATCTCGTCTCGCGGTCGAGTGCACAGACAGTGGTAAGGGGTTCAATTGCCAGTGGTCGGATGCAGGCCCAGGTTCTACGGAGTGAAACGTGCAAGGGAGCAGCGCAGGTAGGCAAGGTGGAGGATGGTGGAGGTGTGGAAAGTTAAAGTTCTGCCATAAAGTAGGAACCGTCGTCCGGCGATCGCTTCATTCAGACGTTTGGTTATTCCCATAAGGGCTCATATTCGAGAGGCAAAGCGAATGGAGAGGATGCTACTTTACGTGCGGCCAACGGCGTTAGAACCCAAGGCTCTTCCATTACCGTAGCTGCGAGGGAGAATGTACGCCAGGCTCTCTACCACTAAAGGTACAGACTCCCGGCCGTCCTGGAAATTCTACTACTAGCTCGTGGGTGACGATGTCCTCTGAAATCGTTTGACCGAAGCTGTGTGAATATGCATTGATCAGTATGGAGCGAACACGACAATAAGAAAACTATTCCTCCCAAACTATTCCTCCCATCGCCACCTGAATCGTTTGGCACACACAAAAGTGCTGGGATGCGGCTCGATAACAAGCGCCTTGCAGCGTTTACGGTACAGATTAACGTGATGCCTAAAAAGATCAGAACATCGTAAATTAATCAAGAGAGTAGCACATTACCTAGCGATGTGCGTGCGTAGTGTACTCCTCAGGCTGACTGGACTTCCAGTTAATGAACACGCCTTCCGGTTAGACCTCATGATCATATCTCACGGCATTTGCCGATAGCACATCAACTCGACAACAACTCGACAACACAAGCGACAACATGCTGTGGCCCCGCGAATCTACTGTCACTTCTTCCAAGACTTTTTCTCTCCCTTTTACTGCTGCTATATGATTTTCCCCAAATACTATCGCTTCTTGTAACATCTGTCGATATTCTGGATTGATTTTACATAGACAAACTGGCTGGACAAGCACAGTATCGTGTGCTGGCATACCGTGTAGTTCCCGATTCTGAGCTTGACTCTGAGGCACTAGCTCTCCTGGAAACTCTAGTCTTCATAGGGAAGGTGACTGGCAAAGCGAGGTACAAGCCGAGAAACATATACTATCTCAGAGCAATCAACGCGACAGAGTAAGCAAAGTAACATAAATATCATAGGCATTTCGTTATTTATCTCCTTTCAATGTAGCCTCAGAGGACGTTGGCCATTTCAAGCGTAATGACGACTTGGAATTGACCAGATGCGCCTGGCTCCAGACGGATCATGCTTACGTATGCATCTGGATTGTTGAAATAGTGGCCCGCTAGTTGCCTGTGACTCTCTGCGACCGACACGTTGAGTGTTGAAGCCCGGAGCAACCCCATGTTGGAAGGGCCTGCTCTCTCGTGAACAGGTGCATAGCCAAAGTCATCTTGGATCTCCTATGTCAAGAGCTCGGCCATGCGTATGCGGGGAGAATATTAGCGCACACGGCAGTTTGTGGAGGGACAAACTGTGCTCGTGCACAGTCAGGTGCAATCAAAGCAGTTTCGACACGATTGTCGACACGTCGGTCCTGATCATTCACATATGGAGCAACAATGTTCTTTCAAGAGAAGACACAATCAGCTGAGGGACGGTATCTTCATCAAAGAGTCTGCTTACGAAGTGCCTTGGATCCTGTTGTTCAATGGGGTACCGTAGTACCAAGTCGGCAGTTCAGCTTGAATGCGCTGCACCTCAGCACACTGCACACAGGAACAACTCTGGATGGTAGTATCTTCACCCTGTTGGTAGGCAGGCATGTTTGGTCATAAAGTGGGACCCAGATGTTCTGCAGTGGGTGGGATCTGGAGAATGAGGTCCTGAAATGAGCTATTGGAGACGTAGCATGCATAACTTTGTACCACATGATGGCGTTGTGGGTCTGTGAGTGGAATGGTCCATTGATTGTCCATTTGAATAGAGACGAGCGTGAAGTCTTGTTTGGGTTGCAGGAGGTGGGAACGGCTGTTTTGAGGGAATGTTGTGCTGTCTTAAAAGTGCTCGGACTCATGTCCTTTTGCGTCATGACCATGACTACAATACAGTTCCTGCGCCTTCTGGCCTCATGTTTACCATCAGTGGTCCTCTGCCAGACGCAACTGGCGACAAATAGATAACTTATAGTAAGTCTCGATCGATCATAAGCAAATGTGACAATGTGAAGAC
>WNGR01002941.1_pt1 | contig 18650 bp, 17 predicted proteins | sample 5407581 | NCBI WGS metagenome assembly WNGR01 (sample SAMN13153383, study PRJNA577476) | soil metagenome | isolation source: 80 cm soil or saprolite under Garry oak tree replicate 2 | place: USA:California | collected 2016-06-15 | reverse complement strand
GGGACGCTGATGCTGGCCGACGAGGTGCTCACCCCGGACTCGTCCCGGTTCTGGCTGGCGTCGGAGTGGCAGCCGGGCGGCCCGCAGCGCTCACTGGACAAGCAGTTCCTGCGGGATTGGTCGGCCGGCCTGGACTGGGACCGCCGGCCGCCGGGCCCGGCCATCCCGGACGACGTGGTGGCGGCGACGCAGGCCCGCTACGCCGAACTCTTCACGCGGGTAACCGGGACGTGAGGGAGCCGGTCCTGGTCGTGCGCGCCCGCAGGCTGCGGGCGGCCCGCGGCGTGGTGGTGGCCAGGGACGTGACGCTGGACGCCGCGCCGGGCGAGGTGGTGGCGGTCGAGGGGCCGAACGGCTCGGGGAAGAGCACGCTGCTGGCCGCGGCGGCCGGGCTGCTGCCCGCGGACAACGCGAGCGTCCGGCCGGGTTCGGTCGGTTATTCACCCGAACGGGCCGGGGTTCTGCCCCGGATACCGCTGCAACGCTGGCTGCTGGGTTTGGCGCGTACCGCGGGCCTCGGCCGCGATGAGTCTGCGCGCCGGGCCGGGGACCTGCTCGCCCGGCTCGGCCTGGCGCACGCGTCCGCGATGTCGCTGCACGCGCTGTCCCGCGGTAACGCGCAGCGCGCGCTGGTGGCCCAGGCCCTGCTGGCCGACCCGGACCTGCTGGTCCTCGACGAGCCCTCCGGCGGCATGGACGCTGACGGGGTCTCGCGGGTGGCTGCTGAGATACGGCGGGCCGCGGGCCGCCGGGCCGTGGTGCTGGTGGCGCGGCACCCGACGGCGCCGCTTCCGCTGCCCTCGGGGATGACGTGGCGGCTGTGCGACGGCGCGGTCGACACTCGTCCCCGGGACGGCGACGGCGCGCCGGCCGCTGCCGGCGCCCCGGCCGCTACGGGCGCGCCGGCCGCCGCCGGAACCATGGAGGTGGAGACCGGGGACGGTGTGGTGAGGCTGGTCGACGAGGCGGGACTGCCGGCCGTGCTGCGCGCGGCGCTGGAGGCGGGTCAGGCCATCCGCCGGGTGCAGCCGACCAGGGACGCCGCTTTTCACGTTGCCGATGACGATCCTGCTGAGGCGGCCGACGCGGCGCCGCGGCGGGCGGGTGCCGTCTACCGGGTGCTGTACGGCGCGGCGCACCGGGCCCGGCTGCTCGCCTCGTCCCAGTGGTTCCTGGCTCCGGCGCTGCTCTTCCTGTTCGTGCTGGGCATCATCTACGCCGGGGACGCGGGTCCCCCGCTGCAGGCGGCCGCGGTCACCGCGATCACCCTCATTCCCGTGCTGACCTGGCTGAGCGTGCTGGCGCACCGGGTGGACGGCCGCGAACTCGCCCGCGCGTTCGCCGCGCACGCGGGCGGCCGCGCCCGGGCCCACCTGGCCACCGACCTGGGGCTGGCTCCGTTCGCGGTGGCACTGGCCCTGGCGGCCCTGGTGGCCCCGCTGATCAGCCAGGGAAGTTACCCTCATCCGCCGCTGCTCGATGCCAGGATCGTGGGGCTGCACCTGGCCGCCGCGGTGTTCGGGGCCGGGCTGGGCTCGCTGCTCGCGCTGATCGAGCGGGCGGGCTGGCGGCTGCTGACCGCCGTGGCGGTGTTCCTCGTCCTGTTCGTGGTCCGGAACACGCCGATGGCACCGCTGCTGAAGCTCAGCACCCATCCGACCACGCTGCAGACGCCGGTGGGCGGCCCGGCCGCCTGGCTCTTCCTGCCCGGCCTGGCCCTGGTGGCGGTGGCCGCGTTCCTGGCGACCCGGCGGGTCAGCGCTTGACGCAGGTATAGGCGCCGTAGAGGCGGCCCTGGTACGCCACGTCCGCTATCTCGAAGCCGGACGCGGCCAGCATCGGCTCGAGCAGCCAGCGGAAGGTGCTGAACTCGGTGCGGATGTGTTCGGCGTAGTCCTCGCTGGTGTATCCCTCGGCCGGATCCGCCGCGGCGTGCCCGAACCAGTTCCGGAAGACCTCCTCGGTCTCGTCCGGGCGGAAGTCGTAGATCAGGTCGCGCAGCCGCAGCACCCCGCCGGGCCGCAGCATCCGCGCGATCCGGTCCAGGGCCAGCGCCTTCCAGAAGTCGGGCAGCTGGTGCAGGGCATGCCGGGTGTACACGGCGTCGGCCGGCGGCCCGGCATGTGAGTAGCTGAGGAAGCCCGCGCGCACGCAGTCCAGGTTGTCCAGCCCGGCGTCCCCGGCGCGCTCGCGCAGCAGGGCGAGCATGGCCGGCGAGACGTCCACCGCCGTGACGCGCCCGAACCGCCGGGCCGCCGCGAGCGCGAACTGCCCGGTGCCCGTCCCCAGGTCCACGAGCGTGGAGTCGGCGCCCAGGCCCTGCGCCGCGATGGCGTCCAGGTCCTCGGCCGGATCCGGATACCCCTGCTTGCGGTCGAAGCCGGCCACGAAGGCCGCGTCGAGGTGTTCGGGTCCTGCGTACGCCAGTTCGTCGATCATCCATGACTCAGCCACGAGGACATTCTGCCCCGCCCGCGCGGCTGGCGTCGCCGGCCGAATGACTGATGAATGGCGTTCGATACTTCATTATCGTATAATCCATTTCCGTGATATCCGAAACTGGACTACCTGACGTGGTACTGGCGCTGCAGCGGGCCACGCACCGTACGCTGCACGCGCTGAGCGCCGCGCTGGCCGACCTGAACCTGTCGGCGGCCGAGATCAACGCGCTCGCCAACCTCGGCGAAGGCGGGGCGCTCAACGTCCGCCAGCTCAGCGAGCGGACCGGAACCCGGGCGAGCACCCTTACCGGCCTGCTCGACCGGCTGGAGAGCCGCGGCTACCTCACCAGGGAGCTAGACCCGGCCGACCGCCGCTCGTTCCGGCTGCCGCTCACCGGTGCGGGGCAGGCGGTGTCCGCCCGGGTGCTCGCCGCGATCGCGGACCTGGAGCGCGACGCGCTCTCCCGGCTGGACGCCACCCAGCTCGCCGGCTACCACGCCGTCGTCGCCGCCCTGCAGGAGGCCTGCTGATGCCGCACCAGGAGGCCTGCTGATGCCGCACCACCAGGCCGGCACCGAACTGGCCGCGCTCCTGCCCGAGATCACCGGGCCTAGCGGGCAGTTCCGGCACCGGCAGCACATCCACCTGGCCTTCCTGGCCGTGCGACGGTACGGCATGCCCGAGGCGACGACCAGGATCTGCGACTGGATCCAATGCATCGCCGCGTACGAGCGGGCGCCGCAGAAATACCACCACACGGTCTCCCGGGCCTGGGTGGAACTCGTCGCCCACCACGTGGGGGCCGATCCAGACTGCGCCGACTTCGTCACCTTCGCCGATCGGTATCCCGCCTTGCTCGACAAGCGCCTGCTGGCCAGGCACTATCGTTCCTCCACCCTGGCCGCCGCCCCGGCGCGGAGCGGCTGGGTCGAGCCAGACCTCCTGCCGTTCCCCTGGTCGCCGGACCGGGACAGACAAGCGGGCTGACCTAGCGGGCTGACCTAGCGGGCTGACCTAGCGGGCTGACCTAGCGGGCGCCGGAGACCGGGCCGGCGCGCGGCAGCCACGCATGTCCCGTGGGTCACGCACGCACCAGAGCGCCAGGGTGCGCCGGGTACCTGCCATCATCGTGGACAGTTACCCCGTGGATTCCGCGGGTAGCGGTCCACGATAACCGTCGGCCGTCGGTGGCCAGGAGGAATTCCGGTAGTGAGATGTCGGGTACGGCTGGGTCTGGCCACGGGCTGGTGAGGACCGGCGGCCCGTCGATATCGGTCCTGATCGACATCGGATATCTCCCCCGTTGCGTCGGCGGCCGACCGGGATCACGCAGGCACGCGCCCGGCCAGCATGATCCGAGTCTTGCCGCCACGGCGAGCGCGGCGCACCGGGAGAAACCCTGGATTCTAGGTACGAGGGCTTTCAGATGCCCGCATAGGGTTGACCCGGAAACGCTGCGATGGCGGATCGGAGGAATCATGGCGGAGGCAGTGGTCCTGATCAACGCGTTCGAGGTTCCCCCAGGGGACGCGGAGAACTTCATCGCCGCCTGGGAGAAGACGCGTGACTACCTGCAGACGCAGCCCGGATATGTGGACACGGCACTGCATCAGGCGGCTAGGCCCGATGCGGAGTTCCAGTTCGTGAACATCGCACGCTGGCGGACCGCCGACGATTTCATGGCGGCTACACAGAGCCCGGGATTCCGGGAGTCAGCCGCGGGCATGGCTGGCGACCGGTCGCACCCCGCGCTGTACCGGGTCGTCCGCAGCTAAGTGGCCCCACGATGCCCGGACGGCGATAACGACGTCATGGCCGCGGGGCCCGACGCCCCGTCCGGAGAAGAATGTCCGCCCGGTTCCGGGCACATTTTCCGGGAGCCTGTCGGACCCCGCGTTTAGCGAGTGCAGTGTCATAGACCCGTTTTGCGGGATACCAGGGGCTTGTCGGGCGTCAGTCCCATCTGGTGCCGGCTGGCACCCGGAAGGTCGTATTGAGGCGGTTGAAGAAGTTGGTGATCGCCACCATCAGCACCAGGGCCCCGAGCTGCCGCTCGTCATAGTGCTTCGCGGCCTCGGCCCAGATCTCGTCGGTGACCGCTCCGGGCCGGTCGGAGAGCCGGGTCGCGGCCTCGGTGAGCGCAAGCGCGGCGCGCTCGGCGTCGTCGAAGAGCGGGCTCTCGTACCAGGCGGCGACGGTGACCAGCTTCTCGGAGCTGACGCCGGCCTTGGCCGCGCTCGCGGCGCCGGCGTCGACACAGGCGCTGCAGCCGTTGATCTGGCTCGCCCGCAGATGCACCAGCTCCAGCGTCTGACGCGGTACGCCGCCGGCGTACACGGCCTTGAACAGGTGCTGGACGCCCGTCGTGACGTCGGGCTGGGGTGTCGTGTTCTGGATGCGTGCTGTCATGGCACTACGACGTCCGGCCGCGACGGGAGGTAACGCGGGCCCGGTGTTACCTTTACGGCGCGCGAGGCGTCCTGTTAGTGATACCGGGGAGGATCGTGACTGGAGAAGAACAGCTCGCCGCCGAGTTCGAGGCCCATCGCCCCTATCTCCATGCAATCGCGCTCCGCACACTCGGCTCGCACGCCGACGCGGACGACGCCGTGCAGGAGGCGTGGCTGCGCCTGGCCCGCACCGGCGGCGGGGGCATCGAGGACCTGCGCGGCTGGCTTACCACCGTGACCGGGCGGATCTGCCTCGACGCTTTGCGCAGGCGCGGGGTGCGGGGCGAGCAGCCGCTCGAGCTCAGCGTCGGGATGCTCCCGCGGGAGGCGGCCGGGGACTCCCGGATCGATCCCGAACTTCAGGCCCTGCTCGCGGACGCTGTCGGCCTTGCGCTGTACGTCGTCATGGACGCCCTCACCCCGGCCGAGCGGGTGTCGTTCGTCCTCCATGACGTGTTCGAGGTCCCGTTCGACGCGATCGCAGCGATCCTCGGCCGGAGCACCGCGGCCACGAAAATGCTAGCCAGCCGGGCTCGCGGACGGCTCCGCCTGGGCACGCCGGCGACGGCCGCGGACGCGGCCGCCAGGGAGGTTGTCGACGCGTTCTTCGCGGCGGCCGGCCGGGGTGACCTCGCGGGATTGCTCGCCGTGCTGGCTCCCGACGTGGAGCTTCGGGCGCAGGGTCCCGAGGGGGCCGTCGTGGTACGCGGAGCGAGCGAGGTCGCGTCCCGGGCGAGGATCGCCGCGCGCCCGCACCCGGGCGCGCGGGTCCATCCGGTGCTCGTCGACGGTATCCCGGGCGTCCTCGTCACGGTGAGCGGGCGACCGGTTACGATCATGGCGTTCACGGTTGCCGACGGCGCTGTCATCGCGATCCGCGCGCTGACCGACACGGACCGGCTGGCCCAGGCCGTCCCCTCGTGGGTCGCGTGACACTCCGCGGCGCCGCATTGTGGGAGGCAGCCCCGCTGGGCGGCACGGCAGTGACCTTCGCGCCCTGCGCAGGGGACTGCGGAAGGCGCCTGCGCGATATGCGGTCGGGCCCGGGGTGAGCCCAGATCCCGTTTACCCGCTCGTGGCGAGTACGTCGGTGGCCTTGTGCTCGCTTTCCACCCCATCGACCATGATGACATCGCTTTCGGAGTTGCCCATGCGCAGCGCCACGATCTCCTGATAGGCGCCTGAGTTATACCAGGCCCTGGCCCGGCCAAGGTCGGGGAACTCGATGACGATCAGGTGACCCGGCCAGCTGCCTTCCAGCACCTCGACCTCTCCGCCGTGCACGATGAAGCGCCCGCCGAACGGCGCCAGCGTGGCATCGATCCGCTGCAGGTACTCCACGACCGCCGGCCCCATCGTGACCTGGCGCATATGAGCAACGGCATAGGAAGGCACTGATCCTCCAGGGTCTGGTCTTGATGGCTGGGTCCCTCTACACCATGGGCGGCCCTGGTCGTGCTCGCAATTACCTCGCAGGTCATGTCGGCCTGACAGGCGATGCAGGAGGCGACCTACCTGATCTTGACCGCGCTGGCGGAGGGCAGTCAGCACGGCTACGGGATCATTGCCGACGTCACCGAGATCTCCGGTGGCCGGGTATTGCTGCGCCCCGGGACCCTGTACACCACCCTGGACCGTGCTCCTGTTCACCGGGACGTCCAGCCGTTACTACCGCCTGGAGCCCCGGCTCGTGCCCCTGTGGCGCGGGACCTTGGGACCATGTAGCAGAACCCGGACCAGCATCACAGCCAGGTTCGGACCCGGCCTTGTGCTATGGCTAGGCCATGACCATGCGAAGAGGCTAGGAGAACCTGCACATGGACACTCCGCTGGCCGGCGTCGTGCCGGTTGTACCGACGATCTTCCACGACGACGAGTCTGTTGACCTAGACGGCACGGCCCGCGTCGTGGACTACCTGATAGATGCCGGGGTCGACGGGCTGTGCCTGCTGGCTAACTATTCCGAGCAGTTCTCGCTGACCGACGCCGAACGCGACGCGATCGCCCGCACGCTCCTCGAGAGGGTCGCGGGACGGCTCCCTCTGATCGTCACCACCAGCCATTTCAGCGCCCAGGTCGCGGCTGCGCGCAGCCGGGCAGCCCAAGACATGGGAGCGGCGATGGTGATGATCATGCCGCCTTTCTTCGGCGCCACTCTCACCGTTGCCGGACCCGCGGTGATCGAGTACTTCAAGCAGGTGGCGGACGCTATCCACATCCCGGTCATGGTGCAGGATGCGCCCTTGTCATCGACGCCGCTGCCGGTAAGCCTGCTGATCGACCTGGTCGGGCAGGTACCTCAGGTGCAGTACGCCAAGATCGAGGTGCCGCAGGCCGCGGACAAGCTGCATTCGCTGGTGAGCGCGCTCGGCAGCAGCCTGCCTGGTCCCTTCGACGGCGAAGAATCGGTCACCTTGATCCCGGACCTGGACGCCGGGGCCACCGGCACCATGCCGAGCTCGATGGTCCCCGCCGAGCTCGGCCAGATCGTCCGCCGCTATGCCGCGGGTGACCGGGCCAGTGCCGTCAGCGCCTGGGAAAACCTGCTGCCGCTCATCCATTTCGAAAACCGTCAGTGCGGCCTTCGCGGGCAGAAGATCCTGCTGGCCGAGGGCGGCATCATCGCGTCGGACCGGACGCGCGTGCCGTTCGCGCCGGTGTCACCCCGGACCCGCCGCGGCCTGATCGAACTGGCCGCAGCGCGCGATCTGCTGGTCATGCGCTGGGCACGGTAACCCTGTGCCCGTACCTGGCCAGGAGCTAGGGTCGACGGGTGATCGATCTCGACCAGAGCTGGCGTTCGGAACGGCTCGATCTCGAGCCGCTTACCGCCGATCACGCCGCCGAACTCGCGCCGGTACTTGACGACGCCGCCTTGCACGAGTTCATCGGCGGCGCTCCGTTGCCTGCGCCGGCCCTGGCCCAGCACTACGCACGCCTGGCGGCGCGGCGCTCACCCGACGGGGAGCAGCTGTGGGGTAACTGGGTGATGCGGGTTCGCGAGACCGGTCTCGCGGTGGGGACAATGCAAGTGACGATGCCGGCGGGCGGTCCTGCCGCCGGTGCTGCCGAGGTTGCCTGGGTGGTGGGCCTGCAGGCACAGGGCCGTGGCTACGCCACCGAAGCGGCACGCGAGCTCGTGGCCTTGCTCCGGGAGGCCGGATGGACCGTGACGGCCCACATTCATCCCGCTCACCTGGCCTCCCAGCGGGTCGCACGCGCCGCCGGGCTATCACCGACCCAGGAGGTCCAGGACGGCGAGGTCCGCTGGGCAACCTCGTCGGCCGGGAACGGCCCGTAACTCTTCAGCCGGCCGCGCATCGCGGGCTCAGGGCTTGAGGAGGACTTTGCCGATGTTCTTGCGCTGCAGGATCCGGCGGCCAGGTTGGCGAACCCGTAGGCCACCAGGCGGCCTGCTGGGCGCAGCAGCTTCAGGCCCTTCCGCCAGTCATTGCCGCCGAGTGGGTCCAGCACGATGTCAACGCCCTCGCCCCGGGTCAGGCGGCGGACCTCCGCGGCATAGTCGGTGGCGCGATAGTCGATGGGATGCGCGCAGCCTTCGGCCCGCAGCAGGTCGTGCTTGGCGGCCGAGGCCGTGCCGAAGACTTCCAGATCATCCACGGTGCGGCATAGCTGCAACACCGCCGTCCCCACCCCGCCGGCCGCCATGTGCACCAGCACCCGCTCGCCTGGGCGGACGCTGGCGACACGGAACAGCATGTGGTAGCGGTCACGTAGTTGACCGGGATGGCGGCGGCTTCCTCGAAGCTCATCGCATCCGGAATCGCCAGCACATGATCCGCGGGCACGCACACCACGTCCGCGTGTCCCCCGAAATGCGTCATGGCCAGCACCCGCTGGCCGGCCGCGTAGCCCTCGACACGCTCGCCAAGCGCGTCGACCACCCCGGCCACCTCGTAGCCGACCACGCTTGGCGGCTTAGGGGCATCCGGATATAGCCCCTGGGCGGCCATCACGTCGGCAAAGTTCAGGCCGGCCGCGCTGACACGGATGCGGACCTGGCCCGGGCCCGGTTCGGGATCGGCCGTTTCGCGTACCGCTAGGGCACTGGGACCTCCGGGCCGGGTGATCCAGACCGCGCGCATAGCCATCTCCTCCGCAGCGACCAGGCATGACGGGCCAGCCCGTGCCAATCAGGGGCCAGCTGGCATCAAGTCTCCCAGGTCCGCGTGGGCTGGGCGGGCTAGCGTGTCACGATGTGGTGGCGAGACCAGCTGCGGGGAAGGGGACGAAGGTGTCAGGAACCCTCGCTGAGGATCCGTTCGGCGGCAGGCAGCCGAGGAGATCGGTCGGCTGGCCGACGCGGTCGCGTCCGTCCACCCGTGGGAACACCCGCTGATCGAACTGGACCGGGTCTCGCTGTGGATTCCTCCCACGGGTTGAAGCCTGTGCCTGGCGGCGGGGGACGGCTGGACGATCCGGGTCGTCCGATGGCACGTCGGCGGCGCCGAGGTGAGTGTCACCGCGGTGGCCGAAGACGTGGCCCGCACCGTCATCACCCTCGCGACCAGGGACGCGGCAGTGGAACGGCGTACCGACGACACGGCGGTGAGCATGGGGTTCTGGCACCGCAGCCCGCGCCGGGGCCCGCATCGTGCCGCCCGCCGGATGTCTGCCGCGCGTGGGCGGCCATCCTGGCCAACTAGGCGCGGGCCGCCGGCCGCCCTTAATGAGCTGATGGCCATCATGCCGGAAACCGTGCATGGCCACCTAGTGCTGCTGCACGGCGCGCCCGGCACGGGGAAGACTACCGTGCTGCGCACGCTCGCCCGCGAGTGGCGAACCTGGTGCCAGGCGGACTGCGTGCTCGATCCCGAGGTCCTCTTCAGCGAACCCGCCGCTCTCCCGGCTGCTCAACCTGACGGACGGGATGCTGGGGCAGGCACGGCAGGTGCTGGTGGCCATCACGACCAACGAGGACCTGCGCCGGCTGCACCCGGCCGTCGTTCGGCCCGGGCGGTTCCTGGCGCATATCGAGATCGGCCCGCTCTCCGCCGCCGCGGCCACCGCCGCGCTGGGATGGCCGGTGGTCAGGCCGGTCAGCTCTTGGGCTCGTCCGGGCGGCCGGGTCGGCGCAAGCGCATTGCGACCAGGGCCGACGTCGCGATTGTGGCCATCCGGCGGCCGACCGGCACCTTATCCGGAGCCGGAGTCGCGGGACCGGGTGTCGCGGTGGACGGAACCGCGGCGGACGGAACCGCTGAAGACGGAACCGCGCCGATCGGTAGTACCGGGATCGGCGAGTCGGTGGTGGGTGTGTCGGCGGTGGGTGTGTCGGCGGCCGGCGCCGCCGCGGCTGGCGGTGCGGTCACAGGCGGTGCGGTCACAGGCGGTGCGGTCACAGGCGGTGCGGTCACAGGCGGCACGGTAGCGGGCGCCGACGCGGCGGCCCGCGCCACGTGCGGCCAGGGATCGGGCGCCGCAGGCTGGCGCGGCGGAACCTGGCTGGCTCCGGGAGGCCCGCCGGCGGGCGGCGGGCTTGCATGGGATCCACTCTGCCAGGTTCGCGCCAGGATCACCTGCGTGGTGTCGTCGGCGCTCCCGGAGGGGCCGGAACCGCTCGTCAGCCGGTCCAGCAATTGCCGCGCGGACGGGCGGCTCTGCGGGTCCTTGGCCAGGGAGGCTTCCACCAGCGGGAGGAGCGAGTCGGGCACGGAGGCGATGTCGGCGTCGCCGTACATGATCCGGTACAGGACGGAGTGGGTGCTCCCGGCGCCAAACGGCGACCGACCGCCGGCCGCGTACGCGACCGTCACACCCCAGGCGAAGATGTCGGCTTCCGGGCCGGGGTGCCCGCTGATCTGCTCGGGTGCCATGAAGCCCATCGAGCCGATCATCATGCCGGTCCTGGTCACGGCGGTGGTGTCCTGCCGCCGGGCGATGCCGAAGTCGATGACCTTCGGGCCGGCGTCGGTCAGGATGATGTTGGAGGGCTTGAGGTCCCGGTGCATGATGCCGGCCGCGTGGATCGTGGTCAGGGCCTCCGCCAGCCCGGTGGCCAGGCCGAACAGCATGTCCGGGGCAACCGGGCCGTGCTTGTCGATGTACTCGGACAACGACGGGCCCTGGGCGTATTCGGTGACCACGAACGGCGTCGCGGACTGGGAGTCCGCCTCGATCACCCGCACCGTGCAGACGCCCTTGACCTGAACCAGCGCCGCGACCTCGCGACCGAAGCGACGGCGGAACTCCTCGTCGCCCGCCAGTTCCGGGCGCAGCACCTTGACCGCGACCGGGGCACCGTCCCAGGAGACGCCCAGGTACACCACGCCCATACCGCCCGAGCCCAGCCTCGCGGTCAGCCGGTAATGCCCCATCCGGGTCGGGTCATCAGGCCGGAGCGGCGTACGAGCCAAGGGGATCCTCCTCCCGAGCGGTCATGATGGCGTCCAGGCAGGCGAGCGCAAGAGTCTGCTTGCTATTTTCCTACCGTATCGGCCGGGTGCGTGCGGGCCGTCAGCCAGACGGAAGACTCCGCGCCACGAATTGCTGGCTGGCCTGGGCCTGAACCGAGTCGATGCCGGTCACCGCGGTGCCGGACGCGGCCAGCGCGGTGATGGCGTGGCTGCCGTCGCCAGTCAGGCCGCTGACCGGCGAGCGCGTCCAGCTCGTCCCGTTGGCCGAGGTCCAGACGGCCGCGGCCGTGGTCCCGCCGGACGAGCCGAACTGCGCCGCGGCGGTGAAGCCTCCCCCGCTGGCGGTCAGAGCGGTGAAGCTGACCCCGGGTCCCGGAGCGGTGAACGGCACCGGCTGCCAGGTCCTGCCGCCGTCAGCGGAGCGCTCGGCGAGAGGCTGAACGCCGTGCGCGGTGGTCTGCTGGCCCAGCGCGACCGCATGGCTCCCGTTGACCGCCACCTGCTGGATCACCCCTGCCGTAGCTCCGGCCGACAGCGGCGTGCTGACGGGCGTCCAGGTGCGCCCGCCGGAGCTGATCCACACCACGGGCAGGTTCTCATGGGAGCCCGCCGACACGAAGCCCGCCGGGCCCGCGGCGACGGCCAGCACGCGGTTAGAGCCGCCCGTCTCGTTCACATCACGCGCCTTGGTCCAGGTGACCAGGTCCTGGGACCACCAGACGTCCCGCGAGAACGCGCCGCCCGTTTCGGCCACCGTGCCCGTTATCACGTAACCGTGCGGGCCGCTGGCCGCCTGCACGGCGGATACGCCGGCCAGGTCGTGCGTAATGGCGTCGGCTGGCTGCCATTTCGTGCCGTCGGCGGAGGTGAGCACGAGGGGGCCAGGGCCGACGGCTAGCCACCCGTTCGGCCCGTGGGTAACGGCGGACAGCCCGGCCAGGTCGGTGTCGGCGGACACCTGGCCCAGCGAGGAGACCAGAGTCCAGGGGCCGTCCGACACACGCCGCCATACCGCCGGGTAGCCGTCGGCGCTGCCGGCCGCGACCTGCTCGTTCCCCGCCACCGCAACGCTGTTCACCGCCTCCTCGGGGATAAGGCCGCCCTGGATGGAGCTCAGCGAGACGGGCTCCGGGTTCCCGGTGGTACCGGCCCTGATGAGCAAGCCCTGCTGGTTGGTCCGGGTGGAGTTGGTGCTTCCGGCCGCGATGACGGTGCCGCCCGGTCCGACCGCCGGGGTGAAGCCTGGCCCGCTGGACGTGCTGCCGAGCGGCCCGGTCGGCAGCCATCTGGCGCCGGTGCCGGTGCTGGTGTAGGCCACGTACTGGTCCCTGGTATGGCCGGCTACCACGAAGCCGTAGTCGCTCCCCTTGACCACGTCCGGGTACCAGCCGCCCGCCGCGGCGATCGTACCGGCGTACTGCCAGGTCCGGCCGTCCGCGGAGAAATAGGCGACCCCGTCACTGGCGCCGCTGGCGGTGCGGCCGGGCCGGACCAGGATGAGCCCGGCCCCGTCGAACGACACGCCGCTGATGGCGTTCTGGGCGCCATGATCGACGGGAACCGTCACCGGCATCCAGTGTGCCCCGCTGTCGGTGCTCAGCCATACGCCGGCCCCGCGGTCGGTGATCACGGTGGCGGTCCCGTGCGTGACGGCGAAGTCGATGCCCTGCGGGGTTCCCCCGGGCTCCTGCAGCCCTAGCTGTGCGGCCGTCAGCCGCTGCCAGGTCACGCCGTCACGCGAGGTCCAGGTCACCGCCTGGTTCCCGGCGCTGGTCGTCTCGTAACCGGCCGCCAGGAACCCGTTCGGCGTATTGGTGACGACGTTGATGGTGTCACTGGACTGCCGCGGGGTGATTCCGCGGGTTCCCGCCAGCGTCCAGGACTGCCCGTCCCGGCTGGTCCAGATGGCGTTATCGCCGAACGCCATCCAGCCGCGCTGGCCACCCGCGATCCGGGCGGCCTTGTAGCCCAGCGGGGGCTGGCCGCCGCTAGGCAGCTGAACCGAGGCCAGCCGCCAGGTGCGCCCGGCGTCGGTCGACACGAAGAACTGCTGGCGAACGGCATCACCGGTCTTCTGCGAGCCCGTCGTCACCATTGTGTTCCCCGAGGCGACGATGCGGTCGATCCGCTGGAATACGCCGCGCGCCTGCTGTCCGGAATAGGTCGGCATGGTGTTCGGTGCGACCGGGGCCGCCGCTCCCGGGCCTCCCTCGTTCGCGCTCGGGCCTTCCTTCGGCGTGTGCCCGGGCAAGATGGCGAAGACCACGGCGGCCGCGACGGCCGCGGCAGCCAGCGCCGCCACGCCTATCGCTCCGGCCCGCTTGTTCAGCCGGCCCTGGCTGCTCCCGCCGGTAACAGAGGACGGGGGGGCCGGACGGGTGCGGCCCGGCGGGCCGGCGCCAGGCGTGCCGCCGCCAGGCGGGCCGGTGCCCGGCGGGCCTGGCTCGAGGAGCAGCGAGCCGTTCGACCGGACGGCCCCGCCGGACGGCCCCGGACTGCTGGGGTGCTTCCCGGCTTGCTGCCAGGTCCGCGCCAGGATGGTCTGGGTGGGCGAGTCCTGGACGCGCGCGGATGGCGCCATCGAGCTTCCGGTCAGCTGATCGAGAAGCCGACCGGCGGTCGGCCTCCGGTCCGGATCCTTGGTCAGGGCGGCCGCGACCAGCGACCGCAGCGGATCGGGGACGCCGACGATGTCCGGGTCGCCGTGCATGACCCGGTACAGGACCGCATGGGTGTCCCCTGACCCGAACGGCGGCTGGCCGGTGGCCGCGTACGCCACCGTCACACCCCAGACGAAGACATCGGCCGGTGGGCCTGGCCGCCCGCTGATCTGCTCCGGTGACATGAACCCGGTCGAGCCGACCATCATCCCCGTCTGGGTCAAGGACGTGGCGTCCAGGGCCTGGGCGATGCCGAAGTCGATGACCTTCGGGCCGGCCTCGGTCAGGATCACGTTGGAGGGCTTGAAGTCCCGGTGCACGATGCCGGCCGCGTGGATCACGGTCAGCGCCTCGGCCAGCCCGGTAGCCAGGCCGTAGAGCATGTCGGGTCCGATGAGCCCGTGGACGTCGATGTACTCGGCCAGCGACGGGCCCTCGGCGTACTCGGTGACCATGAAGGGCCGCGGCGACTCGGTGTCGGCCTCGATCACGCGGACCGTGCAGAGGCCCCTGACCCGCATCAGCGCGGACACCTCGCGGCGGAAGCGGTGCCGGAATTCAGGGTCATCGGCCAGTTCCGGGCGGAGCACCTTGACCGCCACCTGGGTACCGTCCCAGCCGATGCCGAGGTACACCACGCCCATGCCGCCCGAACCCAGCCTGGCCGTCAGCCGGTAATGGCTGATCCGCCCAGGATCTCCAGCCCGGAGAGGCGCGCGAGCCAAGGATTCCCTCCCGTGGGGTCGATGGGTGGCCTCTGGGCAGTCCGGGGTACAACTGCGCTCTGGTACCCATTATTACGTAAAAGGCCGCCCATTAGTTCAATCCAGCACCGGTGTTGCCGCTTCTAGCTGGTGGTATGCCGATTTTCTTGATCACCGGCCAGGTCGTCCCAGGGCCGGCGTTGCCGCGCGGGCGCGGCGGTTGGCACCATGGCGGCGTGGACTACCTCCTGGCGCAAGTGAACATCGGACGGATGCGCGAGCCTCTGGACAGCCCGCTGCTCGCAGACTTCGTGGCGGCCCTCGACCCGGTCAATGCGGCGGCGGATACTGCCCCCGGCTTCGTCTGGCGGCTGCAGACCGAGGACGGCAACGCGACCGCGGTGCATGCGTTCGAATGGGACCGCGCGGGCAGCGCCGGCGTCCTGGTCAACATGTCCGTCTGGGAATCGGTCGAGGCGCTCGCCGCCTACGTGTACTCGGACATGCACCGGGAGGTGCTCCGGCGTCGCCGCCAGTGGTTCGAGCGGATGGCGGAGGCCCAGGCCGCGCTGTGGTGGATACCGCGCGGTCATACCCCGACGACCGACGAGGCCGAGCAGCGCGTGATCCACCTGCGGGAGTTCGGCCCCACGCCGTACGCGTTCACGCTCAAGGAGCACTTCCCGCCGCCCGACGTGACCGGCTCCGGCCCGATCCGCAGCCCGGAAGAATGGACCTGCCCGGCTTAACGCCCCCCGGCTTTACGCCCGGCCGGCTTAACGCCCCGGCCGGCGCAGCGGCTAGCCGTGGTGTGAGAGTGTTGGGGCACTACCGAGGGGAAGAGGGTGGCCGGGGATGAAGCCGATGCCGGAGGACTGGGACAGGGCCGTGGCCGTGGTGGCTCACCCGGACGACCTGGAGTACGGTGTCGCCTCCGCCGTGGCCCGGTGGACGCGGCAGGGCAAGCAGGTGTCGTATCTGCTCGCCACCCGGGGCGAGGCCGGCATCGCCGGAATGCCCCCGGACCAGGTCGCTCCGCTGCGGATGGAGGAAGAGCGGCGCAGCGCCGCGATCGTGGGCGTGACCGAGGTGGAGTTCCTCGACTACCGGGACGGGCTGGTGGAGTACGGGATCGGGCTACGGCGCGACCTGGCGGCCGCGTTCCGCAGGCTGCAGCCGCAGGTCGTCATCGGGATGAGCTTCGACCTCACCTGGGGCGAGGAAGGCCCGGTCAATCACGCCGACCACCGCGCCGTCGGGCTGGCCACGCTGGACGCCTGCCGGGATGCCGCCAATGAGTGGGTATTTCCCGAGGCGGGACCGCGGGCCACCGACATCATGGACGCCTACGTGGCCGGCACGGGCGCGCCGACCCACTTTGTCGACGTCACCGACACGATCGAGGCGGGCGTCGCGTCGCTGCGCGAGCACCGGGCCTATATCGAGGGCCTGGGCCGCGAGTTCGACCCCGACGAGTTCCTGAAGAACATGGCGGGTTACGTCGGGCTGGGCGCCGGCTGCGAGTACGCGGTCGGCTTCCACCGCTACCCGATGGGGTAGCCGCGTCAGGATGGTATGCCTACACGGGGACTGGACCTCCACGCGGGACTTCACCTCGACGCGGGGACTGCACCTCGTTTTCCCAGGCGTCCCGCATCTCCCTACTTCCGCGCCAGTCTGCCCCGGCGGCCGCGAAATACCCCGGCTCTAACCGCAACGATGTGACATCGTGACGGTTATATCCGCAACGATGTCACATCGTGGCGGTTGTTCGGCTCGGGGCTCGGTGACGGGTGAGATCCCGGAGGCCAGTGCGGCAGATGAGGACCATGGCAGCCGGTCATCGCAGGCACATCTGGCCTGATTGGCACTAGGAGTCTCGCACCAGGGCGGCGACCTGGTCGGCGAGCGGGACGGTGGCGGTCAGGCGGTTGTCCACGGTGACGTGCGGGGCAGCTGGCTCGGTGCCGAGCCGCATGTCGGCGCAGAACCGCTCGAACTCCGCCAGCTTGGCCGCGTCGCGGCCCAGCCCGCGGGCGGTGAGCCGGCGGAGCAGGGTGGCCTCGTCCGACCTGACCCAGACCAGGCGGACGGTCCCGCCGCCGAGTTCGGCCACCCACGAGCGCCAGCGCTGTCCGTCGTGGATCTGCCCGGTGAACGGGCCGGATAGCAGGATCGGGCAGCCGTGCGCCCGAATCTCGCGGGCGGTGGCCGCCATCCCAGCGTACTCATGCACCTTGACGTGCTCGTCGTACCACGGTCCCTCACGCTCCCCCGGTGGCCGCCCGGCCGTGGCGAGCACGGCCGCCACGAACGAGGCATACATCGTGTCCTTGTCCAGCAGCGCCGGGGGCGGCTCGAGCGCGGCTAGGAACAGGTCCGCGACCGTGCTTTTGCCGGCTCCGGGCGGCCCGGCCACCACCCAGGCCGGTGCGGGGACACTCATGAGCCCAGGATGATCCAGCTGTGCGCGGGCACCAGGGCGGGGTCGCCGGGCCGGGCATCCAGATCGGGGGTTTCCGCCACGGTCAGCCCGGTCACCTCGACCGGGAACCGGAACGAGGTGTCGCCCGCGTTCAGCAGCAGGAGGATCCCGGCGCCGTCCGCGGCGGCCCGGATGGCGATCGTCTCATTGGCCAGGTGCTCCACGGTGGTCCGCGCGCGGGCCAGCCAGGAGTGACGGCGGCGGAACCCGATGAGCCGCTGGTGCAGCCGGTAGGCCGGCCAGCCACCCGGCGGCAGCTCGGCCGGGCTGGCCGGGAAGGCCGGGCGGATCTCGTCGTCGCCGCCGGCCCGCTCCTGTTTGACGCCGCGGAACCCCTGCTCGTCGCCGTAGTAGATGCTCGGTATCCCGCCCACGGTGAGCAGTACGGCCAGCGCGTGGCCGAAGTGCCGCTCGTCGGCGAGCCGGCTGGCCAGCCGGGTCACGTCGTGGTTCCCGGTGAAGGTCTGCGGCATCACCCCGTCGAGCACCTCGTTGTGCCTGTCCAGTGCCCAGGCCAGTTCGAAGAAGTTCGGGTCGTTGAGCGAGCTCCAGATCGCCTTCCACAGCTCGTACTGGGTGATCGAGTCCAGTCCGCTGTCGGCCGCGTAAGCCGGGTAGTCACCGTGGATCATCTCGCCGAGGAACCACGCGTCTGGGTGCGCCTCCCTGACGCCCGGCAGCACTTTGGCCCAGAAGCTGGCCGGCACCGCGTACGCGGCGTCGAGCCGCCATCCCGCCGCGCCCCGGTTCAGCCAGTAGGTCATGACCTGGGCGACGTAGTCGAGGACCTTAGGCTCTTCATGATCCAGCGCCACCAGGCCGTGGTGGCCCTCGAACGTGGCGTACTCGCCGGTCGCGGGGTCGTACCGGAACCACCGGGCGGCGGGCGACTCGGGACCGCCGGCCAGCGCGGCCTGGAACGCCGGGAACGAGCGCCCGACATGGTTGAATACCCCGTCGAGCACGATGCGCAGGCCGCGCTGGGCCGCCTCGGCCACCAGGTGGTCGAAGTCGTCCTGGTCACCGAGCCGGGGATCGATCCGGAAGTGGCTGATGGTGTCGTAACCGTGAGTCTCGGCCGCGAAGACCGGCCCGAGCAGCAGGCCCGTGCAGCCGAGGTCAGCGGCGTAGCCGAGCCAGGCCTCCAACTGTCGCAGCCGGTGCCGGGCGGGCTCGTCCGCCGCCAGTTCCGTCTTCTCCGCACCGGTGAAGCCGAGCGGGTACACGTGCCACCAGATCGTGCGCTCGGCCCATGACGACGACACCGGACAACCATAGCTTGACGTCCTCCTCGCCGTGAACGACGGGGATTCCTCCAACGCGGCTCACGTCGCGCTCCGGTGGGTTCCTGCTTCGGCGCCGAACGCCACGAGGTGTGGTCTTACGTCGGCTACACAGCCATCATGAAGCGGCCGGCTCCCGGTGGCCGCCCGTAGCCTCTTGGCTGATGTCGCGGGTCGCCGGAAGCTGGAAGGTACTAGCAAACCGAACTCCGGGGCCGTTACGGCGGGAGGGAGCCAGGCCGTATGTCC
>WNGR01006758.1_pt1 | contig 18660 bp, 19 predicted proteins | sample 5407581 | NCBI WGS metagenome assembly WNGR01 (sample SAMN13153383, study PRJNA577476) | soil metagenome | isolation source: 80 cm soil or saprolite under Garry oak tree replicate 2 | place: USA:California | collected 2016-06-15 | reverse complement strand
GACGGCGCAGGCCGAGCAGACGAGCGCCGCAATGGCCGCGCCTTTGCCTGGTCTTTTTGCCAGCATCGGGTACAGTGGTGGTTGCTGCATCTGCTGTTGTGGTTGGTAGTAGCTGGGCGGCGGTTGCTGTGGTTGATAGTAGTTGGGAGGCGGCTGCCCCCATTTTTCCGCCTGTTGTCTGTCATAGTCTTCCATGGTGTAAAATAACTCCTTTCCGAAGAGTTACATCAAAAGAAATGACTACCGATGTATTGACTGATCGGGCATCACACAATCAATGGTAGTTTGCTCTTGTGTTCACTATCTCTGTACAGTAAAATATAATTGTGAGATAAGGATATATGGTTAACGAGCAAGAGACTCTCGCACATCTCTCGAAACCACTCAAAACCTCATCGTTCTGAACTAGCTCTAGAAGGGCTTCTAAAGAGGGGTGGGGCGGGAGGGACTCGAACCCTCACGGCCTTGCGGCCAGGAGATTTTAAGTCTCCAATGTCTACCATTTCATCACCGCCCCCGGGTTGATGTGGTGCGTTGACATGATATTAACATGCTACTGGCTATTCGTCAATGATCTTTTTTGGTGCTTTCCATCCTTTTTCTCATTTATATTGACGTACCATCCTGACTAGGGCATAATACGGGTCAAGGTTGTGTAAAAAATGTTCATTGTGGATGAACTGGTGATGTATTAAATGAATAGCACTGTGGAGAGCAACATGATTCCTCCGGATGAGATTGTACGGGGAACATATGAAGTGATTGTGGTTGGTGCGGGGCACGCGGGCTGTGAGGCTGCCCTTGCCAGCGCTCGCATGGGGCGCAAGACGCTTTTATTGACGATGAATCTGGATAGCGTTGCGCTTATGCCCTGCAATCCTTCGATGGGGGGGCCTGCGAAGGGGCACCTGATCAAGGAGATCGATGCGCTGGGGGGTGAGATTGGACGCAATACCGACCGCACGTTTATTCAGATTCGCTTGCTGAATACCAGTAAGGGACCTGCTGTACAGGCGCTGCGCGCTCAATGCGATAAGCAGGCGTATCGTCTTGCTATGAAGTTTGTGCTGGAGGGGCAGCCGAACCTGGAATTGAAGCAGGTGACGATTTCGCGTCTGTTGAGCGAGGTGGGCGCCGATGGGAGGCCGCGCATTACGGGTGTGGTGACGAATAATGGCTGGCAGTACGAGGCGGACGCGGTGATCCTGACGACCGGTACGTTCATCAATGGACGCCTGGTAGTGGGCGAGAAGACGCAGCCGGGTGGCCGAGCGGGAGAAGGCCCTTCGTTGGGTATGTCTGATGCGCTGCGCGCGTTGGGGTTGACGGTGCGGCGCTTTAAGACGGGAACTCCTCCGCGCATCGATGCCCGTACGATTGATTTCAGCAAGACTGAGCCACAGCCTGGCAGCCGTGTGCCGCTGTATTTTTCGCGAGATACAAGCGCGCGTGAAGATGTGCAGTTGCCGGGGAGCCGACCTAACCCGCTGTATCCGGTGACGGACGAGGATTTGTACGGCTGGCGACCACAATTGCCCTGTTATCTTGTGCGTACGACGGAACAGACCCACCAGATTATTCGCAACAACCTCCATCGCTCGCCGCTTTACACGGGAGTTATCGAGGGTATTGGGCCGCGCTATTGTCCTTCCATTGAAGATAAGATCGTGCGTTTCGCCGATAAAGTTTCGCACCAGATTTTCTTGGAGCCGGAAGGCTGGCGTACGGGTGAAGTCTATGTTCAGGGGATGAATACCAGCCTGCCTGAGGATGTGCAACTGGCCATGCTGCGTAGTATTCCCGCGCTGGAGCACGTTGAGATGATGCGCGTGGGTTATGCCGTGGAATATGATTATGTACCGCCAGAGCAATTGTTTGCGACCATGCAGACGAAAGCGGTAGCAGGCCTTTTCCTGGCGGGTCAGATCAATGGCACATCCGGCTACGAGGAGGCGGCGGCGCAGGGGATTATGGCGGGTATTAACGCGGCGTTGTATGTGCGTGGAGAGGCTCCCTTTGTGCTGAGGCGACATGAAGCCTATATCGGTGTTTTGATAGATGACCTGGTGACACGTCCTATGAGTGAGCCATACCGGCTGCACACGTCGCGCGCGGAATATCGCTTGTTGCTGAGGCCGGAGAGCGCTGACCTGCGCTTGAGCGACTACGGGTACCGCATTGGGTTGATTGACGAAGAGCGTTATGTCCAGGTGGTTGAGAAGCGAGAGCATATTCAGCGGACGCTGGTGCAGTTGGATAGCGTGGTCTTTACGTCATCAAGAGTTGTTGAGGAACATGCGCAAGAGGTGGGGATAGGGCCGCTCGGGCAGATGCTTTCAGCGCGGGAACTCTTGCGCCGGCAGGATGTGCGGTATGTCCAGGTTGAGCAATTATCAAAACGGACGGGGCAGACGGCTCTTCCCGCGTTAGGGGAGCATGCAGCGGAGGAGGTGGAGTTGCAGGTGAAGTACGAGAGTTATGTGCGTAAACAGGAGCAGACGGTGCGCAGGACACAACGCCTGGAAGAGCAGCTTATTCCTGAGACGATCAATTATAAAGAGGTATTACATATGCGTACGCAGGCGCGGCAGAAGCTGACGTTGACACGTCCTCGCACTGTTGGGCAGGCTTCGCGGGTGGAAGGGGTGACTCCGGCGGATGTGGCAATTTTGATGGTGTACCTGGAGAAGCAACGGGCGATGGGGGCGCGTTCTTGATAATCACATTATGATTAATAACCACATTATGTCTATAACAGGTGAAGAATGGAAGAATGAAGAACTGTGTATATTCTTGTTGTTGATGATGACCAATTTGCTAATGCGTTAGTGCAATTTGTTCTCAGTAAAGAAGGTTTTGAAGTAGAGACGTTGGACAATCCTCGCGGCGCGCTGCAAATGATTGAAAAGCGTGAGCCGGACCTGCTGATACTTGATGTCACGATGCCCTACATTGACGGCTTTGAATTTTCTGCGAAGTTACGCGCTGAGGGATATGAAACGCCTATTATTTTTATGACGGCGAAGGATTCGATTGAGGACAAATTGCAGGGTTTTAACATTGGCGCGGATGACTATATTTGTAAACCTTTTAACCATCAAGAGTTGGTGGCGCGTGTTCAGGCAGTGATGCGCCGCATTAAAAGGAATGGCAATGCGGAGAATCACTCTTTTCGTTGTGGACTGATCGAACTGTTACCATCCGAGTTAAAGGTCGTCATACCTGACCATCCTACTGTCTTTCTTACGCCAAAGGAGATGCAGGTGTTGCGAATGCTGATGACAAATATTGGGCATGTGGTCAAGCGCGAGCAATTGTTGTCGGACGTGTGGAATGATAACGAGAGCAATAGCAATATTGTGGATGTCTATATCCGTCGCCTGCGTGTCAAGTTGGAGGAGGATGCTGAGTACCCACAGCATATTATTTCTATTCGCGGCGTTGGTTATAAGTTTGTTGGGAAATAGGGGGTGCTGTGTCGAAGCGTTCTCACAAATCTGCACCGGTGATCGTATCTGAAGATACGTATGAGGTACCACATCAAGACGCCGGGCAAAAGTCCGGGTCTATCGATGAGCAGGAAATGGAGAGTAAGGGGAGCAAGAGCAACACGGTTGTCACGATTGACCGAAGAAGGTATCCTCATTTGGAAGCGATTGTCGCGAATACTTCAGATGCGATGATCGCCATCGATGAGCATTTCCAGGTGCTTGAACTCAATCCGGCGGCAGAAGCTGCTCTTGGTGTAAGCGGGGAAAAAGCTATTGGGTGTAACTGCCCCGAGGTGCTGGGCTGTCGCAATTTGAACAAGATGGAAATTTGTGCTACCTCTAGCTGCCCCCTGGTGCGAGTTCTGCAACTGAAACAGCCGTTGTCAAATGAAGAGTTGATCATTGGGGATAACTGCGAGGTTTCTGCCAGTGTGACGCCCATTGATGCCGGCAATGGTGAAATGCAGGTAATAATGATCGCGCGCGATATGTCCTCTCTCAAAGTGGCGAATCAGGTGCGCGCGAACTTTGTGTCGATGGTCTCGCATGAGCTACGGACGCCGCTGAATTCAGTGCATGGCTTTGTCGATCTGCTACTGCAGGGTCACATGGGCGAACTAACAGAGGAGCAGCAGAAGTATCTGGGGTTCGCTGGCGAAGGGGTACAGCAGCTTATTTCGATTGTCGAAGATATCCTCTTTATGACGCGCTCGGACGTGGGGCAATTTGAAATGAAACAGCAGCCAGGGGTGAACCTGTTTGTGCTGGCGGGGCAGGTTGTTACGAGCCTGGAGCCCCAGGCGCGCAAGGCAGGGGTTGTCATCAATAAAGAAATTCCTTCCCCTTCTCCGCTGCTCTATGTTGATCCGCAGCGTATGAAACAGGTGTTGAATAACCTGGTGACGAATGCCATCAAGTTTACGCCGCCGGAAGGGACGGTGACTATTCGAGCGCGTGACTATAACGAGCAATTTGTGCTGATCTCTGTGGCTGATACGGGTTTTGGTATTCCCGTGGAAGATCGCCAGCATGTTTTTGAGCGTTTCTACCAGTCGAACCACGTGCAGCAATCGAAAATGGGTGGGTATGGCCTGGGTCTCTCTATTGCCAGGCTGATTGTTGAGCAGCATGGTGGGACGATTTATTTTGAGAGTACTTCGGGGAAGGGTACAACGTTCTTCTTTACTGCTCCGCTGGATAGGAGGCAGGTGTCAGGGTAGAGTAGGGTGTACAGGGCAGAGACAAGCTCTACCCCGACAATTCATGGAACGAGTTATCTTTGGAGAGTTTGTCGGCCTGGCGGGTTGGTTCGGGGAGGCGGTAGCCTTTGCAGCAGGCGAGGACGTAGTGGAGGCTGGTGGCGAGGCTGATGCGATGACCCAGAGAGATGATCATTGGTTTGACGCGGGTGCGGGTGCGTAGTGCAGCTCCTACTGTTTCGCGATTGAAGATCAGGGGTACCCATGTTCCTGCTTCTTCGCTGAGTGCCTTCTCATCATAGTGCCCTCTCAGGATTGACTTGGCGCAGCCAATAGTGGGTAAATCGAGCCAGAGGCCGAGGTGGGAGGCGATGCCCAGGTGGCGCGGGTGGGCGATGCCCTGCCCGTCAACCATGACCAGGTCAGGTTGCTGGCTCAGGAGCGCAAAGGCTCCGAGAATACAGGGAATTTCGCGAAACGAGAGTAAGCCGGGGATATAGGGCATGCGTACAGGCTCTTCGTAGACGTGTCGCTCGATTACCTCCATTGCAGGATAGAAGAGTAATACCACCGCGGCGCGCGCCATATCTGTTTCCTCGTTGATGGCCATATCCACTCCTGCGACGAGTCGTACTTCTCCTGGTAGCTGGTCAGTGCGGATAACTTTCGCCGCGAGTTTTCGTTGCAGAGCGATGGCCTCCTCAGGTTGTAGATTCCACTCATGTAATACAGGTCTGTTGATCATACTTCTTTAGCGTGCCTCCGCGATAAATATCATACGCTGACTCTCCAAGGTGAAAGGGCCAAGGTCGTAATCACCATAGACATCTTTGACAGCGAAGTCTGCCTGTTCCAGCAACAGTTCCATTTCGGTGCGTTCAAACAGGTAGATGTGCGTGGTGATGACTGTGCGATTGACAGGGCCACCCTGCTGGTGCTGATCGTAAAAATGCGTCAACTCAAGCTGGTGTTTTGCCTCGGATGAGGCGGGACTGACCAGGTGGGTGAGCTGGGTACCGTCGTCGCGCTGCCACGTGCCCTGGTGCAGGAGCTGGCCGCTGAGGCTTTCCATATAGCGGGCGTCGGTGTTGCTGATATCCAGGATGAAGATACCCCCGGTGGCGAGGTGCTTATGGATGGAGGCAAGCGCCTGCTGCTGGATTTTGCGCGAGGTGAGATGCGCAAAGGAGCCGAGGGCTACAAAAGCCAGGCTGAATTTCTGTGAAAGCTGTAGCGCAGCTATGTCTTGTTGTACCAGTGTGATACGGGAGAGGAAACCTGCCTGCTGTGAGCGTTCGCGCGCCAGGGCGAGCATCTTTTCTGATGTATCTACGCCCGTGATGGTGTAGCCTTCGCCGGCAAGTGGGATGAGCAGGCGCCCACTGCCGCAGGCGAGTTCGAGCAGCGGGCCATTGCACAATTCTGCGAAGTTGCGGTACAGGTCCACGTCTTCGTTGAATAGCTGGTGTTCGATATCATAAAAAGGGGCGATCAGGTCGTATTCATTCATCTGTCTTTGTTCGTTTCGGATTAACTTTATATGTTATCGACGCTGGTAATTTTCCAGACGTTGTTCTCTTGCCGCAACTCCAGGTGGACTGTGTAGGAGCTGCCATTGCGGGTGACGTCCATGGTGACTGTGGCTGTGTTGCCACTACTGGTACTGGTATTCAGGCTGATGCCCGACTGGCTGAAGGAGGAGACGGTCCCTTTTGTTGCATCTATCGTCTGGCCAAGTATTATGAAGGAATTTGCCGTAGTAGAGGGAGCGATTGCAGTGGACACCGCCCGTCCAAAGATACCGATACCTGCTACGCTGGCTATGATGCAGCCGCCACAGCCAAGGACGAGGATCCCGCCGACAATGGCGAGCGTGATCCAGAGCCAGCGCAAGGATGCCCTTTGCGGTTGTTCGTAGCCGGGCATAGGTGGTACGCCGCTATACGGTGGCTGTCCATAGGCTGGTTGCTGAGCATATGGCTGGTTATATTCGGGAGGAGGAGTATACTGCGTTGGCGTCTGGTAATCTGGTTGTTGTGGTGGTTGATTTTGTTCATTTGGCTGGTTGGGATCGTAACTCATGTGCGTATCCTCCGGTATTGTGTACTCATGCCTGGCAAAGTGAGTAGCCCTGATGCTAATATTGGTGGCGCCAAGGCTCCTCATCTCGTTTTGAGGAAGTTTTCATTTCTATGGGTGTGCCAGGGAAGCGAAGAAGACTACCATGGCGCAGCCGCCGCAGAGAAGTAAAGGGACGAGGACGAGGAGTACAATCCTGACCGCGATGCCCAGCATAAGGAAGCGCACGAGAAGGTTGTCGGCTCGTTGCGATTGCGCCTGCGGCTGTGCGTAGGGCGGAACATTGCTATATTGGTACTGGTTGTATTGGCCTTGCGCATATTGTTGTGGGGCATACTGGTTGGCAGGCGGCTGGTTCCATTGTGGTTGATTATACACTGGTTGCTGTTGCTGCTCCCAGGCCTGAGGTGGTGGCTGAGACCACTGTGGCTGCGGTTCATATTGTGTTGGTGGTGGTTGCAGTGGTGGTTGTGGCTGTTGTGGCTGCTCCCACTGCTGTGGATTCTGTTCATTATTCATACTGGCATGGCTCCTTGAGTTGTGGCTCTTTTAGCGATATTCCTAAAAAAGACTCCTATTGCATACCAGTATACGGGTAGATGAGATAAAGTACAATGGGATAGGTCATAGTGGGGTGGTTGAATGGGTAACAAATGGTATGCTTTACACCTTAACCAGCACTTTCAGCACGCCCGGCTGCGCGGCGTGTTCAAACGCAGCCAACCCCTCATCCAAACTAAATCGTGCGCTGATGAGCGGTTGCACATCTATTCGATGCTGACTCAAAGCCCGCAATGCCGGGGCGAATGGGCCGCAGCGCGAGCCTTGCACGCGAATCTCGTCAATGACGATGGGGGCGAGGTCGAGGGTGCTCTTATCCGCTACCGTGCTTTTTAGGATAATGGTGCCTCTGGGTCTTACCAATCGCAATGCCAACGCCAGTCCTTGCGCCGATCCGCTGCACTCGACAACGATGTCGACCCGCCGCCTGTTCTCTAATGTGAAGCTATGAGGATCATCAAGCAAACGGGTATGCACACCATGTTTTGCTGCCAGCGCCAGTTTCTCTTCGTGCTTGCCAACCATCAAGACTTCGGAGCCGCTCAAGGTGAGTACCTGTGCCGCCAACTGGCCCATTTTGCCATCACCAAGGATGGCCACGCTATCTGTAGGTTTGAGATGCACCTGTTCTGTAATCTCGAAGTTGGCGGCCAGCGGCTCTACGAAGACTGCTTCCTCGTCACTGACATTGTCCGGCACGAGATGCAGGTTTTCAATGGGTAAGGTCAGGTAGTCAGCGAACGCTCCATCACGATTGACGATACCCAGCGTGGTGCGATGCGGGCAATGGGTTGGCATGCTATGGCTGCAATAGAAACAATCTGAGCGGCGGCAGGCGGCGTTAATTTCGCCAACGACGCGCTTACCAATCAGGGACTTTGGGGTAGATGCTCCGGGGCCTTCATGCAACGTTTCAACGATGCCGACGAATTCGTGTCCCAGGACCCCCTGGAAAGCCAGGTAGCCGCGGGTGATTTCCAGGTCGGTGTTGCAGATGCCGACCTGTAAGACCCGAATGAGGGCTTCGCCCGGTTCTAGAGAGGGTTGCGGATAGTTTTTTTCCAGGGTTAGGGTGTTGTTGTGGTAGACTAGGGCGCGCATGAAATCTCCCATTATCTTCTTTACTGGATAGAGTTTTTTCTGATATTTTCTCCTGTTCAGTATGCCTCTTTCCCGGTAAACCTAGCGCAGTCCTTCAAACAAATCACCCTCTATCCTCCGCCCACCATTCACTAGACTGAAAGCCCGGTAGTACGTTTGAGAATCCCATAACTCCTTCTGGTAGTCCTGTGATACGTGTTCGAGCTGACGATAGACAACCAGTTGTGACTCGTGGCACAAGATCGCTTCCCACACCGTCTGTCGATACGCTTGCGTGTCGATACGAGAGGTGATCACCCACTCCGGCCATCCAATGCCACGTCGCTCCACTCCATCCACATGCATGACCACCTCACCGAAAACAGCTTGATACGCCAATCCTAATTGCAATGTCGGTGCCATGTAATAGAGCTTCGAGACGGCATGGGGAGCCAGGTCGCGCTGATACAAAGAGGTTGGATTGGCCGCTTCAACGATGGCAGCAGTGGTGAACTGGCAAATGGCGATATGATCGGGATGCCCATAGGCGCCATCTGGCCCAAACGTCACCACTACATCGGGTTTCACACGGCGCACATATCCCACAATCTTCGCGATCGCCTCCGCGGGGGGAGCCTGGTCCAGGTCGCCATCAATATAATCCAGGAAATCGACCTGGCGGATGCCAAGTACCCTGGCGGCTGCCAACAACTCCGCCTCGCGTATCTTGCCCAGTGCTTCCAACCCTGGATAATCACGCTCGTCGCCAAACCAGCCACGCTCTCCTCTCGTCGCTGTAACGAGGTACGTCTCGACTCCCTCGGCGGCATATTTCGCGAGGATGCCGCCATTACCCAGCGATTCATCGTCGGGATGTGCCAACACACACATCAGTTTCAGTTGGTTCGTCATGTTTTCTCCTCCAGCGCTCGCTTATGACGAATAAAAAAAGTTCAACCTGCTTCATTTTGATGTTACCTGAAAAAACTGGCCCGGCTGCTGCACAGAGAAAATCGGCTTATTATTCGACCTTCTCCGTGCAGTAAGAGTCGCTTAAAGAGCTTAGTATGGCGTGTCGCTACGGTGTGACCTCGTAGAGAATGTTGAAGGGATTCTCCATCGGAACACGCCGCACAGCAAGACAACCTGCCCTCTGCCACTCGTTGCCTGATCGAACAGTGCACGGAGGGTTGCAAATTCACCTACACGGTCAATGAGGACCGGGCAGACAACTGGTTTGTGAAACGGAACCACCATAACGTTCGTTGCCTTCTGGTGAAAACCTGAACGACATTGGTATTGCAGTCACTTCATCAGCCTAAAAGGTGATTACAGGTTTTGTAGTTCACCTTTGTGCAAGGTCACGGCCTGTATTATAGCATCTACAGGGATGATTCCCCTGGCAGTTGTTAAGCGACTTTACTGAAGATTCTCCTTGGCTGAGCAGACTCAAGCATTCATTCACCAACTCTATTAACTGTTACCAAACTAATGATGACTGTGTAACCTATACCGGCAATTTGCATATAAAACAAGTAACAGAGCGATAACGGGTTTTATTTTGCCCTTGACCTTTATTAATTCGCTGGGTATACTCCTTACAGCAAAATATAGGCATTCGTTCTACTCTGTGGAAACAGAGTTAAATAATAAGAAAGACACCGCCTTAACCGCGAAACGCTTCATCTTGGCGGACGGACGTTTCAAAGGTTATCAGTGACGATGCCTTCATTATGTTTTGCACACAAACAAGGGTTTGCTAGCGTGCTGTATGGAAACTGATATTTTTCATCAATTTCCGTCCTATAGTATTTACCATTTAATATGTTTACTTGTCAAGTGTTTTGCCTACAATTTAATGGTATTCGCTACGGGAATTATATCCAGTATAGCGCGCTACATTTCTTCAGTTGTAGCCAGAAGAGCGTCTGGTATTAACATGAAGGAGCATATAGCGTGCTTTCACAACCATCAAAGAGAAAGAAACTATCGCACCGTTCTCCTAAAATGCAGCAGGAAGATGAGATACAACGTCGCCAACTCCGCTGGTGCTTCTTTATTATCCTCACCATTTGGACGCTCACATCACTCGTAGCTCCCATCGTGGTTTTTTGGTTTACAAAAAATCCGCTCAGTTTTTCCTTCTTTTCTACTCTTGCACCACCAATTTACCTTTGGTATCGCTTCGCAAAATATGTTCTTCAGGATGAAAGGACATTTGTGCTTGAAAAAATGCGGCTAGAGATGAAGGGACAAAATAATAAACATGCTCACTAGTGTGATTTTCCCTATAAAGTGGCCACAAGTTCTCTTCACGGAAAATGTCTGTTTTGGACATTTCATTTTGGACTCGGTGGCCAACATATGGATAAATAGTGACATTTTATGCTTCAAAATCGCCACTCATACGTGATTACAGCATAAAATGGCCGCGAAAACAGGAGAGGCCATGATCTGCAATCAACAGGCGAAAAGGCTGAGAAAGAGTAAAACAGGTGAACCTCCATCTCACTTGTGTAGTACTTGTGAAGCTAATAATGCTCAAACGGCCAGGTTTTCTTGCAGATCACAGCTGCTGGGGAGTACTTTTATAATATATAGTTTTTCAGCATAGATACAGGAGGATGTATTATGTACAAGCTTCTGCGGGGGTGTTTTTTTGGCTTAGGTCTGACTATGGCAATAGTTGTTACGCTTAGCTTTTTTACTCAAGGAGCATTCATACCACTACTACCCCTAGTTATCTTAGCAATGTTTGGTGTAGGAGTAGCATTAGCTGCACAACATGGTGTATTCCTTTCAAATAAGTGGTTCAGAGAGAATGGTATTCGTACGGAGGCAACGTTTGAAAAAATTGAAGCAGACAGGACGGTTACGTATAGTGGTTCTGATTTTTCTTCTTACCCTTCCTATACTATTCATGTCACAGGAATAAACCCGGTAACGGGACAACAGCAAACATTTACGCAATCGTGTTTAAGGAAAGAAATAGGGCGTTTTACCAGAGGTGACAAGCTTACTGTCTATGTTCACCCGGAAAGACCTGAAATAGCGTACAGGATTGACGGGGTTTCACGCCACTCCTAGACCAACGCAGCTAAAATGGGAATGCAAGCAACGCTCAAGCTCACATTTCCAGGGGGTGATCCTTTTTGATGTTTGCACAAGTAGTATGAGATACAACCAGGTTGCGTCGATTGCTACCAAAATGTGAACGAAGCTGCTCCCAGACTGCCATTACTAGGCATCTTTCGCTTGGCGATAACGGAAACCCTGCCCATATAACTTTGTCTACCTGTAAACACCTTTTCCCTCTTGCAAGGTAGTTACACAACACCTATACTAGAGAAAGTGAGTAACAAGTTGTTGTGTAACACGCATCAGGATCGTTTCGGGAGGGCTGTCAGATGCCGAAGGTTCCAGCATACACGCTGCTCTGGTCCTCCGCTCACTAGGCATACGAACTGCATGAGCACTCCTCCCCCATGGCGCTCAGCCTGGAGTCCGAGAGTCCTGCCTGGTTTGCTTGGTTGGCTGACGTGCCTTCCTTTGCTTTTCACGCAACTCACCGTAGTGGTGCTGCTCGTGGCGGGGCTGACATGGCGGGTCGTTCTTCAGCTGCAGCCGCCTCCGCCGCCACCGGCTGACTGCGGCCAACCGGCCGATGCGGCACGTTCCGGTGCCGTGGCGCAGTTCTGCTTCCCCAAACTCACCCCGCTGTTTGGTCAGGGCTCCATGACAGCGGGACCGGATGGCAGCATCTGGTTCACAGAGGGCCAAAAGATTGCACGCATCACGCCAGCAGGCGCGCTGACGGAGTTTCCCGTGCCGCCACCTGACGTCTTCATCACCGCAGGGCCGGACGGCAATCTCTGGTTCTCGGGGATGGGCCCCAAGATCGTGCGAATGAGCACGCACGGCGATGTCAGGGAGTTCGCTCTTCCCAAGCAGAGCCATGATCCCGCACCCCTCATTGTAGGGCCAGATGGCAATCTCTGGTTCACGGAGGGCCAGGGCGTTGGCAAGTTCGCGAAAATGACTTTGACCGGCCAGATCACGGAGTTCTCGCTTCCTTTCGAGGTGCGGGATCTTGCACCCGCATCTGACGGCAATCTCTGGTTTGTGGCGGACAGCCTCATTGGGCGCATCACCCCCAGCGGCATGGTGATTGCCAGGTTCGCTGTGGCGACGGACAAGATTGCCGCGCTCGCCGCAGGGCCGGATGGCAATCTCTGGTTTCTCGAAAACGATGGTCACGTTGGCCGGATCACGCTGGCTGGCGAAGTCAAGCGCTTCCCAGCCTTTGAGCCGACGAACCCGGCGTATAGCGTCATCATCGCAGGGCCAGATGGCAATCTCTGGTTTTCGGCTCAGCCAGGCAAGATCGGGCGCATCACCCCCAGCGGCGCGGTGACACTGTTCCCGCTTCCACCCAAGGCACAGGTCGGCGGACTGGCAGCAGGATCGGATGGTCGTGTCTGGTTCCTCAGGTCTGATACCGACATGTCCGGCATCTTCTGGTGGACGCAGATCGGGCGCATCACGCCATGAGCGGCGTACTGCCCGATCCGCCTGCAGTTGCCAGCCATACTGCTGGAGTGCCACGAGAGGCGCTGGCAAGAGCTGGCCTTTAAATAGGTAAAATCACAACTAACTTTAACAATCTTAGGAGTCATCAGCTTCTGGTAGTTCTAATGTGCTATCTTGTACAGAGAACTGTCTTAAAGTTTCGAGACTCAATCCGACCAAAAAAAGGACGACGGCTACTAAAAGGACAGACGCTATCGCTATGCTCATATAGCCAACATGAGCACCCTCACTGCCAATCCAAAAAGTAGCTAAAACGACAGATGCTATCACTATGCTCATAGAGACCCTCCTTCTGCATCTTCAAATGCATCTATATGCAATATTCATATACATGCATTTTATCAAAGTACTGTCACAATACCATCACACGGGGCGCTCCTGCTCTCACAATCTCCTCACCAACGGGCTTCTCTTCGTTTCTCTCAAAACATTCCAAGAGGAGAGACAATTGTTTCCGTTCCCACTGCGGGTGCTCAGGAATTTCGCCTCGCGCTGTTTTTGCTACTGCCAAAATGAGGCTCTTCCCACGGGATGTTCACAAGAGGATCTGGTAAGGGAGAAACTATCTCTAGAACACGTTGACCATCATAACCTTCCTTTGCGTAGGGACCTATGGTACCATTTTCTTGACTTTCAACATTGGTCACGAATATTGTTGGCTATAGCAGAACGCCAAGTACAAATACCTGAAGGCCCTGCAAATGTATACAGAGGCAATAAATCAGTGCTATCGCGAGGCGATGGAAAAATATCCTGGAAAGAAGGAAGGCACCATCATGTCACAGATGAACTTATTTGACGAGCTACCTGAGCAACCAGCAAAACGCAATGGAGTACCATCTCTTGACAGATTCGAAGGTGCGCTGCTTTGCAGTACCGTTGGAGATGCTCTCGGCTGGCCTACCGAGTTCCTTAAGCAAACGAATGGCCATAGACCCTCATTCAGTTTACCTGTAAAAGATTTTGTCTCGTGGGAAAAATTGGTCGGTGGCAAATGGTGGGGATATGATGAAAGGATCGGACAAGGCGAATACTCTGACGATACACAACTGACTTTGGCAGTTGCCCGTAGCATTGCAGAAACCGGTCAGTTTGAACCGGAACGTTTTGCTTATGAAGAACTTCCTTTATGGCTGCAATATGAACGTGGAGGAGGCAAATCGGTAAAAACGGCGGCGAGAAGACTAGTGGGAAAAAATGCCGATTGGCAAAGCAACTTCTATAAGCAACACGACCTTGATTATAGAACCGCCGGAGCGAATGGAGCGGCTATGCGGGACTTACCCATAGCACTGGTCAACGTCAATCATGATTCACGCCTCATCAAGGACTCATTTCTTAACGCCATTATCACGCACGGACATCCCAGGGCTATTCTTGGTGCCATTCTCTTCGCTTTAGCGGTAAAGTATGCTCTTACAGCATCTCACGGGATTCCTATCGCATCACTTGTCAAATATCTCAGCGAGGGTATGAACAATACAGGTAAAGTCATTGCTGGTGATGATCGGATAACTCTCTGGATTCGTAGATGGGAACAAGAAAAAGGAGAAAAGTCATTCCGCCAATCCTTCATGCAAACATACCAGGAAGCTCTAAACTATCTCAAGAGCATAGACCAGTATGTGAGTTCTGACGCCAAATCCTACTATATCTTTGTAGGTGCCTTGGAACCTCTCACCAAAGGCTCAGGTCTGGCAACTGTCTGTGTCGCTATTTACCTCTTCCTCAAATATCTTGAAGAACCAGAGACAGCCTTGATGACCGCTGTCAATATGTTGGGAAGTGATACTGATACTATAGGTGTGTTTCTAGGAAGTTTGCTTGGCGCATATCACGGAATGAAGGCAGTGCCAACACATCTATTCGCACAAGTTCAGGATCGAGATTATCTTCTGAAAACGGCTAAACGGCTTCATGCAATAGCTGTAGGAGAGAAAGCAGATTTTATAGCTGAAAATCGAGCTGTCCAGCGAACGGATGCTTATTATAGAATATTAGCCTGGGAGATTGGTTTGCACGAGATGTTTTGGGATGCGCTCAGGGAAGGTGGTACTGTGGTACACCCTGCACTTGGACGCGGAACCATTACCAAGCAAGAGGTAAAGCCTATCAAACGTGATGACTATGTTGCCAAGTTAATTCACGTAAAATTTGACTGTGGGCAGTCATGCATCTTTCACTCACGAGTAGAGCACAACGAGAGGATTTCAGAAAGTTTGGCAAAAGAGGTCGCTCGTGCATTACAGTGAGCTTGCCCCAGTATTGTAGAGTTGAGAAACTCTTTTGAAAAAGTCATAGAGGAGTCAACTACCCCTTCCTGCCCTACCAAGATACCTTTCAAACAGCAAATCCAAAAACGTTTTCGCGAACTACGGATCGTCGTTCACATGTTTGTAGAACTTGAAGTGACCGTCGATCATATCCTGAAGCAGGTCATTTACTACAAGGTCAAATGTGAGACGGGCATTTTCGGGTGGATTGACGCGCACGCTTGCTTCGAGATATAGCCATTACAAATGGGAGCTTCACCAGCACAAAGCCCTCACAATTTCCTCGCAACTCGGAACTTTCCACCCTTTTCCTCTTGACTCTGTAGTATGGTACAGGGTGTATAGTTCTTCTGAAGGAGCAACAAAGATGGATACCCTTTCGATTGGACAAGTTGCGCGCAAAGCCGGGGTCGGCGTGGAAACGGTTCGCTTCTACGAGCGTGAGGGCTTGCTGGAAGAGCCGCCGCGTCGTGCCTCTGGCTATCGTCAGTACTCTGATCAGGTGGTCAAGCGGATTCGCTTTATTAAACGCGCCCAACAGCTAGGCTTCTCGCTCAAAGAGATTACGGAGCTGCTGCTGCTGCGCGTGGATGCACAGACGTCCTGTGAAGTGGTCAAGCAGCGCACAGAGGCGAAAATCGCTGAGGTGGAGCAGAAATTGGTCGAGTTACAACGCATGCGGCAAGCTCTGCTCCAGGTGGCCTCACTGTGCACAGGACGAGGACCGACCGGTCGCTGTCCCATGCTTGATGCACTCGACCAGCAAGAGCCGCTAGAGCAGGCTGAACAAACAGCGGAGTGAGCAACATCGATGTGTCACCACCACATCACTTTGCTCTGGTGATGCTCGGCGACTTTCGGGTCGCGATCTCACAGAAAACACAAACACGTGCATGGAAGGAAATAATCATGGATACGATACAAGGAAACGTTGAGCAACGCACGAACGATCTCGAACTGCTCTTCTCCCTCGAACTGCACTACCAGGGACCGATTGAGCTCGCTCCCATTGGAGAGAAGGTGGGCCAGCTGGTGGGTGGAGGAGACGGGACGCTCACCGGTCCCTTATTGCGAGGCACGGTCCGTTGGTCGAACTACGAGACGACTGGTGAAGACCTCGTCTGCGCACTGCAGGTTCCAGGGTTCATTCAGACGCACGACGGCGCTCTCATCCAGTTCGAGGGTCGCGAGTTCGCGATGCCCATCTCGGATGGAAGTAAGCAGTGGAGAGTCGCTGGCGTCCTGCGTTTCAAGACCGACGACAGCCGCTACGCGTGGCTGAACGAAACCTTCGCCCTCACCAGTGGCACGTTCGATTACGAATCCGGCATGGCTCGCTGGACGGCCTTCGTTCCGAGGAGCGAAGCAGGGAGCAACGACCAGGGAGGGCGGTAAATGGAAGGACTCAGACTGGATCAACTCGCTGAAACCCTGCGCGAGGCGGGCATCCGGCAGGCTTTCACCCCGGATGTCTCCCGGCTGACGGTGCGCTTGTGGAGAGAGATCGCCAGGGGTGGCCCGGTTTCTCCGCAAAGGGTGGAGCAGATCGCCTCTGCCCTCGACATCCCGCAGCAGACCGCCCACGAGGTGCTCCACAAGATGTGCGAACGGGATGGAGCGGGCCTCGTGGTGGGGATCGCCGGGCTGTCACAGAACCAGCATCCCCACCGCTTTACCGTCAATGGCATAAGACTTTCCACGTGGTGCGCGTGGGACTCCCTGTTTCTCCCCGTGATGCTCCAGCAGACCGCCCTTGTCTCGTCCCCGTGCCCGACCACAGGAGAGACCATCAGGCTGACCATCACGCAGGAGGGCGTGACGAGCTACCAGCCCGCCAGCACCGTCATTTCCATCGTGATCCCACAGCCGACCAAAAATGGGCTGGAATCGGTCGAGGAGATCTGGATGACGTTCTGCCACCACATTCACTTCTTTTCCTCGCCACAGGCGGCGCAGGAGTGGTTTGCCGCACGGGAGCAGGAGATCGCCATCCTCTCTATCGAGGAAGCCTTTGAACTGGGTCGGCTGACTCTGAGCGAGGTCTTGCGGCACATCTAGGGCTAGCGGGGGCACGTTCTTGCGCTCTTTGCGCAAGGTCCGCCGACAGCCGACGTGCAAGTACTGGGTCGATGCATTGGCCGGTGCCTGCACAGGAAGTGATGGGTTATCGCTTGGAGCGTTTGGGGGCAGGAGCGGCTCCGGTGTCATCATACCGTTCATTGGAGAAAGGCACGAATATGATACAACGACGATTCTGGATGCGTGGGGGCGGAAGTGCTCTTGCAGCTCTTTCAGCCCTTTTTACCACACTGTGCTGTTTAGGGTTTCCGGCTCTGGTCGGATTCCTCTCTGCCTTGGGGACAGGGTTTTTACTCACTGATCGCTACCTGGAGCCGCTCCTGGCCACAACGCTCCTGCTCACATTGTTGATCGCCGGGCTCCATCTGCGCCAGCATCATCAGGTTGGACCTTTCATCCTCTCACTTGTTGCTAGCGGAAGTGTGTTCTTCGCCATCTACGGCATCGGGTTGCTCCCACATGCTGCGGGCGGCGATCACATGGCTGATGCCATGGCTGCCCCACCCACCTGGAGCTTGGTCCTGGCCTATGGAGCGATCCTCGTACTCCTAGGCGCGCAGGTCTGGGATCTCTGGCTTTTCCGCCGGTGCGTACGCTCCTCTCTTGTCTCAACTGGGACAGGAAAGGAAGGTGTTTGATGCGCCGAATGAGTGGAGTTCTGCTGACTGTGACGGGCTTTCTTGCCTGGCCCTGCCATCTGATTGTGACCCTGCCGCTCCTGGCCTCTTTGCTGGCAGGAACGGCCCTGGGCAGTTTTCTGACCAGCAATACCGGTCTGGTCTACACTGGTGCCTCCATCTACTTCGTGGTGGCACTCGCGCTCGGATACTGGTTCTTGTTCGGGAAGAGCCGTCCGAGCAGCACGATAGAGAGGACCTGTCCCACCTGCGTGCCTCTGGAACCTGGAGCAACACGGGAACGATCTACCACTTCGGATGAAGTGTCCGCGACAAGGAGTAGGGAATGACTTCCATGAAGAACGACGTGTATGACTTACTGATTCTGGGCAGTGGCTCGACGGCCTTCGCTGCCGCCATTCATGCCCAAGACCTGGGCAAAACGGCGGTGATGACCGAGGGGCGCACCCTTGGCGGCACCTGTGTCAACCGGGGCTGCCTGCCCTCCAAGAACCTGATCGAGGCGGCCCGTCTCGTCTACGATGCCGCCCATCCCCGCTACCCGGGTCTCACGCCTGCACGTCTCGGCGTGGATTTTCCGGCGCTTATTGCTCAGAAGGATGAGGTGATCCGTGAGTACCGTGACCAGCACTACGCCAGTCTCCTTGATGACGCCAACGAAACTGGTCAG
>WNGR01002935.1_pt1 | contig 18662 bp, 29 predicted proteins | sample 5407581 | NCBI WGS metagenome assembly WNGR01 (sample SAMN13153383, study PRJNA577476) | soil metagenome | isolation source: 80 cm soil or saprolite under Garry oak tree replicate 2 | place: USA:California | collected 2016-06-15 | reverse complement strand
TCGTGCCAGATGTGGGCAAAATAGAGCAGATAACGGGCTATCCCTCACTTCGTATATTGCACATAACTATAAAGTGCATCACAATAGATAATATAAGTTATTAATTGCACTTTATCTCATGGTAGTAAGTGCAATGTTACGGTGGAATTTAGGTCAGTTGTGCAATATGCACATGGAAGAATTGCACATGTCAGTTTTAACGTTTAATATTGCACTTTATGAAATAGCTCTTTATTGTGCAATTTGTACGTAGCCCTTGAAGCGTGCGCATCTCTCGCTCCAATGGTCCATTCTCTCCCTCTGACCGCTTATCCGCCTGCTTCCCAAACAAACCTACCAAACGAGCAAACAGGCCACACCATTTCATCATGATCCAATTGCCGTCCGCCGCATCGCAACAGCAACTCAGCAGTAAATAAGCTCATCAATTTCATCATGATCAAATTGCCGTCCGCCACTTTCGCGCACCACAATAAGCAAGCAATCTTAAATCATCATATACATTACATATGATGATTTAAGATTGCTTGCTTTCTTTTGCCGTCCGGACACCAAAAACCGGATGCGAAATTCGCGTCCGATCACATTCGTTCTCAACTGGCTCTGCAAGCCAGAAATTGGCGGAGATAGTTCTGGTATTAATAAGGGGCAATTTGACGTTTTTTACCGGTTCCAATATTGGTCTGTTTTCCCTCGAACTTTGCCAGTTTCGGCGGGATATATCTATAGGAGATGTTTTTCTAGCAAAGGAGAAAGCTTATGTCACTCTCACACCTGGCACGCATGGCGGAGGCCCGCGCCGGTTTTATCGCCGGTCCGCTCGCTGCATATCAGCAGGCACATACCTTAGATGATCTCCACCTGGCACAACTGCTACAGTGTAATGTTGCGGATCTGGTTCATCTTCGATTGTGCCAACTTCCGCGCACAGATCACTTTGACCAGGATCTTGCCCGCATTGCTGAACATGTCCATGCTGATGCGGCAATACTGGCGCAAGTTTTGACCTGGAAGGAAACCTGGGAAGGACTTGGGAAGCTATAAAAGTAGCCCTTCCCAAGTCCTTCCCAACCCTTTTCCAAGTCACTATTTCCCCTACACTCTTCACAACCCATTCGCTCTCAGCAGGCCCATTTTCGGCTTCACATTGCGCGAAACAGTTTATACGTCGGTCGATGGACAAAAAAGTCAGCCAGGACACTCGCCTGGCTGACGGGAAGGGCTATTTTTTGAGGTTCCCAAGTCCTTCCCAACTCTTCTCACACGACACTACCTTACTCACCACCCGCTTCTAAAAAAGCATTGAACACATCCTGAGCCTGGTCATTTGAAGCGAACATATACACCATCTCGCCTACTTCTGACCGGCGAAAAGAGTTATCAGCCTGAAAAATGTGAACCATCACCAGGAAGTCGAGCGATGCCGCAACCGTTGAAACTGGTAACTTTGTCGCCTCAACAAAGTCAGCCAGGCACAACGCATTTTCAGACCGCACAAGCACCGCTATCACCTGCTTTACATCCTCGCCAAAGCGTTCGATCATTTTATGCCTCTTCCTCTACTGGCTCCGCTGCACCAGGGTATAATCGCTCACGGACATTGGTCCGTCCGTAATTGATAGATGGTTTCAGTTTGTATCGCTGATTATGCTCATCAATTTCCGCCTGACGCGACTCAAGATATTTCTTGATCTCGGTTCCACGCCCGCCGACTGCTTGTTTAATTACAGCAGCATTGATGTAAAACCTGAGCTCTGACATAGTGGCTTTGTCATTCCATACTTTCAAATCGTTTACAGCTCGCCGCCATTTTTCCTGGCTGGCTTCGGGTGTTCGCTGCTTGCCAAGCTCTTCAAAACTCATTGCCTGGTAGTCACGCTCTGCTAGGCTAACCGAACGCTGAGCATAATTGGCGCGAAAACGCCTCTTATCAGAAACCGCCGCTCGCAAAGCATCAATCACGTTTTCGTCGGCGAGCTTGATCTCTGCCGTCTCCACCAGAATGGCATACAACGCAACCAGCTCATCAGCACCGCCAACCAGAGACGCAATCTGCTTATAGACCTTGTGCTCTTGCAACAAGCGCTGCATCGCCTCGTTCGCGGTTGCTGCTCCCAACTCCTTCTGTGCATCATCAAAGTCAATTTTCACAGAGCGATCCAGGCCGATTTTGGTTCTTCCTTCGATTGCCGTATCCATTGGTTTCCTCTCCTTTGTCGGTTTGAATTTCTCTAATATTTCCACACCGGGCAAGCTAAGCCAGATACCCTCGCGCCCATCAATAGCACCATCCTCGCCAAGCACCTTATAACTCATGTAATAAAGCGTACTGTTGATGTTAGGCACCAGCTCTCCACCTCTGGTAGCGATGTGACCCAGGATCTCGCTTGCAAACGCCATCTCATTTACATGAGCCGGAAGGAAGTATCTGATACATAATCGTGGGTAGACTGCACGTAATGCGTGCGTGTACAGATGAGCTCTGTCACCAGGAGACTCGATCAAATCGCTAAACGTGTTTACCACCACGTTCTTGACTGGTTCGCCAAAACTTGAACTGATCTTGTCCGAGTCAACACTCTCGAAATCGCGAAGATTGCGCAACCGCCGCCACGCTGCCACGACATCAGCACCCAAAGCCAATGAAGGAATTTCATATTCTTCCCCCGTCTCGCTCTTGCGCTGGCCTGCAAACCACACACTATAGCGCGATTTCTCTCGGAATTGCGCAAATCTGAGCACCTCGGACAAACGTCGTCCTGTTGCCAACGATAGACCCGCAGCCACTTCTTCCCACCGCTCACTCGACAGCAACCGCGAAATTCGCGCTACCACTTCTTCAGGCCGAGAGATCATAGATTGATTGGTCAGACCCTCATCCCTCTTCGCGTTCGATTGCGCTCCGATGGCAATCCTCTCATCCTCCGCTAGCAGGAGATGCCGTAATGCAATCTCGTATTTTGGGCTTGCTGATCGCTCTGCCAACTCACGAAGAGCGTTGCGCATTTCACGCATCGGACGCTTGTAACTCAACATGCTACCGAGACCACGATCACGTAATGCTTGCACCGTCTCGCCGCAAAGTTCAACAATTCGCGTTTCATCCGTATCCGCACATGCCGCCAACGCTGGCAAAAGCACATCAAGACGTTGCTTCACCCACGTTTCCAAATTGCACATCCTTTCATTGTTTGCTTATTGCACTGTATCCATAGCTCATAGATATATTATACCATTATATGAAGTGCAATACAATAGTTTTTATGGCAATTTCTGATTATGTGCAAAATACCTATGTTATGTCAATGTGCAATCCCTAAAATCTCAGGTAGTGCAAATTACAATCACTGAACAGGTCGAAGAAAACATGAATGCCGTAATGCAAGATAAAGGCGGCCACTTCTTTCTAGATCCGCTCTAGCATCCCCGTCTGCCTCCGCTTGTGGAGATGCAGCAACCATCTAGCTTTTTGCTAGCACACAAAAAAATCCAGCCAGGTCACTTTTACCGGCTGGATCTCGCTCTTAGCTGTTTATCCGTGCAAGATTTTCAAGATTTACGGGTACTACGCTGCTTATAACGCTCTCGCATCTCAGCGAGGAGAGTGGATGTTGTTTTCAGGTATTTACCATCCAGACCGTTGTAGATCTCGACGGATTTACCATCCGCCACTATGTAATAGCCGTCAAAGTGCTCTTGCAGGAAAGTAACCTCGTCTGGCTTTAGCTCATCATAATCATCAAAATTTACAAGAAAGAAACTGATAGCCTCACGCTCAACAACGGTAACATCGGTCAGTTCAAAAACACGCTTCAGGACACTGGCGATTGTTTCGCTCTCTTGAACAGGAACAAATTTGTATGCCGTTAGCGTTCTCATCGCATCTCCTCTTGCTTCAATAATGCTACGGTTGCATCCTCATAACGCTTTATGATGTCTCCGGCCAGCGCGAAAGATTTCCATATCTCCTGTAATCGCTCATCGCGCTCTGCTTCTGGCAAACTGAGCACATAGGCCGGAGGCCAACAATACAGGGATGCGAGATGATAAGAGATATCCTCGCCCATCACAGGCGGTCGATCTTCATTGCCAGTAAAAGGCCAGTTCTCAGTCTGATACTTGCGCTGTTGCTCAAGCGCCGCTCTCAATGCTTCCAGGTTCATTATTTACCCTCCTCCATTGCAAACCATTCTCCCTCAGTGATAACCCTCAGCACGCTCCTGTCCGACTCGAAACGTGGTATAGAGCCATCAGCGCAAAGTATATACAAATCGTGGTGTGCGTCCGCCGAGCAGACATAGAATTGACGTGCTTTCTTTCCGTCGTCAGTGAAGAAGGAGAAGCCTTGATCATCGTCGTCGTCATCGTAGAGTAGGATGATCACATAGAGCAATGGCAAAAACATGCCATGCGCCACCCACAGGCGCTCTACACGCCCACCCACGCTCTCTATCGCTTCCTCTGCTGGTTTGCTTACTCCTCCGCATATGAAACGGTATTCCTTCCAGCCCTCGGCTTCCTGTTCTTCTTCCTCGTCAAGCTCTTGGGTTTCCTCTACCTCGCTCATGTTATCCCCTCTCATCTTTCCGTCCTGGCTGCGCAATTCAGCAGCCAGGAACCACTTTACTGTTTAGAACTCGCTATAACCTCTACTATAAAGCTCTATCCGTGAATGGATCTGAAATTTTCGAGCATATCGTACTGCATTCGCTCATGGCACACCTGACAAAGATTTTTGACCGGCTCCAGCTTCGTCATACATTCCACAATGAAAGCTTGCATCACTTCAGAAGAGAAGCTGGCCGGGCTTGCGGCGTATGCTGCCCGCTCTTGCTCAAGCCCGCTCGCTATCTCTGCCAGGACGTCTATATTCGGTTGACACGCGCAATCTGTCCCCCTGGTCAAGTGGATTAGAGCTTGTAACATGGCCCGGTGATGGTTCAGCGTAATGTGTGCCTCTGCCGCTGGATCATCGCTCTCTGCCGCCTGGCGCATCGCTACAGCTAGATATTCCTGGTTTTCGGTCATACGCTGGCGGGCCTTCAGAAAATCGGCTTGCCGTCGCATTTCCTGGGCTTTTTGCTCCGCACTCTCCTGGCGTTCGCGGTGGTTCTTGGTTCCCCGGCTCTTGCGTTCCTCTCGGGGAATATACCATTTCAAGCTTTCCCATCCGTTCGCGCTAATGCGATAGATCACTGGCATAAGTTCGCCTAAAGCGTCGTCTACGGCTTGCGCGTAGATGTCGTTGTGTTCGCCCACCATCCCTCGCGCCAAACTGATACCATCAGAGGCTTCTAACACCTGCCTGCAAACGTCGAGTAACGCTAAGTAGTTGCGGGCGCTTTCGTCTCCGTGTATCGCTCTGTACCGGATGGCCTGGCGCTCCTCATCTGTTGGATATGTGCTCATTACTTACTCCCTCTAATAACCAATGATGGTAGGCGGGTTGCCAGACTTATACTGCTTTACCAGATCACTGATGAAATCTCGGTATTCTCCTTTAGAAAAACCAGATAAGACTAGGACTAGCCGGTCGAACTGGCTTTCGTCGATCTGGTGGTCTCGATGGTACGTTTCCCACAATTTCAAAACCGCTCCAATAACAAAACCTCGCCTGTCTTCTCCCGACTTCAGATCCTTCTCAGCAGAGGACATATTTCCCCTGATGGCGTTTTCATACCTTCTCATCATCGTGGTTGTTCTCCCTTTCTCGTCCTGGCGGAGCAGATCGCGCCCGCCAAGACCATTTTCAACACTAAAAAGGATGGCTATCAAAATCATCAATCTCGTCAGAGGGCTCCGGCTCCTGAACCTTCTTCGCCATGCCTGCTGCCAGATTGCGTACCACCATCATGAGCATCGAGAGGCGATCACGGCTGTCTCTCAGCTCCTCACGCTTTTTGTCGATGGCCTGATAGCCTAAAATCTTCTCCAGGCTCAGATCATAAAATTCGCCGTAGTATTCTTTGCATTTGTTCTGTAGACAAAAAGCATCATCCAATAGATGAGTTTGGTAAACCGTTCGCAACGCCTGGCGCACATAATCAGCGCCAAAGACAATCACTGGATGACCTGCCAGCGTCTCGACAATTTCCGGCCAAACATTGGCGAGGCGTGGTTTATCCTCCAGATCATCCATCGTCAAACCATGATATTCAGATCCTCGCACGTTGCGAGCATAGGTGGGATGGAGCAATTGATCCCACGCCTCGCCGCTCACGAGCTGGCGGGTTGAGAACCGAATAGGCTCACTCTCACCAGAGGAAGCATATCCACTTTCATCTACAACGCGTGTCGTCTCCACAACCAGGAGAAGCGCCCCCGGATGGCTCGTTACCAGTTTTGCCCATTCGATAGTTGACGCTTCAAGGTGCTGGCGCACAAATCCGGCCAGTTTCTCATAATGACGAAAGAGGTTTTCAGTATCGGCCTGCATTTTTGACTTTTCGCGCTCAATATCGCGTAGTACACTATCCATCTGCTTTTTTCCTTCCTCTAGTTCAGCTTAACAACATGTCATCACCCAAAAAAGCGTTTCTAAACGAATTTTACACTGTTTTCGTTTAGAAACGCTTGCTTGTTTATGGTTTTAGGTAGTCGATCCAATCGTTGAGCACATCGCGCTGTATTTCAAGAATGTAGATCACATCTGCCCTCATCAACTTCTCCCGCCCGTTGCGCAATCCATCGCCATATCGCTGAAAAAATCCCGCTTCACTCTCGCATAGGTCAACCACATGCTGCAACTCTTCACCTGCCAACTGATCCATCCCCTTCGCTGCACATTCCAAACAGACGGTCTCCTCACCAGCAGGAACATTTACGCTACATTTTCTACTTCCACAGACCGCACGCAGGCAAACCTGACACTTCAACCAATATCGTTCAACCTTGCCACATTTATAGCAGGCTTTCCCTTTAGGTTTCTCACCAAACATTGACCGCTCTCCTTCCTACTCTTCTTGAAATGCCGTTCCTTCTTCCATTCGCCAATCAAATCGCTCTGCCGCTTCCTTCGTATGGTTGAAGTGTTTAAAGAAGTCGTGGGCAAAGGTATCCAGAGCAATGTCTGCTCCCTGCCACTCCACTGACTCGTCTCTCTCCATCTTCGCGAAATCCGCCGACAAACGATCTACAAAAAACTGACAATCGCTCAAAAGCACCTGCGACCATGAAAGCAAATCCTCTGCCGGACTCTCCGGCTTGCGTCTTCTGCTAAACCCTAACATTGTTCGTTCTCCCTCTATCTTCTCGGCAAACGACGTAAGCGGGTTTTTGGCATCCAACTGTTTGCTAATCTCTCTCGTACTCTGTCAGTAGGCTTCCCCGCTAGTTCACCCGTTCGATCAAAATGTATCCACGCCATCCCTTCGTCATCGCACTTAATAACCGTTGCCAGTTCGCCATCGAGCTGACCACCACCAACAACTTGCACATGTGTATCAGGCAGCAGCAAATCATCCTCGAATATTCGTCCAGATCCAAACATCATTTCCACCTCTTTGCCTGGCACGTTGGAGGGAACACGTCGATCAACCCATTCCAAAGTTTTTTCTGTTCTGGCTGGCTTAAACGGCGACCCATCCGGCTAATGAGTGCGCCACTCATCAAGGACCATGTTTCTGCGAAATTAACATAGGTGCCTCGCGCTCTCCCCAGCTCCCAAGATACATGGTCGAGGATCTCTTGCAACTGCTGTTCAAACACCTCTTGTCCACCTACCGGCTGGCAACTCATCCGATAGAGTTTCTGGCTCACCTCAACAACATGGTTATCACACGCTGGACAATATTCTCGTCGGCATTGGAAGCATAATGCTGTCTCCCGGCCACAATCGCGACACCTGGAGACTTGTGGCAACGGTGATCGCTCTTGCTTTACTGTTGGTTTTCGACCGAACATCGTTCGCCCTCCCCTTTACCTTTCAGCTCGTTTATGGCTTCAGAAAAGTATTCCTCATTGTCCGAATTCATAGAGGACATATTGAGCATCTCTTGCAGACATACTGCTGTATCATTGGAGCTCCAGTAGGCGGGCTGTCCGCAAATTGCACAGGCAGTCTCTGTAGGTAGTCGTTTCAGGATATCGGTTTTCAATTCAGCTTCACGTGTCATATCGGTAATCTCGACGCCATTGCCGAGATTGAGTGTTGTCACAATCTGGAGTATTTCAGGTTTGCGCATGCGTTTAACATGCGTTCGCCAATCTACGTCAACCCATGACCCATTTTTGGCTATACGCTTGACACAGCCTATGTAATTTGGATCATCCTGGCAACAAACCCAATCGGCAATTTTGATATTCATGCTCGTTTTCCTTCCCGGCCTGGCTGGATAGTTTCAGCCAGGCCACCACTTTACTAGGCTTCCAACAAAAATTTGATCCATCTGCCAAACAGATTAATGTGATGCTGAAACTTCTCTACGACATCCTTCTGGCGGTCTAAGAGCTCGCCACTCTCCAAACCCTCGGCATACTCCTCAAACTCTCTGGCTTGGTTGCGATAGAAGTTAATGACCGCTTTCAAATCCTTGTCGTCAATCGGGCTAAAACGCTTGATGTTGTTGCTGTTGTTGTTGCTGCCAAACATGTGTTGTCCTCCCTGTCAATGCTTGCTGTACCAAAGTAAGTCCCTGTACCAGATATAGTGATCATCTGTCCAATTTACTGTCCAAGTTGTCGCGCTACGAGGTCTCGATACTTCCTCACCAACCAGGGTGGGCGCTCACCTTTACGCCGATAAAAACGCCAATGACATCGGGGGCAAACGACAACGAGTTCGGCATCCTCGTTCTGTGGGTCAAAGTTCGGGTGGTGCGCCTGCAAGTAGACAGGCCATTCGCGGTCCGTATATTCGCTATAGCGCAGCGTCTTGTGAGCCACGCCACAGCGTTGACAGACCCAACCAACATTTTCCTTCGCCGCCGCTGCCTTCGCCTTCCAGTCCTTCCCGTAGCGTTCGCGATTGCGCATTGCCATCCTCCATGAATTGCCATTCTTCGATGCCGGTCGGTCTCAACTTCCACTGCCGACCGGGCCACTCCATCAGATAATCCATCTATCGGACACACAATTCGGATTTTTTTCAGAGGTCGATCTCACTCACTAGGCGGTCGGTTTCACTCGCGAGGTGGTCGGGGTAAACCGGTAGGTGGTCGGTCGGTTTCGTTTTTCGTGCTCAAATTTGCCGACCGACCGACCGATCACCGCTACATAACCGACCTAGCAAGCAGTGATAACCGATCTAGCAAGCGGTGTTTACTGTCCGGCTTTCACACGACGCAACCATTCATTGCCGGTCGAGGTTGAGACACCAAAATGTTTCGACACATCTCGCTGCGACAAATTGCTGTTGGCGCGATACATCCGGCGCAGCTCGTCACGATGGAGCGGATACTTGCCACGGGGAGCCGGTAAGGCGAGTTGCTGTGGGGGATGGCTCTCAATGGTGGTTCCTGGCAAATTGGTCATGGCTTGCGCCTGGTCGGCCATAACCGATACTTGGTCGGCAAACCCCGATAAACGACGAGTCAGCGTTTTCTTGATCTTGTCCTTTGCCGGGCCTCGTACGGTCTCGTCCGCTCTCAGCTCGGCATAGCTATCGATCATCAAATCGAGTTGTAATTGCTGTTCCTCCATCGCCACTGCCAGTTTAGGAAGATGCAAGTCAGTGATAATGGCTGTCAGCGATTTCATGTTTAAAGCTCGGCAAAGTTCGGACTGGACGAGCGTGGCCGATACGACACTCGCGCAAAACCAGGGCAATACCAATTCCAAGCCGACCGGATTTTGGAAGATCAAGCGCCAAAATTCGTCACCCAGCGCGACACTCAAACAGATGCCTGCCACCGCAATCCCCCAACCGATCCCTATCGCCCATGTCTCTCGCGATTTGATTTTCTTGTACTCGTTGGCTTCCAGTTCAGTCGCCTCACGCTTCTCCGCAATCAACATCGCCTCACGATTATCGATGTAGGCCGTTTTCCGTTCGGCTGCACCATAGACCGCTTGCAATCCACCCAGGGTGAACCGCTCCACTAATATCGCCATAACGATACCGATGATGAATACCAGCGACCAGATCACACCACTAGCAGGATGCGCCTTCGTGGTGAAACCGACCGCCATCTGGACACTGCTAAGAGCAATTGCCATGAGCGTACCCGAGGTCATCTGTACGCCGATAAGGCGACCGCTCAAACGATAGCTCTGAGCGATAATCATGTTGAGCTTGCCAAGATCCAACTTTTTCGGTTTGAAGAAATTCGCGATTTTCTTGAGGTTCATTCTTATATATCCTTCTTGAGTGAGATGTACAATCGGGGAAACAAGCCATGTGTGAGGATGAGGAAGGGAACCGCAACCGGAACAACATACCAGCCGATATGCACAACAATGTAGCCGACCGCCACCACCAAACCGACCGCCACCAACCAGTAGATCCCGACCAGTAACGCTGCTTTTTTCATCAAGGTTCCCTCCCAAAGAAAACTAGTAACCGACCGAACGGTGACTACGACGCATCGCAATAAAAAACAGAATGCCCTCGCCGATGCAAGCAAGATCGATAAACCAACCAGGGGCATTAAAAAAACCCATAAGCGTAATCATGCCAACCATTGCCAGTGCGAACAGGATCAAGGTGCAAATCCTCTTTATCATTTCTTGTCTCCGAATTCGCGAATCAGCAACACCGCACACAAGGCCGTCATTCCAAGTGCAAACACAATCTTGACCCAGAGCGGCGCATCCACCTGCCTGAGCGCCTGAGCCATCATCATTGCAAAGGCAACGAACGCAAGCCATCGGGCAAGCACCCAAGCCAGAGCAGGCCCAAAGAGCTCAAGCCAGGCCCAAATGTAGATGTACCAGGGGATTTTTTTCATCTGTATGTTCTCCTGGATAAAATCGCGCCACGCGTGACCACCAACCCATACAAAACACTGAGGATCACTGCTGCCAAAACACAAACCCAAGTCGGCACACCTGAATAGCTCAAAAGGTAAACAATGCCTGCTATTGCCAGGACAAAAACGATCATAAAACCGACGAAAAAAGCTTCTTTCATTTCTTCACCCTTCCAGCCTGACGAGGCGTGCTAGCAGGATAGGATGCTCGTTCGACCTGTTTGACACAGCCATTTATGAGCTTCTTCTCTTCCTTTTTGGAGAGTGGAACATCGCCAACTCTGGCATACGCTTGATCGACGAGTTCTTCGAGGTAGTGCTTTTGTAACTTTTTCATGGTTCTCCTTCCTGCCCGGAGGTGAGGTACAATATCTTTGGAGATGGTTGCACCTCATCGGGGCAATAAACACTAGCGGCGGCTCCGGCGCTCGAACGCCTGGCCGTCGTTTTTACGTGCGCTACGGGGTTGCTCATACTCTAACTCTTCATAATCATTGCGTTGCTGGCGAAGAGGTGGAAGCTGCTGGCGAGAAGCGGGACGAGAGGCGGGACGCTGTTCAGGCTGGCGAAGCGGTGGAAGGGGTTTGCTCGTCGTGCGCCCGAAAAGACCACGGCTTTTTTTCATCTGCCGCATCTCATCAAATCTCTGGTTGACAATCTCGTCCAGGGAAACGCTACTTGGGAAGTCGGCGATATAACCGGAGAGGGCTTTAATATCTGACTGAAGAGGATAGGTATAGTGGCACATCTCGCACTCAACATTGTTAATCATCCCAGCGTGAAGCCAGTTATTCAGTTCGCGAGTATCACAGTCGATCATCTCGGCTGCTTCTGGCAATGAGACGATCACAAACCTTTGACCATTCCGCAACTCAATCGTTTTCGACATTACCATCGTCCTCTCTTTGTGCGGTTCACACTCTGCTCGACCTGACGAAGCCGTTTGCCTGTCTCCTGGCAATTGGTCTCCACCGTTTCTACAATGTCGTACGTTTCCTCATCTTCGAGCACCTCGCGTAGACGAGCCGCCCGCAACACACCAGCCTCGTCAACCTCTTCCACTTCTGTTCGCCTCAAACCACGAACATTCGGCACTGTACTGAAAATCGTAAACTTCATCTCGCCTCCCTGGCATACCAGCCGGACAACTCACCCCCAAAACGCACTATGCGGACGCCTACAATCTCGCGCGACAACCATAGCCATTCCAGCTCACTTTGCGCACCATCAAATGTGTTGGCCTTCACTCGCGTCTCCATGCTCGTTGAAGTTGAACCATCCGAGTAGACCAAAACCATCTTCACGGTGTTCTTTTTCTTCGCCAACCATTCCAGCATTGTGTCTCCTCTCTCACTTATCCGAAGTGTTCAATGAACGCACTACAAGCAAACATTGCCAAATACACGCGCTAGATAGGGACTAAATCTTCTGAATGAACACATTCGCTATTGTACATGATAATTTCGCTATTAGTCAATAGCTTTCGATGACATTTTTATCCAATCGCTAACATTGCGTTATTATAAAAGACATGGTAGAATAAGAAAAAACACAAAAAAGGAGGGCATAAATGCCTAAAACAGAACAATGGATACCCATGAGAGATGCAGCAAAGCTACTGAGGGTCTCGTATTACAAGATTAGCCAGCTTGTAAACTCGGGTGATTTAGATACTAGGGAGAATATTCGGGACAAACGAGCCAAATTAATTAATATGGAACAGGCCAAAAGAGTATTGGGAATAACCGACGATACCGACCAATGAAGACAAAAAATCGAGCATTCTCTTCCGGCAAGTTGAGAATGCCCGCTTTATTCTTCTTCTTATCAGTCAGGTGCCGCCAAGCTCTGACCGAACCAGTCCCGTAGAAAGGAACTTCTATACAATGATAGCACAGGACACAAATGGCATACAACTCCTAAACTATGCCTTAGCCCTACATGATAGAGGCTTCAACGTGCTTCCTATGCGCTCCGACGAAAAAGCGCCCGATCTTCCAACCTGGAAAGAACACTGCAAAAACAAACAAAAAATAGAGACCATTCGTGCTTTCAACTGGTCTCAAAACATCGCTATTATCAATGGCATAAACGGCCTGCGCACAATGGATATTGATCAATGTGATGACATTACAGTACTTCATAAAGTGCTCGAATTACTTGGTCTCAACCCCGAATACGAGTGGAAGGCGTTCTCACCTGGAAAGGGCGGCGGCTTCCATATCCACTTTCAATGCATAGATGATCTCTCTCTAACTGATACAGGTTGCCTGGTTGGAGACCCACAAGAGGAAAAAACTTTTAAGCAGGTAGAACTTCGCTGGAAAAACTGTGTTACTATGTTCCCGCCCTCTCTCCATCCTGACACCCAGACACCCTATCAATGGTTTAACGATGATGGCACCATTCCTAGCACGCCTCTTGCTCTCATCTCTGTTGCAGTCGTTGAAAAGGCTTTCCAGGCCATTGCAATCGTTCAGAAAAAAGAAAAACAGCCTGCGAAAATACTTGCACCGATAAAAATGGCAAAGTACGACGCATGGGCTGAAAAGGCGCTCAATCAAGAAATAGCAACGATGCGTTCAACCGAAGAAGGTGGCCGCAATGCCCAATTAAACAAATCTGCTTTCGCTCTTGGGCAAATAGTCGGATCTGGCCTCCTGGACGAGAAGGATGTCGAGGAAGAATTAACCCGCGCTGCCAATGCCGCTGGCCTGGATAATGAGGAGATTGCTGCAACCATTAAAAGCGGCCTGACGGCTGGCCTCAAAAAACCTCGTATGCCAAAACAGGTTTTTCGAGACAACGAACCACCATTAAGATTGTTGCCTGCCAGAAAAGTCGATGATGAGCGGCTTGCAAACTTTAGCGCCGATGACCAGGGACATGCTGAAGCAGTATTCTTCCTCTATGGGCCATACATCGCCTACAACAATGCCTATGGTTGGATGATCTGGAATGGCACCCATTACACTCCCTCGATCCAGCGCATCAACACCTTGATTGTAGAAGTTCTACGACGACGGTTACGAGCTGCTGCCCATATGGAAAGACACGAGTTGGCAAAGGTATCAAAAAGCATGGCTGGCACCGTTGCAGCAACTAGATCCATGCTGGAAAATTTAGCAGTGATTGAAGTCGATGAGTTTGACGCTGAGCCTGATTTAATCAATTGTCTCAACGGGATCGTCAATCTAAAAACAAAAAAGCTTATCCCTCATGACCCAACTTACCACTTTACCTGGTGTACTTCCGTTCGCTATAATCCTGACGCTGATCGATCTTTCTGGCTTAGCTTTATCGGCGCAACTGTTGAAACTGATGATATGATTGGATATCTACAAGAAGCAACAGGCTATTCGATCACCGGACACACAAGCGAAGAATGTTTGTTTTATGTGTTCGGGCCACCTCGCGCAGGGAAGGGTACATTCAGCGAGACCGTCCTCGCCATCTTCCCTCGACCCATTGCTGTTGAAGTCGATTTCAACACCTTCACAGCAAAACGTGAGGGTGATAACCAAAACTTTGACCTGGCTCCCATGAAAGCAGCAAGATTGGTTTTTGCTTCTGAGTCCAATAAATACCAGTCGCTTAATCCTGCGAAAGTAAAAGCTCTCACCGGAGGCAATCTCGTCAATTGCGCTTTCAAACACAGAGATTTTTTCTCATATCGACCACAATATGCCGTATGGCTGTCGAGCAATCACAAAGTTAATGCTGATGCCGATGACGATGCGCTCTGGGGCCGTGTCAAGATTATTCACTTTCCCTACTCTCAACTTGGCAAAGAGGATAAAAGCCTCAAACGTCACATGCAGTCATCCGAAAATTTAGAAGCCGTGTTGGCCTGGCTCGTCGATGGTGCATATCTCTGGTATCAACATGAGGGGCAAGGGCTCCAAACTCCTGATGCTGTGAAAGAACTTACTCAAGCACAAAGAGCAGCTCAAGATTCTGTAGGAATATGGCTGGAAGAATGCTGCGAAATGAAAGAGGGCGAATGGGTGGAAAATACGAGGGTTATGACTTCTTACAAGAACTGGTGTGAGGCAAACGGCTACGAGCCTAAAAAGCAAACGGGCTTATCACAATCTCTAGCAGCTCACGGTTTAGGAGTAAGTGTTGTAAGAAAAATATATGACCCATCTGGAACACAAAAAACCGCACGAGGCGTTCAAGGTTTCAGCTTGCTATAATTCGCGGCCATTATCATCACGGGCGGTTACACTTTATGCCAAAAGTGTAACCGCCCGTTTGTTTGGCTTATCAGGCGGCTTTAGTACATTTTTACTGATTACTGGTTACACTTGGTTACACCAATTTCCCACTTTTTCTCTAGAGACTTTCTGACTGCTATTTTGTCGGGATTTAGTGTAACCAAGTGTAACCAAAATAATAGGAATGCTTATAGATTGGCTTTCAGTGCGGTTTTATGGCCGGTTACACTTTTGTATTGATTTTTCTTCGATTTTGGCCGACTTTTTGGAGATTTCGCGGATTTTTGGCGGATTTATAGCATGCCAGGGGGTTGCGCGGTGGCGGCATTGCCGTTATACTGGTCCGGTTATCCCTCCCCGTAACTCGCCGTTAACGAGCAAGGAGAATGGAGGGAGGGATAAAAAGGAAATCGAGCGTGAACAAGAGGAGAATGTTAATCGACCACAACACATAAATACCCATAATAAGAACATCCTCTTTTGTTAGAAGGATAGCATGGGTATTTATGTGTTGTGGAATCATCAGAAGAGGGAGAGAATACCACAATGCCAAAAGACCCAAACCAGCGTCCGGACGACTCGAAGCGCGATCCGGACGAAGTGGGTAGCCATCCGGAGGACACGAGCGAACCGAAAAAAGCAAAGGGATCGGGCGGCCAGGGCGAAGGAAAAAAGGAGAGGAAAACGCGGTCAGACAAAGGTGAGGTGCAGGCGACCGAACGCGACATATATTGCCTAACATGGTTAGCGGATCAATATGCGGCACGTTTTGATCAGATCCAAAGGTTGCTGTCGAGGGTGCCAGATCCGAAAAAGCCGTACCAGGGTGAGATGCTAGCAGAGACGACGACGAAGGATCTCATAGATCGATGGCGACGAGCTGGCTGGATAGAATATCGGCGCGTGTTGGCGAATGATAGGGGTTTTGCCTGGGTGACCCGGCGCGGGCTCCAGCTGGTGGGCCTGGATGGATTATATACGGCAAAAGAACCGGCGGCGGTTCGGTTGAATCATATCTATGCCATCAATCACATTCGCCTCTGGATGGATCTGGCAGGATACCAGTGGACGAGCGAGCGAGAGTATGTTGCAACGCTGAAGAAGAAGAAAAACGAGAAGACGGGGCCAATTCCTGATGCGGTGGTTGTCTCGAAAGAGGGAAAGAAAGCGGCGCTGGAAATTGAGCTGACGGCAAAAAAACCGGCCACATTGTTTGTAAAAATAGCGAGATTGGTGAGAGAGATCCAGCTCGATGTAGAGACGGGAAACTACGCGCCTATCTTTCCGCTGGTCTGGTTTTATGTTCCTGACAAAAAAATAGAGAAGTTGGTGGAGGGAGCAATTGATGATCTGCGCGATGATGAGAGGGAGAGAGTCTCGTGCGGAGTTGATCCGAACCTGCTACGGGTGAGAAGGGGATAGCGGAAAGCTAGCGGAAAGCATGGCTCAAAGGTAAAATTTCCGGCTACCTTTGAGCCATGCTTTTTGTTATGCCTCTGAGCTCGTATTTTCTGGATAGTGGGATGGGATGTCTGGCTGCACTATCCAGGGGGAGCCGGTAGATTTTTCCTGCGCCTGGCGGGTGGAACATGGGAGCCAGATGGAAAAACATGGGAACCGGACGGCAAAGCAGAGCTTAAAAGCATGAAAACGGATGCCATTTTCGCATCCGAAAAACTGATAGCTGCGACAGCTTCGCGCCTCAGATTTTGGGTGAGGCTTTAATGTGCAACAAACTTCGTTTGCGGCACATTATTTTTTCGTGTTATGTATTGATGAGGTTAGATTATTCCTGGGAATAATTGCCAGTTGGGCGAGGTGCCTGGCTGAATATTTCAGCGATGAAATTGATTGTGTGGGTCAAATTTGACCTGGAAGGAAACCAGAACAAAACCTGAACATGGGAAGAACCTGGGAACAAGATAACCAACGACCAGGCCGCCGCAAGATCGGGCTTGTCCAGTTTTGTCACATTTCGAGCTGAAATCAGCTTGTCACTCATCACTTTTGTGTACATTTTCTCAGGTAGATTTTGCTTGTGAGCCTGGCCAGGTCGTGGGTATTTTTGTTCAGTAAGGTGGTCCAAAACCTAGTACACAGTCTGGTCCATACTCTACTGTTTTGCTCGGACCAGGTGAGGGACTAGAGTGTGGATCATGTTCGAGGTTGCTCTCTTCAGTTGTGAAGCGGGTTGGTGTGACTTGGTGAAAATGACATTTTTTACCTGACTGAAGCAAAAAAAACGATCTACAAAGAGGCTCACCTGTTTTGTAGATCGTTTTTAGATTGCTTTTGAGAATTGGAGCTTGTTTTTTACGAGGACAAGTGGGAGCAATTTTCACAGATATATAAGTGACCTGGCTGGACTATTTCAGCGATGAAATTGATTGCATCGAGTTGGTGGAGTATTGATCAGCGATAGGTGCGGTGAAATTGAGTGAGCCCAACTCGGCTCATTGGATTTTGATATGTTGTCTTGTTGCCCGTCTTTTGTGTGTGCTTGGTTGATGATAATCGAGAATGACTATATAGTTTTTAGAAAATGATCATAGGAGATGAAACAGCATGACTATTGCGGATCTCATCAAGCGGTATGGTATAGAAATTGATACTCCCTTCCGTCCAGCAGTTTATGGGCCGTCGATGGTCCCGATAGCCTATAAGTTGCATTGTCAGGGCCGGGAGCTGAGAGGGGAGATGCATGCAGATGGGACGCTCACTTGTGAGGAAGTGTTGTCCAGCTTGTTTCTCCTGGCTGATGCAGGCGAGGAGATAGGTGCGTTGAATAAGCAAGCTCGTAGTTCAGAGAGAGGGCTTAAGCGGTTGCTTGGTGGGTTGTATGAGGAATTTCATACAGCTTATGCGCAAGATAAGCGTTATCGGAAACGAGAGAGATAGAAGCGAGTAAGCGGCGAAAGCCAGTCAGGCGAGTGATCTGGCTTGCTTTTTGTGGTGCGCGAAGTGGCGGACGGCAATAGGATCATGATGAAATTGATGAGCTTATTTACTGAAGAGTTGCTGTTGCGATGTGGCGGATAGTTGCCAGCAATAACAAGAGGCGTCATAAAACGTGCCAGGATGGGCAAGAAAGCCGCTTCGTTGGCGGGAAGGTAGAAATATCCCTCTCGTCTCGAAGCGGCTTCTTTTTGCCCATTTCGGGCCATCGTGGGCGGATGGAATGGCCTGCTAGCTCGTTTGGTATATGCGTGGTGAAAGCAGGCGGATAGGCGGGAAAAGAGGGAAGTTGGACCGTTGGAGCGTGCGAGGTGCGACCGTCAAGGGCTCTGTACAAATTGCACAGTAAAGAGCTATTTTATAAAGTGCAATTATAAATATCAAATATGATATGTGCAATTCTTCTATGTGCATATTGCACAAATGACCATAACTAAGCATTAACATTGCACTTACTACCATGAGATAAAGTGCAATTAATAACTTATATTATCTATTGTGATGCACTTTATAGTTATGTGCAATATACGAAGTGAGGGATAGCCCGTTATCTGCTCTATTTTGCCCACATCTGGCACGA
>WNGR01012226.1_pt1 | contig 18673 bp, 22 predicted proteins | sample 5407581 | NCBI WGS metagenome assembly WNGR01 (sample SAMN13153383, study PRJNA577476) | soil metagenome | isolation source: 80 cm soil or saprolite under Garry oak tree replicate 2 | place: USA:California | collected 2016-06-15 | reverse complement strand
ATCCTTATGTCCTGAAGACAAGCGTGAGACTAGAGAATCATCCAAAGGTAAAGGTCGATGAATAGAAAAGATGACCGCCCCGGTCATCGCTACCTAGAGCATTTACAAAAAGCCGCCTACGCAAAGTTAGGTCATCCGCCACCTACCTTTAGTACAGAGAGCCTCCTCCGCCGCAAGGCCGAAAATTTAGAAGCACTTCGGGAGGGCGGAGAAATCGAAATACGCCTTAAAGAGCGGCTAAAGAAAGAAGGGTTGGATCCCGCACTAAGCCACTCAATTTTGGCAAATTGGAGACGAGGCGTGGAGCAAGTAGATTCTCACCATAACCTGGATAGTATTCTGCGTGAATATAGTGATGCGCCAACCCCATATGTTGATCCTTTCCACCACGCAATATTGAAGAAACTTCAATCGGATATCGAAGCACTTTATCGTGTTTTTCCACAATTGAGCTTCTCAGGTGAACTTCAGAAGCTGAATGGTCGAGTCACCTTCAGTACGCTCCCTACTGGGCAGGTGAACGCCCGGACACTAATCGTTCCCCACACAAACACATACCTAATTGTATTTGACCCAGCGTTTTTCGACTTCCTCTACAGCATCAGCAATAACTTCGCGCAAGCGATTGACCCTAAAAAGGCGCAAGAAGGGGCTAAACAGTATGCCGTATCTGGGCGGGAGATGCCCCTGAGTAAGGCCATACACTATGGTGACCCAACCGTTACGGAATCTTTTTTTAGTACCCTTTCTGCTTTCCTAGGATGGGGTTTACCCCCACCGCTCCACCCCTACGACGAGGAAATCTTCTCTCTGGCTGAGCACCTTCGCCAAACAGGAGCCCTCTTTATCGCTGCTCATGAATACTCTCATATTCTTCTAGGACATGTGCAGCCCTCAAACGCCAATGAGGGGCGTTCTAGACATGATGGACCAGAATCTAAGACATGGAAGCAAGAGCTTGATGCGGACTGGCTTGCCTGTGGTATTTTAGACGCCGTACTAACGGCTAGGCGCCTTCCACCACCAGTGCGATCTATGGGAGTTCATTTTTTCTTTATAAGCGCCATGATCGTTGATTTAGCCCTAACTGCACTCCAATCTGGTCAGTCCCAGCAATTAATGAACCTTATAAAAAGTGCTGAACAACAGCCCGGCACTACGCACCCGGTCCCTGTGCTCCGTGGCGCCAACGTAAACCTATGGTTGCAGAAGAAGTATCCTCCCTTAGAATACCGAGCTACACAGTATTTCGCTGCGCTTCTCTTGCAAGTAGCCGATAGCCTTTGGGTAAATGTAGAGCCACATGTTTTGATTATGCGTTCTAAAGGATTCAATCCGCCTGTCAACTGGACTGGGTTTGATGTTTTCGAGCACGACTAGATAGATTCGAACACGGTCTGGTCAGCCTCTAGAGGATTTACCAGCACAGAGCAAAAATATCTGTAACATTTTTCTGGACAACGGCGCTTCCGATAGAGGTTCCACGCGTTGGCATGGATCACGAACCAGCCTGTCATTGGTCAGATAAAAAAAGCCATCAGCATCTTTTCGCGCGAAAAGCCATGAGATATCAGTTCATTGCGCAGCATCGGCAGGAATATCCGATCACCCTCATGTGCCGGGTGCTGGAAGTATCGGTGAGCGGGTATTATGCCTGGTCGAAGCGCCCGCCCAGCCGGCACAGCCGAGAAGATGCTCAGTTGGCTGAACAAGTAAAGACCGTCTTCCAAGCCAATCGCCGCGTGTATGGCAGCCCACGGGTGCATGCAGAGTTGCAGGACCAAGGGATCAAATGCGCTCGGAAACGAGTCGCTCGTTTGATGCGAGAACAAGAGCTTTTCGCCCAACGCCCACGCCATCGCACGATCACTACGAAAAGTGAACCAGGTGCGCAGCTGGCTCCCAACCTGCTGCAGCGGGATTTCAGTGCTGAGCAGCCGAACACCAGGTGGATGGCCGACACGACGTACATCTGGACTGCGGAAGGCTGGTTGTACCTGGCGGTGGTGCTTGACCTGTTTTCGCGGATAGTGGTAGGATGGTCCATGGCAGCCACACAAGACGCGACGCTGGTGATCCAGGCGCTGCGTATGGCGATCACTCGGCGCCGTCCACAGGCTGGATTGCTCCACCATTCTGATCGTGGCAGCACGTACACAAGTGAGAACTATCAGGCTCTTTTGGAGCAAGAAGGCATGATCGTCAGTATGAGTCAGACTGCTGACTGTTACGATCATGCCGCGATGGAGAGTTCCTTTCATAGTTTCAAAGGTGAATGCATTGATAGCCAGTCATTTCAGACACGAGCGCAAGCCAGGAGCAGCACCTTTGATTACATCGAAACCTTTTACAATCGGACACGGAGGCATTCCACCCTCCAGTATATGAGTCCCCTCATATATGAACAATTGATGTGCTAACTCTCTTCTTTGGGGACTCCACAAATTCGGGTGAAGATCACCGGTACGATTTTCTGAGACTTTGCAAACATCTGCCCGGCACGACATACTGAGACTCAACAAACCATTATGTGGCGTGACAACCCGTTCTTGATAGCGAGACATTCATAGCTCATCTCTCTTGCGCGTTTTTCTCACCCAACGCCAATATATCTGAGAGAAGCGCCATGTTACGGGTTTTCTCTGCAACCTCGCTCATGACAAAGAGAAATCTCTTCCATTCGTGCCAAAAAACCTTCGTTTGGTGAGATAAATTTTCTTATGATAATTCCTGGTGAAGATAACAGCCATAGCCGATATTCGTAGGTAAGTTACGGTGCATTTGGTGAGGTGAAGTTCTCCTACCAGTATATCCCTGGAATAGCCAATAGTGAAGAACTGTGCCGAGAACATGACTTTTCAGATCAGTTTTCAAATTAAATCAACAGGATGAAAATGTAATAATGAATCTCTGTAACAGAACGTCAACCCTTAGACCAGTTTACGGTCCCGTTCTTCCCAAAAGACCAAGACAGAGAAGTAATAAACAGGCACCGCGAGATTGTCCTTTCGGGGTGCTTTGTGAATTGCATTTTTTCCGCTGCCATACGTTTTTTCCGTTTCACCCTGCTCAGGATCGTGATTCCGAGCTTGCATCCTCATATCGGTAAGCTACTGTACGCTCCATCCTGCGCAGCGCGGTGTTGACCTCCATGGCGCGGAAGAGCGCACGTACCCAGAGCGGGAACCGAGAAAACCCGACCAGTTCGCGTGTTCTGAATTCCTTGATGAGCTCAAGTTTTGGCTCAAGCTGCTTGATGTCCTGCGGATCGTCAAGTCCCCACTTGTAGGTTGCACCTGTCCTCCCGACTTTCGAACCCACTCTTCTCACCACCGAGGGATGGCATACATCGAAGATCATCTGCCCGCTGGGGAAGTGACCGACCACTGCATTGAGGAGCGCTTTCACCTCCGCTTCGCTCAGGTAGTGCAGCACCCCCTCGGCGATAAGCAGCGCGGGTCGATCCCGTGGAACCTCGTCCAACCAGCGCAAATCCTCCAGCGGTGCACCGATCAGGTGATAGGCGTCCCGTTCGGGGAACAGTTGGCGGCGCAGGTCGATCACATCCGGGTAATCCACGTCGAACCAACAGACAGAAGCCTGCGGATCGACTCGGAAAACACGGCTGTCCATGCCGCAGCCCACGTGCAGCACCGTCGCAGCTGGGTGATCTGCCAGATAGCGGGTCGTCAGGAGATCGAAGGTTGCGGCGCGGGTAGCAATAATCATGCACCCGATATCACCTATCAGTCTCAGAATTCATCAATGAGGTCATTGTGGCGTATTGTGAACAAGCACAGATCACCTTTACCCGAGGGCGTCCCTATCAGAAAAGGGATCAGTGTTTCGTCGAGGTGCGCCGCTTTGGCGCTTGGTAGATCGCATCTAAAGATGCAGGAGGTCGAGACCATACCACCTCTTAGGACACCTAACCGACCTGGCGGGGAAACCCAAAAGGGAAAGCAGCATGTTGGCAAAGCGGATAAATATGCACGGGAGGCCCATCCAGGAGAGCGTTATGGCTCGCACCGCAGTATGGAGCAGAAGCTAGCCCATGCCTGGGCATTCAAGGAGCGTGGTCAGGTGGAACGGCCCATCCTGGTCGATGATCTGCTGGGGACAGGGCACAAGATGTACGGGGCACTATCTAATATGACCTATATCATTGGGCGTAGCGGCAGGGTGCTCTTCCGTTCCGATTGGACCGATCCCTCAACCATTGAGCTTGTTTTGAACTATCTACTGAATGTGCGAGCACGCCGGCGAGCCGGGGAACGCCTGGCGGGCTTCTACGCAGAATTCATGGGCTATCGCAATGTTGATCCAGTGAAATTTCAGCAAGGACTGGAGGTGGCAGGTCCACAGGCGGTCGAGGATTTTGCCCGCACTATGCAGTGCTGGAGGAGCCAGGGGAAGACACCCAGTCGCCTGGAAGGGTAATGTAGTTGCTCTTCTGGGGTTGCTGGCTCCTGCATTTCACCTAACTCTGGCCAGTCATTACTCCGCTTGCGAGATGGCCCAGGCCGCATTCACAAGGCCGATATGACTGAACGCCTGCGGGAAGTTGCCCAGCAATTCACCACTCACCGGGTCTACTTCCTCGGCGAGCAACCCAACATCATTCACATAAGCAACCGCCCGCTCGAAGGTCGCCCTGGCCCGCTCGACCTCGCCAGCCAGCGCGAGCGCGTGGGTCAGCCAGAACGTGCAGAGCAGGAATGTCCCTTCCGAGCCCGCGAGCCCATCGGAGGCGCGGTAACGGTAGACCAGACCATGCGTATCGGTGAGCCGTTCGGCGATGGCATCGATGGTGGCTCGCATGCGTGGATCGGTAGCGGGCAGGAATCCCACAATCGGTATCATGAGCGCGGAGGCATCCAGGTCATCGGAGCCAAACGCCTGCGTGAACGCTCCGGCCTTCTCACTCCAACCGCGCTCGAGGATAGCGGCGCGGATCCGCTCCCGCGCCGCTGCCCATCCATCAATCCGGTCAAGCGCATCCAATGTGTCGGCAAGTTCGATGGCACAGTCGAGTGCCACCCAGCACATGAGCTTAGAGTAGAGGAAATCCCTCGGGCCTCCACGTACCTCCCAGATGCCCTGGTCAGGCTCCTGCCAACGTGCTGCCGCCGTATCGGCAACCTCGATCAGGAAGGTGCATGTGACCTCATCGAGCTCACCGAGTTGGTTGCGGAGGAGGCGAGCCGCGCTGAGGAGCTCACCGTAGACATCGAGCTGGCGCTGATTCCAGGCCCCGTTGCCGATGCGCACAGGTCGGCTGGCACGCCATCCAGTCAGGTGGCTGAGTGTGCGCTCGCTGAGGTCGTGCTCGCCGCCAACTCCGAACATGATCTGGAGCTCAGCACCCCGCCGAATCTGCGCAGCCACTGCGCCAGCCATCCAGGCGAAGAACCAGTACGCTTCATCGGGACAGGCAGCGACCCAGAGCGCCTCCAGCGTCAGGCTGGCGTCACGGACCCAGGTGTAGCGGTAGTCCCAGTTGCGCTCACCCCCGATGGATTCGGGCAGCGAGGTGGTCGGCGCGGCGACGATTGCTCCCGTAGGACGGAACATGAGCGCCTGCAGCACACGGCCACTATGGTGAACGAGATCCCGCCACGGTCCCGCGTATCGCTGATGCATGTCTGACCAGGTGCGCCATCCCACGATGGTGTCGTGAAGGTAATCGGTCATCGCCGCCGGTGTACACACCTGTGGGGCACCCTCCCAGCTAGCCCGGTGCTGCAATGCGAAGCCTACTTGCTCACCAGCCTGGAGGGTGAAGCGAGCGCGTGCCAGCGAGCCTTCTACCTGTAAAGCTATTGGTGAGGAGAGCACCAGGACATCCGCGCCGCCACGGGTGACTAGACCTCCCTGAATTGGTCTCAGGAGGGGATAGATGAGGCCGTATTCGAAGCGGGGTGCGTATTCGAGCTCCATCTCCACCGTACCGCTCTCGCAGGACACTGAACGGAGCACGACCCCAGGCGAGTTGACACCCAGTTCGTGTCCGCGCTCATTGCGACCGATCGCCATCGCATCGACCAGCACAGCGACGCCCGTTGGGGTACAGAACGTGGTCTCGAGGGCCATCGTCCCTTCAAGGTAGCGGCGACTCACCTCGGAGGCACCAACCGCATAGATTGACCAGTGTCCCGCTTGATCGTCCAGCAGCCGGGCAAAGACCGACGGCCCATCGAAGCGGGGAAAGCACAGCCAATCGACGGAGCCTGCGCGGCTGACCAGTGCGGCTGAGCGACAGTCTGACAGCAGGGCATAGTCGGCAATTGGCACATTACTCATGATCTCCCTCCTCGGCTCTTAGCAGTCGTCTCATGCACCTTGTGCCAGTGTTTGCGCTGGCCTTTGGTGTATGCTCAATATGATGCGTAGTATTGCACATGTTATGGCAGCAAAGGTCACGCGTTACGAGCATGCGATCTTTCCTTGCTTCAAGGCATCGCCCCGAGCATCGGTATATCCGCATGCTCGATGTGTGGTCTGCCACGATCCTGCTCCTATTATACGAGAGGCTATCGGAATCAGGCAAAATGCCTGATTATATCGAGAGCCATGAATCTGGATGCTTCATCGACGATCTCCCCCTAAAAGAGGAATAAAACCTCAGCGGAATGGGTGGTTACGTATAAGGTAAACAACCTTTCAAATCAATGGAGACGAGAAAGTTCGGGTGATACTATGTTTCAATTGCGGCTAATACATATCCCTTGTCCTTCACGCAAACAGATTATCCTCGGTAGCCTGGGTGGAAGTGTGGTAATAGCAGGCATCATTGTAGCTGTAGCATTCTTTATCGTAGCAACAATTATCCACCCCAAGAAAAAGACCCTGTTTGATCGCTATACCCTATCGCCATTCGAATTGGATATTCCAGCTGAAGCAGTGACCTTTCCACCACTCTGTGGAGATTATAAAGTCAGCGGATGGAACATACCCTATCCAGAGGCGACCACTACCATTCTCGTCTGTCCTGGCTTTCACACGCGTGCGGCTGATGTGCTTGCGGTGGGGGCTCACCTGTGGAAAGCAGGCCATAGCGTGTTGGTCTTTTTTCTTTATAGTCTCCCGATGTTGAACCGGTTCACCTGCTTTTGGGGAGAGAGGAGTCTTCACTGTATGAAAGAACAATAGAAGACGACGCTCAATTTCAATCTGTTCCAATGGCCCGCTGTACTGAAGAGACATTTCGACGGCAATCTCACCTACTCGAGCAACGGGAAAGTGACAGTAAAGCGGCTGCCCTGGCCAAGCTCGCTCTCAACCTGGATCTCCCCGCCATGCTGCTCGGCGATACGCTGGGCAATGGCAAGGCCCAGACCCGCACCAGGCCGGGAGCGAGCGTTTTCGGCCCGGTAGAAGCGGTCAAAAATTCTGAGCAGATCGCTCGCGGCAATGCCGATGCCAGTATCGGCCACTGTGACAGTTACTGTCTCCTCGTTCAGGGCTCCAATAACTTCCACTCTCTCGCCTGCGGTAGTGTATTTGAAGGCGTTGTCCAGCAGGATCAGAAAGAGCTGCCTCAGGTAGTCCGGGTTGCCCCAGACGAGCACACCCTCCAGAGACTCCATACCCCGGCACTCCAGAACGAGGGCGCTGTCGGTCGGAGGCCTCTGGCGGCAGACCTCGAGCACGATATCTCCCAGCAGTACGGGTTCGTGAGCTGCCGCAACAGCGGCATCGGAGCGTGCAAGGATGAGCAATTGCGCCACCATACGGGCCATGCGTTCGGCTTCCACACGCATCCGCTCCAGGGAATGGGCTTGGAAGTCCGGGTCCGTCGCTCCTACTCTTCTGATCAGGTCAAGGGAGGAAAGCATGATTGTCAAGGGGGCACGCAGCTCGTGGGAAACGTCGATCAGAAAGTGGCGCTGGAGATCGTTGACCTTCTGCCTCTGCTGGTAAGCGCCCTCCAGGGCCTGGAGCATGCCGTTGATCGTGTGCGCCAGGCGGTTGATTTCGTCTGGTGATCCTTGTGGAGAGAGACGGCGGGAATGATCTTGAGCGGCGGCGATGTCAGCGGCAGTCGTCGCCAGCCGCTCCAGGGGACGCATCGCCTGGCGTACCAGCAACCAGATCGCCAGCCCTGCCAGTACCAGCGTGACAATCACCCCGGGAATGAGGATGTGCAGCAGGCTCCCAAGAGCAAAATAGATCCTTCGGGGCGAGCAGGCAACGAGCACATATCCAAGCAACTTGTGGTGGACGAGCACTGCCTGGCCATACACGAAGAGCAGTATGCTGCCCACACGCACTTCTCTCACCTGATCAGCTGCGATCGCATCCCGCATCAGGGGCAAGGTTCTGTTACCCAGATTGCCTGAACTGGCTAGCACTCCCCCATGCTGGTCCAGAACCTGGAGGTAGATGTCTGGTGAGGCGAAGACATCCAGTTTCGGCACACGCATAGTGGTTTCTTCAGGGTAGGGATGTGTGGCGAGATTTAACATGGCGGCACGCTGGCGCACATCTGTGTCGATCTCCGTGAGGAGATTACTCTTCGTGAGCTGGTAGATAGTCACGCTAAAAGCCGTCAGCACCACGGACAGGATGAGCATGAACAATAGAGCCAGGCGGGTACGGATATACATTCCCCTACTCCTTTAACGTATAGCCAAAGCCGCGCACTGTGTGAATCAGGCGAGAACCACCCTGGGCCTCCAGTTTCTGGCGCAGATGACCGATGTACACTTATCTGCTCTCGGCTGAGTACTTGTCTGGGATGACGCATGAAGAGTAGCAAGAGTTTGTACTCCTGAGATGTCAGCTCCACCAGGTTTCCAGCCCGCCATACCTCCCGCGTGGCCTGATTGAGTTCCAGGTCAGCATAGAAAAAAGGTTCACCTCCTGCCTTGTAGCGACGCAGCACCGCCCGGATCCGCGCCAGCAGCTCGTCGAACGCAAAAGGCTTGGGGAGATAGTCGTCAGCACCGATGTTCAGAGCGTTCACTTTATCCGTGACCTCGTCGCGGGCCGTAAGCATAATGATTGGAATATCGTCGTGGATCCGCAGGCGACGGCAGACCTCGAAGCCGTCAAGACCTGGCATGGCGATATCCAGGAGCACAATGTGCGGCTGAAGCGTCCGGGCGACAGCCAGACCGGACTCGCCGTCCATGGCGGTATATACCTCAAAGCCCTCATAGGCGAGGCCGCGCTGGATTAATGGGACGAGATGCGGGTCGTCGTCCACCAAAAGGATGCGCGTTACCACACTCTGATCTCCTTGCTGCTGCGTGGATGATAGCATACCATGCTTCCTGCTGCAACAGTGTCATGGGTCTATGAAATAATGCCGAGACCCCGGACCCTAAAAATCGGGGAGGGAGAACCGCTCACCATCATCCTACAGACGACGAGGTGGAAGGCTCCGCCGTTCCCTGTTCTGGAGACCGCTGGCATAGCGGTGTTGTTCACAGCCGCTGTTCCTGTTCTTTGACAACGTCACTGCCCAGACGCTGATACTCTTCTGCAAACAGCTTTCTCGCACGCGTAAGACGTATCGCTGCAGCACTCGGCGAAATACCGACAATGACCGCTATTTCCTGATACGGGATCCCCCTGGCAGCATTGAGGAGCAATGGGAGGGCATATCCTTTCGGCAGGTGTGCGAAAGTACGCTGAATATGCTCTCGTTCGGCAATCTCAGGAATGCCTCCACTATGAGATGACCTCAGGGAATCATCCTCGTTGCTTACGTCATGGGCATCTTCATATACCCAACAGGAGTTACGCTTGTGCTGCCGTAGAACATCCATGCACAAATTTGTCGCAATACGGTAGAGCCACCCAGAGAGCTTATCGCGAGCATACAAGCTATCCCAGGCAAGGTAGGCAGAGACAAATACTTCCTGCGTGACATCATCAGCCTCTTGCTTGTTGCCAAGCAAACGATAACTATGGGAGTAGATGCGTGGCCGGAACTCGTCATAGAGCTGGGTGACCGCCAGGGTCTTCTCCAGGGTATAGGCATCGCTCCTCAATGAAGCTGTGTTCTCTTTTAGACAGGTCGAAAGCTTTTCCATTGTCATGCACTCTTTCTTCGCATCAGGCAACCCATCAGAGTTTAGCTGGAGTGCTCGTTACATCAGCGCTACCTATAAGATAGCTAACGTACCTCAATGGAAATGCAATTTTAGGTAAAGAATAAGTAAATGGCTGGCCACCCTCTAGCACCCATAGTCACAAGTGATCTCGCATCAGGCACTCGCACGGAGCGCAGAGAGTTCACCCTCAGCGAAAGCGACTGGAAGCTCCTCCAGTGATCATAAGCAGGGATTCCCGGATCTCTTTGATCTGCTCGACTGCCTCGTACAGTGGAAAGATACGGGGTGAGATCAGCAAATCGGGGGCAGTCGCGACGGGGTGCCAGTAGACCCCATCGCGGTTCACGGTCACCTCCGGTTCGAGTGCGGGCAGTGCAATAGCCATGCCCTTCGCCGAGAATCCGCGACGGACGAGAGGGCGGATGATGTGGTCTTCATCGGGGATCCCAAGCGCGCGATGCAGCTGGCACATGGCAGCGAGGTCCTGGCTATTCTCGGGCGTCTGGGTGGTTCCTAAACGCACATGGAATCCTGCAGCTTTGAGGCGCATGATAGCGTCAATGGCCTTCTGCCAGCTTCCTGCACCACGGTAAACATCATGAGTCGCGGCATTCGAGCCGTCCAGGCTGATCTGGACGGTCAGGCGCTCCCTGTGCGGCAGGGCCTCGAGCTGCCCGAGACGCTTGCCTTTGAGCAGAATGCCGTTGCTGAGCACAGTCACCCGCATGCGTTCCAGGCCATCTTGCAGCATCGAGAAGATGTCGTGCAGGATGAATGGTTCGCCTCCTGTCAGGAAGAGTTCCGTCATCCCTAACATTACCGCTTCATCGATCAGACGACAGACCTGTGGGAGCGCGAGTCCGTTGCGCGCGGCCCCTACAAAGGACTCTGCCACGCAATAACTGCAGGAGAGATTGCAGTCGTAGTTGGTATAGATCCAGAGACGATGGAGCAGATCTCCCCCGTCGCCCTGCGGATTGGTATGGGCGAGCGTCATGTTCATCTCCCTCCTCTCATGTATACGGCATTCTTCCCTCAGAATTGATAGTCGGTTGCCGTAATGTTCCCTTCCTGATCATAAAAGTGAGCAAGCGCTACAGCCGCCTCAAGGGCCTGATAGCCGTCTACTCTTCCTGGATACCACGCTTGTAATCCCTCCAGGTCGCACAGTGGTCGCACATCCGGATCCTCATAAGACATGTCGATAAGCAGCGACTGAAAGTGGGCGACCAGTTCGGGTGGGGCTGTTGACACGACGGTGAAGTTACAGTGGTCGAAGGAAGGGGTGCGGGCGAGCATGCGTGTTGTCCCGGCAGGCAGCGTTCCTTCTAGGAGAAACTGGTGATAGTTGTATTCAAGCAGGCACGCTGCAGAGGCCTCACCTGTAAGGAGGGTCCGTGCGGCATCGCGCTCCCCTCCGATGTGGTCCCCGTGCTTGCCGGCGAACACATTATGATAGTGAACCACGATGTCCAAGCCTGGATCGAAACCCAGGGTATGCAGATGTGCAAGCGGAAGGAGCGTGGCCTGTGGTGAATCCACCGCACCGACTGCAATGACCCGCCCCTTGAGATCCGCCACTGCCTTGATAGGCCCATCCTCTCGCACCACGACAACGGAGGTCAGATCACAGTCAGTATCTCGCATAGCGATGGCCCGGGCCTCTAGTCCCCTGGCTGTGGCGAGACGACGGGCGCGTACCCAGGCGAGGGGAGAATTCCACGCCACGTGAATGTGTCCGTCGATGAGCGCTTCGACCTGGCGCTCATAGTTCGAGTACAGCACGTAGTCCATCCCGAGTCCCTGGCGCACGAAATAGGCTTTGAACCCCTCCCAGATCGTCACAACCTTGGGATCATATGCAACTGCTCCTAGCAGCAGAACGGCATCGTCATGCATAGGTAGCTCCCTTCCTTCTTCTAGCCGAATAGCGGCATACCGCAGGCGACTTTGCCGATAAAGTCGTACAGAACGTCAGTGGTTGGAGCCATCACTGTTGCGGCTCGCGCATCACGGAAGTGGCGCTCGACTCCGACCTCCTTACGGAACGCGGCCCCACCAGATACGCGCATGGCCAGATCTGTGACCTCGGTTGATGTCTCACCAGCCGCAGCTTTGACCTCGAGCACACGCAACACGGCATCTTCGCGGCCGCTTTCAAGAGCATCAAGGCCGTCGAGCATGAATGCGCGCACCATATCGGTTTTGATGCGCATACGAGCAACATAAGCGCGCACCGTGGGCAGATCAGCGAGGGATTGACTGATATGCTCGAGCTTTGTTCCACCGACGTGGGCGGCTGCCCTCGTCGTTGCTGCCTCCATCATCCCAAGGCAGCAGCCAGCGCTCATGAACTGGAAGTAGGGAAGGACAATATTCATCATGATATCGAAGCCCTTGCCGTCCTCGCCTAGTATGGCGTCTCGAGAGATGATAACTCCGTCAGCCGAGACAGGGCTTGAGTAGTTGCCGCGCAGCCCCAGCCCATCAAATGGCGCCGTGACGCGGAGCCCTTCGGCATTGGCAGGAACGAGCCAGATGGTGCTCATGCCCTCAGCCGCGAGTGGACGGCTCGACCAGATATACAGGTCTGCTTTTCCGGCGGCCGTGATCCAGCTTTTCCTGGCGTCGAGTCGAACACTGTCACCAGAGGCTGTCGCCGTACTCACTGGCGCCCAGAAGTGGCTGCGTGAGCCGGTCTCTGAAAAAGCCAGGGTCGTGACCGCGCGGCCATCAGCAATCGCTTCTCGAACTGCTCGTGGTCCATGAGCCTCAATAACCGCTGTAGCTGCATAATGCATACAGACGACCAGGGCAGTCGAGGCGCAGTACCTTGCTATCTGCTCAACGACAAAGGTGGCGGCGCGGATTCCTTCTCCGAGTCCTCCCACCCCTTTTGCGCTCACCAGTCCCAGGAGTCCTACCTGGGCAAGTCTATCGAGCGCCGCCTGTGGATACGCTGCCGTTCGGTCAATTTCGCCAGCAGCTGGGGCAATGATCTCGGCGAGAACGGGTTCAAGAGTGTCGAGGTAGGAGGGACGCGGGGTGGTAGTTGTTGTTGACATGAAATGCACCTTTCTGCACTGCAAAAATAAAGTCCGTGAGTTCTGCTCAAGTAGCAGGCTGCTGTCGGGCGATGCCTGCTCTGCTTGCCTTCTACAAACATCTCGGCCTGTATGAAAACGCTGGAGAAGAGGACAGGCGACAGAAGAGAAGATCCACACCTCTCATCATCGCCGCGCACGGTAGGCAGCGACAGCCTCCTCTAGCCTTGAACGTGTAATATGCTGGGTCAATGGCCCTCCGAGGCCGAAAACATAGCCAGGAAAGCGCTTTCCCTCGTCTATGCAGCGTTGCACGTCCGCTGTTGGGTCTTCAGTTTCCTCAAAGAGCGCGGCAGTCACATGGAAGTTGCCGATAAAACCGATGTGATGCGCCTTTGCAATTTCCCCGACGTAGGAGAGGGCCATACACTCGTCAATGGCAACACTGTGTGAGCCGCTGCCCGCCATCTCACGGATGACTCTGACGCTCTCCCCTCATGCCCAGAGGCTTGAAGTTTTGCCGGCCCGATGGATCACCTGCCACGCAGGCTGCAGATTGGGAAGCACATACTGCCGGAAATAGGCGGGCTGCAACATCGTGGCCGGTGTATCATTGATGGCAACGATGTCGCAGCCGATCACCTCTGCATAGATACGGGCGGATATCGCGCTCACCTGACCTGCGTAGGCGAACAACCGGGCGGCGCACTCTGGATGGCGGAAAAGGTCACGAAATAGCGCCATGCCACGCAACTGGTAGGCGATCGTGCAGGGACCAGCCGCTATGCCCACAAGGGCGACGTCGCGCCTCTCTAGCTCAGGCTTTACCTGTGCTCCAGCGGCGATTACGGTGGGCCAGCGCCCTGTCGTCTCATCGGGAAGAGGAGGGAGGTGCGCGACAACCTGTTCTGGCACGAGCCCGTAGAGCGGCGAGGAGACGATGGATGGCGGTCCCTGCTCCGACCAGTGTGCGACGCATCCCAGCGTAATGGTTTCCATTTGCGGGTCGTCCAGGAGTGGGATACCATCGCAACGATAGTGTTCCGCGCACAGAACCGCACCGCGTGCAAGCAGCTCGGCATCTTGCAGATAGCGTTCTGCGCTCACATCAAGGAGTTGTGCGGCATGCGTCCCAATATGCGGAAGCCAGGGCGTCTGCTCGACACGCTCTCCCCGCAATGCGCGTATGAGGGGTTCCTTCGCCATAGAAAAGCCCTCGTTTCCTCTCGCTACGCTCGCCCCTCGATAAATCGGGGGGAATTCCTTGCTAGTACGAAACCCCCGTCCCGTCGTTGGATAAGAACTCGACGAGCTTGGCCCCGCCAACGATGGTTGCCCCCTCGATCAGATCGCCGTCAGTGTAGCCGCGCTTTTTGAAGCAGGGCGAGCAGACCCAGACGCTGCCGCCAGCGGCGAGGAAGTTCTGCAACAGGGTTGCCATCGATTGGAAGCCCTCTTCACTGATCTGGTCGGCGACGCCTTTCACAGCCAGGCGCACTCCCTCGCTACTTAAAAATACCATGGTCTGCTTGCCAGAGGCGACGGCGGCATTGGCGACCACCATGGCCACGGTGGCGCGATCGGGATCATCGGTTGAGCGTGTCAGGTTGACACAGAAGTTGTTCAACATCAGCGGTTCGGTCCTTTCTGGAGCAGAAATTGACGGCCTGAAGAATCTGGTAGGATTTGGAGCACGGTGTTGCCGGTCATGCGACACCAGGCGGCAATATCTCCAGCTGCAGCGGGGTCGTAGGCGGTCAGCAGCAGTGTCTGTCCAGGAGCGAGAGTGGACATGGCAAGCATGAGTTCCATGACGAGTTGCCCACAGCCCTGTTCGCCCAGGTCGAGCACCTGATCAGCACGAGAAGGAAGACACATCGTCACTCAGGCCTTTCGCAGAAAATAACGGTTGCGCTGTTCCCCTTCCTGCTCCGCAAGCAGTGCGTTCCCCGTCATGCGGCACCAGGCGGGAAGATCCTCGCGAACTCCCGGATCGGTGGAACGCACCTCGAGTACTGCCCCAGGCTCCAGGCGTTTCATCGCTTGTAGCATGAGCAAGAGGAGACCTCCGCCACACCCCTGGTCTCCACCATCGCACACAGCACTCACGGCAATCGCTTGCCCATCCCGAGTACGAAAAATAGCAGTCGACATGAGACAATCCTCCATACGAGGAAAAAGAACTTTCTCCAGGAGAAGAAGGAGCCACGATATTGTTTAAACGTTTGTGCATTGTTAGCAGTGCCTCATTCTTCTCCTCATAAGTATACACGAAACAAGAGACACCTTTTTTCTCGACTTTTTCTCGCGGAGAATTCCTCGTTCTGCTCCCTGCTCTGGCCCGGTCGTTTTGTGCCAGAATAGGGTGTGTATCAGGAGATCGAAGCCGAGCAGGGCATCCTTTCTCAAACATAGAAGCTGTAAATAGCTGCCTCTTATTTCGTGTATACTATGTGTGAATATGCTTTTATCCCTACATCCAATAGAGGAGCACCGGACTCATGAGTATCTCAGCATCAGCCCGTGACCGCAAACGGGTAGCAATCACGGGAGCCAATGAGAGTGGTGCTGCCACCACCCCGATCACCTTGAGCGAGCGCAGTATGACAGGTCTCGCCTTGATCCGTATTTTTGTGAGCTACCTCTTCTTCCAGCAGCTTTTCTGCGTCTGGACAGCAGAGTTGCTGGTGAGCATCAGCCTGCTGTTTGGACTCTTTACACGTTTGGGAGCCATCCTTGCGACGATCTTATCCCTCCAACTCTATGTGGGCCTGGCGTATGCACCAGGGGAATGGATATGGACATACGGCATGCTGGTATTGCTTGCACTTGTGCTGGTGGCTGTTCCAGCAGGGCGCAGGCTGGGCGCCGATCAATGGCTTGCACCACGGCTCCAAGCAGCAGGACAGCATCGCTTAGCACGCATTGCAAGCTGGCTGGTATAGGACGAGAAGGAGAAGGATGCGATGCAAACACTACGCGGAGGTCTATTGGCAGGGCTTCTTGCCGGCCTGGTGCTGGCCATGCTCAACTTTGTAACTGATGGGACGCCAGGACGCCTCTTGCCGGAAGCGTTACACTGGTTTGGGATCACCATTGCAAACCCGACCATCAGTCGATTCGCCGGCTTTTTCTTGCTTCTCGTGCTGGGTGGGGTGTTTGGTCTCATCTTTGGTGCGCTCCAGCGGGAGAGGATGATCACGATCAGTCGCGCGCTCCTCTGGGGGCTTGCGTTCGGCTTTGCCTGGTGGCTCGTCTTCTCACTGCTGCTTGCGAACATCATGAGCCATCATGCACTTTTCAACCTCGATTTTGGGAGGTTCCTTTCCACGTTTCCCATCGACCTGCTTTTCGGGATGGTGCTGGGGGCAGTCTACTTCCAACTCCAGCAACTGCGTGTAGCAGGATTGTAGAGGCGATTGTTCGTGAAAAGCACATGCTTCTTTGTAGTCGACTGGCATGTCGCCTTCAAACGTCTGGATACCTACGCCCAGGTCATGCAGCCCCCAGCACATAAGGATGATCTCAAGCAAGTGAGCATGATGAACGTCGGTGAATGGACTGGACCGTCGAGTTGCTCGTTGCCCACTGCTGGCTCCCTGGCGTCTTTACCACTTTGGAGCCCTGCTCTCAACGGTGCTTGCGGTCTAATTCTACAATGGATTGGCCTACATGCCAGGTGAAAGGCAGGGAGCAGCATCTATGAAGAGCAACGGAGAGAAACCTTCCTATGCGCTTGACCCTTTGATCGTCCGAGATTGGGAACTCAAAGCCAACGGCATTCGACTCGAGGAGTTATTGGCAGCGTATGCACAACAGCAAGGAAGTGACATGCAAGCCCTGGAGTGGTTCACTGCCACCAACACGATGATCGGTATCGCCTATATCTACGGCCTGCACCCCAATGCCTTGGCAGGGCGGCCTTACGATGGCATGTGGAAACGCGAGTACGCCGGTGGGGGATCGGTCATCGCGGCTTACGCAGAAGAGCCTGAAACTCGCCAGATCTATGTCGGGATTCTCTGGCAGCAGCGCAGGCTTCATCACCCCACCATACCGGTTCTGGCAGTTCCACGGGGGTACACGCAGATGCCCGAGCAAGAGAATCTCTTCGCCCGGCAGTCAAAAGAAGGAGTGGAGCATCTCCACCACCAAACGGCGCTCCTGGAACTCACCGAGGAAATGGTCAAAGGCGCCATTCGCCTGGATATGCTTGAGCCGTTAGGCCCACCTGCAACCACCAATAATGCGGACGTGGATACATCCGGCGAGGGGGAAGGCGTCTATTTTTATCGCATCGAGCTTCCCTGGTCGTACCTGGAAGTGGAACGTCCAGACACGTTCAGGCTCAAAGCTGGCCTGGAGGCAACGCAAGGCGTAGTGGAAGGGATTCTGCGCTGCCAGTTCATGCCGATACAGCGTGTTCTGGAGCTGCTTGATGACGCAGATAATCCAACTGCCGGCTGTTTCTTCACTGAGGTCGCCATCGGCCGACTGACCCGCTACTTGCAAAGGAAAGGGTATCCTCTGCTTTGCAACAATTGATATCCATCACTCATAAGAAGGCGGAAGAGTATGTCCAGGAAGAACCCGGTACGTGCGGCTAAACGTACCAATAGCCGTCTACAGGCATTCTTATTGCTTATTTTAGGCGTGTTCTGTGTGTTAGCAGCCTGGCTACTGCACCCAAACCCTTATGCCTACCCGGTGGGCATTTTATTGCTCGGCCTTGGTATGCTGTTAGCAGCAGCACTCAATCCGTATCGCCTGGTAATAGGCGGCATACTGACAACACTCATAGGCATGGCCGTTTTCCTCTCCTTTAAGCCGGTTATTCCTGTACTGAGGGGACAGGACCTCGTCACATTTCTACTTGCCATTGGACTTGCCCTACTGGGTATAGCATTGATGACTCGTCGTGGCTATATAGGTGCGGGTGCAGTGACGCCAGGCCTCATTGTAGTGGCAGTTGCCATCATTGAATTACTCCTGGCAGAGCATCTCACCCCGAGCAACTTTGTGCCTTTCATGCTCTCACTCTGGCTCGGCCTGCTTCTCCTTGGATTGATTTATGTAGCGGTAAGCATGAGAGTCTGAAGACTCCCCCAATTCACCTCAAAAGGAACGGTAGTTCCTCCCCGACATGAACGACTGGGGCTTTCCCGCCGGATTTTCTGTAAATACGTTCATACCTCTATCGTGTTACAGGAGAACGACTTATGACGAATGAGGACGGTATGTCGCTGATGGTCATATGCGTAGAGGAGTGAGAAGCTTTATGGTCACCGAAAAGGTTGCACTTGTCATCCCAGCGCTGAATGAGGAAGCAGCCCTCCATCGCCTGCTTGCCGAGCTTCCCCCAAATTTCGCGCAATGGGTGATCGTGGTCGACAACGGCAGTACGGATGCTACAGCAGTTGTCGCACAACGTTGGGGAGCAATCGTTGCCAGCGAGCCGCTCCGCGGCTATGGACGAGCCTGTTGGAAGGGTTTCAAAACGGCGTGCAGCCTCGGGGCCGAGATGGTTATTTTTATGGACGGGGATGGAAGTGATGATCCCGCTGA
>WNGR01002930.1_pt1 | contig 18680 bp, 14 predicted proteins | sample 5407581 | NCBI WGS metagenome assembly WNGR01 (sample SAMN13153383, study PRJNA577476) | soil metagenome | isolation source: 80 cm soil or saprolite under Garry oak tree replicate 2 | place: USA:California | collected 2016-06-15 | reverse complement strand
GTTTAGCAAGACCTTTTGCGACAGCGCCAACTTCTCGATCCCCGCGAGGGGTGAAGTGTAATTGAGCATCATCTGCACACCGCCTGTCCCGTTGACTCCTAACGGGCTGATGCCAGACCATTCGGGGTTCGTGTTGGAGAGTGAGAGTTTCCAGTTGAAAGGAACCTTGGTCCCAACGCTTGGGTCCAGAACCCACCACTTCAACCCGGGATTCTCCAAGGACGGAGTTGGGATGTCTGACTTCCATGAGGTTGATTCGCCCAAGAGCTGTCCGGTTAACTTGTCGTATATCACGATGTGGAATTGGTCTCCGCGCGGGACGGCGCTCAACGCATCGGGAGCGCTAATCACGTAAGAGGATGCAGATCCGCTGTTGAGTAGTGAAGTCGAATTGTTCGCCCAGAAATAGGTGAGGAAACTATACTTGACGAAGAAGATGGGTAAGACCGGTGTCGCCAGTAGGTTCGTAACCGTCACATTGATCATCGTAGCTGACCCGATGCTGTCAGGGTCCATTACTCCGTTGATCTGTATCGCAGTCCGGGGACTCGAAGCCTGAGTTATGTAAGCCCCAGAAACACCTGCAAAAATCACAGTCAGAGTCATTACTACCATAACAGAGGGTGTCAGTCGTCGACGCAATATCCTTAGGAAGGTTCCCGTAGGAGGCCGCCAAACGATACTGGGCAGTCTTGTTGTAAACGCAAGTCTGAGGTTTGGACCCCCGAGCCGACATAGTTCGAGGACAAGTGGGAATAACCAGTACGCCATGTAGTTGGGGAAAGATCGATAATAGAAGAAGAAGATGAGGATTGGAAAAGCAAAGACTATGCTATTCAAGCCTCGATAATGTTTGGCGTAGAGGTAGAACAGAATGCCGGAGACGCCTCCCATGAGAACCAGGAAGAAGGAAGACGGGAGCGCAATTCCAAGATCGAGGAGAAAGCCCGACAGACCAATTCCGCCAGGAACCTGAGCCGGGGCGTTCGGCAGGAATGGCGCCACTACAGCAGCCCACCAGGAGCCTGGACTGTAGATGATGAACGGTAGGTTAGGCAAGAAGAAAGCAGAGAGCATCAAACCAATACTTCGAGCCAGGCTTCGCAACCCTTGGTACGGAGTCTCCTTCCAAAGGCGCAACAGGAGGAAGGGCGCAATTACTACGGCAATCTGTTTTACTGCGACGGCGAGGCCGAGGGTGACCCAGCTTGCTTTGGGATGACGGTACCAGAGAACTGTGGTCAGAACGAGGAAGAAGGCCCAGACGCTATCGGTCCAACTTCCCGCAATGACGATAGAGAACAGCGTAAACGGTAGAACGCTGACACTCTTGAGCCTCGCAGGAGCCAGGGCGAATATCGTAAGAATTGACATGATATGGAAGATGAAAACAGTGTCTCTGACATTATGCAGGCCGAGCAAGTAGAAGGGGACGATAGAGAGGAAACTTAGCGAAGGATAGGCGAGGTGAAAATCGAAGGAGCCGTCAACACCCGGGGTGTAGAACGATGGGGAGAAGCCAAATCTGTCCAACAGAGGTTTGATGGAGAAACCGTACGGACTCTGTAGCTGCAAGACCCTCAGGATTCCCATGTAGGTCCCCACCACCGTATCGGTCGAGTAGCTGACGTAGAGGAGCCTTGATGCAACGACATAGAGCCATATGAACAAGACAAGGTTGCCAACCAGGGAAAGCTGGTTAGCGCGTGAAAGAGTCAGATTTTTTCTGAAGGCAAATGTCAGGTTGAATAATCCAAATCCAGCAAGGCCAATGGCGAGAACTAGCATCGCGACGATGTTCGGCCCAAATGCCAAAAGCCATAACCCGGCCAGAACTGAGAATAGGCCGGTTAGACCAAGACCGAATCGTGACAACCTCGTGGGCTTGGCCTGAGTTTCTCTCAGCCCGATGTATTCCTTGACTCTGTCCATAGACTGGTGAAGTTGGGTGAGAAACTTGGAAAGGACCATACGGATGACCACGTCTACAGGCTTTCAGCTCGGGTGAGGATCAAAGGTCTCGACTTTTCCCACTTAAGGGTTATGCGGAAACAAAAGCTACCGTTCTGTACCTTAACGAGACTAGATTCGCTTGTTGGATTCAAATCTGGGCGATCTCGCAAACTTATCAGAATCTTCCCAGGTCCCCGTCTGACATCGCTAGGGCAGTAGCCGCGTTCGATCTTCGTTTTTGAAATACAAGTACCGATCAACCCATCTGACTCCAAGAGTCTCACCGGTCGATTCGCAAATGTTGAGACGGTTCATCATATGACACTCACGTACCCTTGCACCGCCATTTGAGGGAACAGCCACTCTGAGGTCCTAGATGGAAGGAACTGGGTTCGCCGAGAACGTGGCCTCGTTCGAAATGCATGATACCGCGAGTTGAGTAAGACGCTTCACATTGCGACCCGACCTAACCTTTCACGCAAGGTAGTTTGAACATCTCCAAGTCTGCTGATCAACCGTACCGTTGCGACTCGAAGCGTAGGGTAAAAGACGGCCACGACCCAGACTGGCCATAGTGCAAAGTTGATGTCAGAATGAATCGAGTTGAATGTCAGATTCTGGGTATTCTGGCAGTTTGGAGGCATATCGAGTACAGGAGTACAGATCGCCGACTTCCAGTCCCATACCAAGAATGGCAGAAGGAAAGTGATGGAGACAAGAACTGTAATCGCGGCTTGATGCCAGTCGCGGCGTAGAATGTGGAAGACGAAGACGAAGGCGTTTGCGAACTGTTTCATTCCGAGCGATAATAGCTGGACTACTCTGGCACGGCGTCCGGTGAACGTCACGAAAGCCAACGTGAGGAACAGTAGTGGGATGACATCGTTGAATCCATTCGCAGCCATTAGCGCAGGATACTGTCCTCCTAACGTCATTGAGGTGTAGTATCGCTTCCGGACCCCGTAGACCATGAGACCCCACATGGCCAGGGTGAACCACCGATAGTCAAGCCAGACATACGGCACTTGGATTAGAGGCAGCAGCGGCAGGTACACGTTCCAAATAGTTGCACTGTACAGTGTCCCCATCTTCACATATTGGAACTGGAGCGGTACGGAGTACCAGTCGTGTCCTTGCAAGAGTAGGGACACGTATTGGGGAGTAGCCCACTCATCGGTGAGATAGTTCACATATCCGGTTGAGACAGAGAAGATGCCGATGGCAGCCGAACTTGCGATGAGTATTCTACGAAGTGTTTCGCGATGGGCCAGACGGTAAGTCGCTATTAGATAGGGAACGAGTAATGTAGCTAGGCCGAGGACCGGTGCTGAAAATAGCCCCGGTAAAACTTCAAAGTATATGGGTCCTGATGCGAGAACCGTGACTAGAAGGTATCGCCAGCTCTTTGCCATCTAGAGCTCGTACTCTCAGTTTTCTCTGAGCCAGACTGTGGGATAATAGCTTCGATAGAAGGAATCAACGATTCGCCAAGGGTCTACTTGAAGGGGATTCTAAAGAGTGATGTCGTTGCTATGCTGTCCTCTATCAATTCGCAAACGATGTGACCTATCATGATGTGGCACTCCTGTATCCTCTGAGTATCGTCTGAGGGTACCATCACCTTGCGATCGCACAAGGAGGCGAGCTGTTTGCCCTCGGAGCCAGTGAGTGCTATTGTCTTCGCGCCGATCCTCTTAGCCTCTTGGATACCTTTGATAACGTTCGATGAGCGGCCGCTAGTACTGATACCTACTGCAACATCGTCCGGCTCCAATGTGGCTTGGACCTGACGAGAGAAGATCTCATCGAAGCCAATGTCGTTTCCAATCGCTGTTAGGATGGATGTGTTGGTCGTCAAGGCAGAAGCTCTGAGCGCTGGGCGCATCCGTTTGAATTTTCCGACCAGCTCTGCTGAAATGTGCTGAGCGTCGGCAGCGCTTCCACCATTCCCGAAGAACACCACCTTTCGCCCCTTCTGCAGTGCTGTCGCTAACACGTGTGCCGCTTCGATGATGTCGTCGAGACACTCATTAGCGACTCGTTCTTTTGCTTCGATACTTTTTCGTATTGCAGCTAGTACCGCAGTCGCTTCGTTATTTTCTCCGACTGATCCTTTGCGAGTTAGTGGAGTTTTTTGCATTGCCGTTAGTATCCTACTTTGGGCTTCGCCAAGTTTGCAGGCCCTCGAGATCGAACCGGACTGGGAAAGCCTTTCCTCCAAGACGCTCGAGCGCTTTTTCGACATGGACCTGTTTGCCCGGCTCGCAGTAAAGAAACAAGAATCCTCCGCCCCCAGCGCCGAGAAGTTTGCCTCCGATGGCCCCGCTTTCTCGCGCGGCGTGCAGAAGCTTATCGACCTCATCGGTGGAGATCGCAGAGTCAAGCGCTTTCTTTGTCACCCATTCAGAGTTTAGAAGCTTAGCGAACTCTGTGAGATTTCCGGTGAGGAGGGAGTCCTTCATGTGAAGCGTCAGCTCTTTCATCCGTTCGAGTGCGTCTATAACTTTCGGGTTCTTGTGTTCGTACGACTCGATCTGCCTCTGGAGGATACCACCTGAGCGTCGAGTGGTTCCCGTGAAGCAAAGGAGGCTGCTGTATTCCAGCTCGTTCAAGGTCTCCCTTTTTATTCGAAGGGGATTGACGATGTTTGAGTCTTTCTTGAACTCGATTAGGTTGAAACCCCCGAAGGTCGACGCGTACTGGTCCTGTAAACCACCAGGGATGCCAACATCCTTCCTTTCCACCTCATAAGCAAGGTTCGCGATGTCGTAATCTGTCATAGACGTGCCTTTCCATTCTCGGAACGCTCCTATTAGGGCGACGCAGAGTGCCGAGGAAGATCCTAGCCCTGTACCGGGTAGAGCGTCGTATCTGAGATCTGCATCGAAACCTTGCTCGACACCAAACCTCTTGGCGACCGCACGGACGAACTCCACCTCACCACTTCCTTTGAGTTCGGTAAGTCTCTCGGGTCCGGTGGAAACATCTTGGTCTTCTCTAGATATGCTAACCATTCCGTCTGGTCGAGGGGTAATGGAGCAGTAGGCATAATTTTGGATTGTAGAGGAGAGAACTACTCCTCCCTTCAACCCCGGATATGGAGGGACGTCTGTTCCGCCACCTGCGTAGCTTACTCGGAGGGGAGCTCTGGCCCGAATCTTGTTCACGCGATCACACCGTTCCTAGCGTTTTCTTCGGCACGCATAATGGTCGAGGCAGCCTGTTGCAAGTCTCCTAAGTTCGTTTCGACTCGAACACCACGACATCCAGCTCTTTTGGCGGCCTCTAGATCAATTTCTTTGTCTCCGATCATCCAAGACGATGCAACGTCTAATCCTAGGTCTTTCGCCGCGCGCATGATGAGGCCTGGCTCAGGCTTCCGACAGCTGCATCCTGCGCTAGGAAGATGGGGGCAATAGTAGATCGCGTCAACTGAACAGCCCATCCGCTTGAGTTCGGACTGTAGCTTCTCGTGAATCCTGGCCATTTGTTCGTCGGTAGCCAGTCCCCGGCCAACAACGGACTGGTTAGTCACTATGACCAGTCGGAACCCCATGTTTCTGAGATCTCGTAAAGGAGGCCCGACACCAGGAAGAACCTCAAGCTCATTAGGAGTCTTAACATAGTCCGATCTTTCCCGTGTAAGAACGCCGTCCCGGTCTAGGAAGACCGCCTTGGACGAGGACAATTGAAACCAATCATCTATCGGAGACCGACAGTGAGTTAATAGTTGTTTCTGAACTCAGAAAGTTCCAGTGCCGCTTCGCACAAAGTGAATGGAAATGCAATCGCCCGATCAGTTCTTTCGTCGCCAGGTTCACAACGCGAACCCACGCGGCTTGATACGTCCGTCGAAAATGTCACGACGCGATACCACTGGAAGCAGGGAGACTCGGTGAAGATCAGTGCAGTAATTCCGGTCTACAATGAGCAAGAAGTCATTGACGAATTCTCAACCCGACTCGTCGGATCCCTCGAGCAGATGGTTCCGGATTATGAGATCATATTCGTAGTAGAAGGAACAGACTCTACCGAGGAGAAGCTCTCCCTTCTAGCGAAGGGGAACTCTCGCATCAAAGTCCACTATTCCCCGAAGAGGCTGGGACTAGGACCCGCAACAAAGAAAGGCCTCGAACTAATCGATCCTCACACCGAACACGTGCTGATAATGGATGCCGATCTTAACCATCATCCCGAGGAAATCGGAAGACTCCTAAAGGTCTCATCGCAGGCCGACATAGTCGTAGGCTGCAGATCAAGAGACCACGGCCTTGTCAACGAGCTGCCATTCTTCAAACGAGTAGTTAGCGGCAGCACCAACTGGATACTCAGGAAGGCGTTCGGACTTCCTTGTAGTGACGTTACTTCCGGGTTCCGACTCTATTCGGCCAAGACAATTGAAAAGATTCGAGACAGACTAGTCTCGAAGAACTTCGAGATTACAGCGGAATTACTAATCCGGGCCAAGAAGGAAGGCTGCTCAATTACTGAAGTACCGATTACGTTCACTCGAAGGCCGAGAGGAGTGAGCAAACTGAGCTTCATCAAGAGCGGAATAGGATACGGGCTTCTGCTTCTGCGACTCTGACAACGAATCCCCGATCAGTTTACGATCATTCTTCCATGCATAATCTCCGTGTGACATTGATCCGTTGAAAGATAGTTGATGCAAATAGGTCTAGTCTGGACGTATCGAACCTCGACATCATGTTCAAGGTTGTATAACGAATAAATAGACTGGAGGCAAGGTCGGTCTTAGAAATCGCTGGAGCCTTTCTAAAAATGCCGGAGCATGGTTATTATGACTGAAGTTGTTCCCGTCGAGCTAGAGATACCCAACCAGGTTTCCTCCGAAACCGTTGCGAAACCAGCCAAGACGGGTAGTCTGGTAATAAAACTCCCGTGGAAGAGGCCCGACCTGAAAGTAGCACTGGTTTCCAAGTTCTCGCCGACAAGAGAGGGGGGCGTGGAGTACTTCTGCAACCTGGCGAAATCGGTGTCAACCCTGTGCCCTGCTGTAGGAATAGCAAACTTCGATCCAGGGGCTCCGACAGTAGAACCGAACAGTAGGCTCAACGTCCTCCGCGTCTGGCAGCTAAACAGCCTTTCGTACCCATTTCGAATCCTCAAGACCTGCATTAGGCTGAGATCGAAGGTTGTCCATGTGAATCACGAATACATGATGTACGGGAAGCCGTTCTTTGGGACATTCATGCCGGTACTGCTGTTCTTGCTTAGAATAGCTCGCTGTCCAACGCTCATGACTCTGCATAGCGTCGTTCCACACGAATCAGTCTGGAACGGCTTCTTCAGACGATACGGCTCACAACGGTTGGCTCCGCTGAAGACGCTATTCTTTCTCGCCTGGACAAGGCTGACACTCAGACTATCAACCCATGTCATAGTTCATTCACAAGCCTCCAAGAACATTCTGGCCGACCAGTATGGCTACCCAGCACAAAACATCTCCGTGATTGGGCACGGAATTGAGCCGTCGATCACGATGAGCCGTAGCGCTGCGAAGGAGTTCCTCGGCTTCAACGGACGGAAAGTCGTACTAGACTTCGGGTACATTCACGAGAAGAAAGGGATCGAATACCTAATCCGAGCGATGGGGGAGGTAATGAAGGCTCATCCAGATTCTCTTCTTGTCGTCGCGGGAGGACCCCACGTAAGCCACGCTGCTAGGCCCAGCGAGTTTCGAGAATACGTGGACAAACTGATCAACGCCGTAAAGGAGGTTCACGGGGAAAACAATGTTGTGCTAAGAACGGAGTACATTCCCGATGATCTTCTCCCGATATACTTCGCTTCAGCTGATGTCATTGCGCTTCCATATGTTGAACAGTTTGGCACAAGCGGAGTATTGGCTCGTGCTATGGCTGCCGGAAGGGCCGTCGTTGCTACTCGAGTGAATCCATTCTTTGAGATCATTGAGGAGGGCGTCAATGGTCTCTTGGTAGACCCTGCGAATCCCCATCAACTCTCTAGTACAATTGTTCGTCTTCTGGATAGCTCGACCTTGCGCGAGTCTCTTGGAGCGAATTTGAAAAGTTCTGCTCGCGACCTTTGGTGGCCTGACGTTGCCCAGATGCACGTCGAAGTCTACTCTTTGATTGCAGGTAAGGGCAAGAGTCATCATCTCTAGTCAGTTTTGCAATTCATGTTTTCACGGCAGAACGCGCCGACGTTCGTACTAGCAATCGGCGTCGCTGTCTATACCTGCTTGCTGACCTACCTGACGTGGGTCCAGTACTCGGACTTCCAAATGCCCACGTTCGACATGGGAGCCAGCATACAGATTGTCCAGACAATACTCCGAACAGGTCTTCCACTTGAAACCGCCAACTGGGTGAGCTCAAACGGAACTCAGTCCATCAACTTCTTCGGGATCCACTTCTCTCCGATACGATACTTCTTCGCGGGTGCGTACTGGATCTTTCCCAGTGCCATCACGCTCCTATTTGTTCAGGCCTTGTTCGTTTCCTTGGGCTCCATTCCAGCGTACAAACTCTCCCTCCACGTGCTTCGCGAGCGACGTGCTGCTCTTCTAGTTTCTGGACTCTACCTGCTTATCCCGCCGATCGTCATGTCCAATCTCTATGATGTTCACGAAGAATCTTTCATACCCGTTGCCCTCATGTCCGCCTACTACTTCTACGTCACCAGACAATACAATAAATCAATAGTATTCTTCGTCTTTATGGGGCTGATTCAAGAGTCAGCCGACGCCCTCATATTCTTCGCCGCTCTCCAGCTGATCGCATTCAACTGGAAAGACTACCATCAACTCCTCCGAGACCACAAGATCACGAAAGCCACTGCGATAACAATCTCTCTCCTAATAGCTGCACCAATCGCCTTCCTTCTCGAGAACAGGCTCTTCATCGCCATCAATCCCCTTGCCGGCTTCGTTCCCTTGGCACCCCAGGCATATGCAATCAGTCCTCTGAACATTCTAAACTACGCCCCCCAGAAGATCGTGTACTGGCTCGTTCTCTTAGGGCTCACCGGGTTCCTGCCTCTACAGAACAAGCGGGCATTGATCTTGGTGGTTCCATGGTTCGTCGTCTCCGTATTCGGAGGAAACCCGAACTTCTCAGTATTCTTCTTCCAGTACAACTTCCTGATAGTCCCAGTTCTAATCATCGGGGTGATATACGGCCTCGAAAGACTCCAGCACGCCCAGACTCCAACCACAGGTCCGGCAACCCGTCTGCGAATGACGCCCCTCTACAAGAAGCTCCCAGTTCTTCTAATCGTGGTTTCTCTACTTTTCACTCCGTTCTACCCAGTTCTCTCCCCGTACCTGTACCCCGGGCCACACGTTGCTCAATACTACGTACTGCCGTCCAACAGTACACTGTTGGGGCAGCTCTTCGGCATGATACCCGACAACGCCACCCTGCTTGCCTCCGACTACATCTTCGCCCACGTAGTCAGCGGAATCAACAGCTACCCTCTGCTCTACGTGAATAATTTCACGGCTGGCAGAATTGAACCGATAATTCACCTCCCGAACAACTTCACCCCAGATTACATAGCTATCGTCCCATCTGACTACAACGCGACAGTCAATGTGATCAAAGGATTTCCCAGCTCCTACGGTCTGCTCGGAGCCGTTGTGGCCCAATATCCAGCCTTGGTTGGTTTCGGTTCTTTCGACAACCGGAGGGTCGAGATTCTGCTATACCAATACGGTTACAGAGGAACACCGAAATTCCTTCCGGAGTCCAACTATAACTACCTAGCAATGCGTTGATCGTGATTCCTATGACCCAGGGTCAAATAATATGACCATTCCGCATTGACAGCCTTTCGGGGAAAACAAAATGGCCTCTAGAGAAAATGTCTCTATCATAATCCCCACCGCGCACCGGCCGGAAGCCCTTGCGGAGTGTCTCGAATCTATTCAACGTTACGCTGCGGGAGGCGAGATAATCGTCATCGGTGAGAAGGCCGATGAACGCACACGACGACTGATGGAGAGTTTTCCTTCCGTGAGATACTTGGAGGTCGAAGAGTCCTCGACAGTAGTTGCGCGGAACGTGGGCATCGGAAACGCGTCGCATGAGATACTAGTTTTCGTTGATGATGATGTGGTCGTCGGGAGTGGATGGCTGGAGAACCTCCTTCGGCACTACAACGATGATTCGGTTGCTGGGGTTGGGGGCAGAGTGAAGAGTGTGGGTCTGGAGGGAGAGATGTCAAGTTATAGAACCGGCGAAATCGAAGATGGTTTCGTTATCGGCAACTGGAATACGGAGGCAAATCGCGCTCTTGAGGTTCAACATTTGCCCGGATGCAACATGTCTTTCAGGCGGGTTCCAGTGGTGAGAGTCGGCGGGTTTGACGATTTCTTTAGATTCTTCAACTTCCGAGAGGAGACAGACTTGTGCCTCAGAGTCAGAAGGTTGGGTTACAGATTGATCTTCGAGCCCAAGGCGAGTCTCATTCACAAAGCTCTGGGTCGCAGAGGCGTAGGGTCGCGGTGGATCTTTTCCTACGTGCGGAATACCCTCTACCTATATCTCAAGTATGAAATCAAGGACGGCGTCTCGATGGTGAGGTTCTTCCGTCGCCTAATCTTCCCGCCCAAAGACTACACGGTCTCGACCGTCGTGAGGGTAACTATCACTCCAGTCACTTCAATCGTTGCGACTAGCGGAATAATTGCAGGAGTCCTAGGATATCTCGGCCGCCGAGGAGACGGACCCTAGGGTTTCTTAGCATGCGAAGCCGTCATAAGGGCATAGAATGGAGGAAGTTGTCCTCTACCGCCCGAATAATCTGATTGGTCCAAGCAATTGAAAGGGAACAGAGTATTCTTTCCACCGAATCTAGACCTCAAGTATGCGCTGATTGCCATAAAGCGGCTTGCGCCGCATCCTTCGGCCTTCGCGAGTTTGCTCGGGGGAGCGGACGCGTTGAACAGGCTGTTAGCTGATCTATACGCTAGGAATCCAGTTACTCTCGTTCATACTCACGGTTTCGATATCTGTCTAGACCCCAGCGATATGGGGGTTTCGCCCTCTATCGGAGTATTGGGCTGGCACGAAATGAAGACAACCGAACTTTTCATCAAGTTAACCGGACCGGGTTCGACGGTTGTAGACATTGGTGCAAACATTGGGTTTTTCACCCTACTGGCCGCAAAGCTTGTCGGAAGGAAAGGGGTAGTGCTCTCTTTTGAGCCCGAACCAACCAGCTTTTCACTATTGACCGAGTCCGTCGAAAGGAACAATTTCGATAACGTTCGGCTATATCAGAAATGCATCTCCAATGTGGATGGTCAGCAACTTCTTCATCTCTCCGTGACTCCTAACAAGGGTCTACATTCGATCGCAAGAGACCCGGGAGGCCAGAGCATTCAGGTACCGTCTGCCAGACTGGACACGTTAGCGAGCAGTCTCGGCATAGGCTCGATTGATCTCTTAAAGATTGATGTCGAGGGAGCCGAGCCTGAGGTACTTGAGGGAGCGGGGCGTCTGCTTTCCGAATCTAGGGTGAGAAACATAATCATGGAATGGGAGCATCCGGAGGGTTGGGCGCGTCGTAATGATATTCTGGAGATGATCTTTTCGAGATTTGACGTTTACGAATTTGTCCGATCCTTGCCTTTCCTGCCTGCAAAAAAGTTGGCGTCATACTCGACTGGTCTCTTGGAAAGTGGCGTCGGAACAAACCTGTACCTTAGGCAGCGTCCTGAGACCCCGTAGCGGTGATAATCGCTATGTCAAAGCGGCGAGTTGCTCCTTGAGAGTTGTGCTCCAGGGCTCATTAGGTGTCTACGGAGTTGAGACGTTTGTCAATCGCTTGTCGTTTCATTTGAGAAGGATCGGCTTTGACGTTGTGACTCTAGCACCTTTCGGCAGGATACTTTTCCGCGCTGGTAAGTCAAGATTGATATTTCAAGGAGGTTCTCGAAATGAAATAGACTGGCGGCGCGCTCTTACTGGCTCAAATATAGTTCACTTGAACTATGCGCTTGCTAGTCTTCCACTTCTCTTTCGTAGATCTTCCTCACTGCCTCCAATCGTGTACACGGTTCACGGACTCCCTCAACCCGAATTGGAGTCACAACCGATGTACAAGATCGGGTATATGTTCGAGAAGGCCAGTCTGGGACACATCGCTGACAGAGCGACCAAGGTTGTCGCGATCTCGGACTACGTTAGAGACCTCCTGAAGAAGATCTACGGCATCGACGCTGTAGTGATACGGAACGGCGTCGACACGGACATCTTTCACCCTCTGACCCGGAATGAGCGAGAAAAAGTCAAGTCCAACTTACAGATCCCTCTCGGTAAGCGGATAATCCTCTTCGTAGGCAGACTCCATCCCTACAAAGACCCAATGACACTCGTCCGTTGCATGCCCACCATCATCAAGAAGAATCCAAATGCGTATTTCGTAATGGTGGGAGATGGACCATTGAAAGGTGCCGTATCCTCGGAGGTTATGCACTCGGGACTTGAGAAACGCGTCAGGCTTATCCCTCGTCTTCCTCTTTCCAGGCTGGTCGAATGGTTTCAAGTCTCGGACATCTTCGTTTCGACTTCTCCCGGAGAGATGCTGGGCTTCACTGTGCTTGAAGCAATGTCATCCGGGATCCCGGTAGTAGCATCAATTTCAGGAAGCCCTCCAGAGGTACTAGGACCCAGCGGCACATTCTTCAAACCAAGAGATCATAGGAATCTGGCTGAGAAAATCTTCAACGTCCTCAGCGACGAGAGGTCGGCAGTTGAGAACGGTCAAAAGGCTAGAGAGATTGTCCTTCGCGATTTTAGGTGGGAAGACGTGGCAAGCCGGTATGCCGACTTGTACAGGAATGTGGCCAGTACAGCCTAGCCAGCACACGCAGATGGTTCAGAGGCTGGCGCGTTCGGCAGACCAGAGGCCAGCGTAGATCGGAAGACGTCTACGAACTGTAACACCGAAATGACGAGGGACGGTTGTTTTCCGCAATAGTAAATTGGGACAGGCACTTCTTTTATTCTCAGCTTTGTCTTCACAGCCCGCTTCACTATTTCGGTGCTTGCTCCCATCCCTGTTCTGGTCGGGCAGGTAATCGCTATCGCTTTGCCGTTGTAACCTCGAAAGCCACTCTGCAAGTCTGTGAGTCGGTATCGCCGTTGCGGATCAAAGAGACGATTGATCAGTTTTATCGCGATCTTTCGATGAGGCGGAGTAAAATCAAGTCTTGCAGAAAGGAACCTCGATCCTATGACTAAGTCCGACTCTCCTTGGACAATCGATTCAGTGAGGGCAGGTATGAACCTTGAATCGTGTTGACCATCAGAGTCGACGGTCACGAATGCGTCGGCTGAAATATCACACGCGCGCATGAATAGGGTCCGTAAAGCAGCCCCATAACCGACATTCCTTTTGTGTCTGATGACCTCCGCTCCCGAGTCGAGTGAGCATCGAAATGTGGAATCCGTTGATCCGTCGTCGCAAACTATCACTCTGCTTGTGAACCGGAGCGTCTGGCGGATTACATCGGGAATGGATTCTTCTTCATTGTAAGCGGGCACCAATGCAACAATCTGGGGCGTCGAACTCCTCTCCGACCGGTCGAGACTGCTCGTAACCTTCACCTTCTCATGGTTTCCTCGGGGCGATCATTCCTGCGATCAAGCCAATCGTGTAAGGTATGTGGAGAGAGAGAAACGCGGCGAATCCCAAGAAAAATGATAGGGGTGAGCCCTGTCTCAACGAAACCATTAAGGATAAGCCTGAGATCGTAGCAAAATAGGCGCTTCCAAGTAGTATCGCAATAAGTTTTGATCCAGCGGATCCCAGGACGAACCCAGAGAATAGCATCGTGGTGAAGACGATTAGGTATACGAGTGCAGCTAGACCGACACTCGTCATCAATTTCCAGTCGTATCTTACAGCTTTGCCTCTGCCAACCCCGTAATTCCACATTTTCCCGGCAAATTCTTTGAGAGAACCATACTTTGGAGTGTGAAACGCTCCTAAGTCGCCAAATGACAGCAGCTTGTATCCCGCTGACCGAATGCGCAGGCAATATTCTGAGTCTTCACAGTATCGGAATCCTTCGTTGAAGGAGCCGACTTTTCGGGTGATGTGGGACCAGAAAACGGCACCGCTCAATGATAGACTCTTCACATACCGGCGTCTTCCTTCTCGATGCGAAAGGGTAGATCCACCACGACCTAACACTGTCGATTCAACATCAGAAATCGCTAATGAAGTCGCTGTTTTAACACTAGGCACTTGAACGAACGGTCCGCCAACGGCTGCGACGTAAGAATCATTTGTATTCTGGAGATAGTTGACAGCCCGTTGAAGCCAGTGTTCGTCCAGATAGCAATCACCGTCAACGAAGGCGATTGCCTGTCCATGCGCCAAGCGTAAGCCTGCGTTCCTTGCTGCAGCAGCATTTTCCCTGCTTGTTGTGAAGACAACGCTACGGCTCCCAAGAACTAAAGATTTAGCTATCTCAGAAGTGCGGTCGGTAGAGTTTGAATCAACGAAGATAATCTCAAAATTGGCATAGTCCTGTCTCAAAATAGACGACATGCATTTTCTGATGGTTTTCTCTTCGTCTTTCGCAATAACGACAACGGACACTTGAGGTGCAGGCTCTTCCGATGGCATTTGGCTCACCACCATTCACGGCAGAGAATCCAGGTATGAGATTCCAGTATTAGGAATGTTCAAGATCTTGAAAAGACTAGGTAGTCGAGCGAAGCGTACCGGGGCGTGGTCGCCAAGTTGTTGATCGCGACGGTCAGCTTGTGAACGCCTGGAGAGAGAAGGACTCCTGGAAAGTACCGAATAGCAGGACTCCGAGTGTTGCTGTACGCGATACTTCCGATTGTATTCTCGTCTAGTGCAATTGTGAGGTTGTTTCCGCTTCCATCCCAGTAACGGAGGCCCAGAGTGAATGTGCCTGTAAACTGGATCCCGATCTCAAATGAGGCTTGAACAACCTGGGGCACCGAGTCGTTGACTTCATACGCGTTCAAGGTCTTCGACCAGAATGCTGGCGTGCCGCCCCAGGTTCCTGAATGAGTTCCGAACGTAACGTACAGCGGCAGCGTTACATTTGCAACAGATTCAAGTCTCGTATAGTTATCAACAAAAACTCCTGGTGAGACTTCCGTGAATAGCGTTGAGGTGTAAGTCGGCAGAGGAAAGGGGCGATAGAATTCTCCCATAAGGACTATCGGATGATGAAGGAGAGCAGTCTTCGTGCCTATTCCAGCGTTTCGAATCTCTTGCATGAATTCTCCGGAAACCGTTCGCGAGATCAGGCCTGAGAATGGAGTCTCTTCTACTTGAACTAAGTAATCAGGCAATCCGAGGTATGACAGGTGGGGTCCCACCTTGGCTGATACCCAATTGTCATAGAGCCGCGCCAAACCGCCAGCGAACTCGTCGACATCGTTGTAGATGAAAACCGGTGTGCTCGAAAACTTCATGTTTGCGCTCACCCACTCAAGCTTCTGGTATTCTCCTGATGTCAAGAAGATTTTCTCATTTGGCGCGGCCAGGACGCTTGTAACAGGCCAGGACAAAGCGAGGATAGCGAAGATGGCGACCCTTGCTCCAATTCTAACATATCGCGAGGGAATTCTCAAAATCCTCAAACTCGGTAGGATCTCGCTGAGTCTGTGTATTCCCAGCCCTGCCAGAAGGGGGGTTGGAGTCAAGATGATCGCACGCTGGGCGAAGATAACGGTCTGTGGGCTAGCATACTGAGATATTCCAACGACGATCGAGGCGACTCCCCAAACCGTCGCGAAAATCTCCATCCAAGATCGCGGTCGCAGGCTCGACCATACAAGTCCGACTATCGTAAATGGTAGGAGCGGACCCAGAATGATGATCCAAGAAACAAATGGCTGTGCCGTGCTAAATTCGAGCGAACCTCCACTTGAAACCAGTACTTGGAGGACATGGCTTGCGTAGAAGAATGCGGCCGGCATAATTGAAACCGTCGCAACGACAGCGACCTTGAGCGGATATGGTCTAAGCTTCGTTGCGCTTGAGATCAGAGTCGCAAAGACTAGGAAGAGAGTAGACTCGATGTGGGTCAGTGATGCAAGAACAATGAGTGCGAGCGAGAGAAGAAAGCGGGGGTCCCGCGCCGATTTGGTCTGCGACAGTAGAGTCACGGCAGGTAGGAACAGGGTGAGCGCGAGTAGATTTGCGTGGAGGTCGGCCTGGAGTCGATACACTGCATACCATCCGGGAGTCGCCAAGGCGACGAATGTGGCAGCCCGAGTATTGAGGTGTGCGCGGACGAGTCCAACCAGCGAACAGGTAATGGATCCGGCCAGGATAATAGGCAAGACAATCTCGACGCTCGTTCCGGAGATTCCCATCCAGAGAAAGACTCCTAAGAGCATCGGATAGACAAAGTCGTAAGGACCTTGAAGAGATAGGAGAGCAGCCGGTCCTTGGGCTGCAACAATTAGGGCCCCACCTATGTAGTGAGGAGTATCCCATCCGATGGGTAGCCCATCGTGCCCTAATAGAATGTAGTAGAGAATGAGACTCAGAATGATGAAGGCGGTTGAGCCTACCACCGCGAATCGAAGCTTCATAGCTTCCCAGTTCGTTCCGTTGATTAGCAGGCTTCTTGGGCAGGCAGATTCAGTGCGTTCCAGCGTTTCCAACCCTCGGCAGTACGCCTACGCGTTGCTGCACGGGTGCGACTGCTAAACTAGTTTCGGAGGACACTAGCCTTTTCAGTCCTTCCTCAAGACTTGTCATGGGCTCAAATCCGATTTGTCTTCTGGCCTTGTCGATATCCGCCTGGCTGTGTCTTATGTCTCCTGGCCTCGCCGGCCCATAAACAAGTCTGAACTCCTCATCACCCAGGATCCTCTGAAGGACTCTAACTAGTTGGTTTATCGTCGTGGCTCTTCCTGAGCCGAGATTGTATGTTCCGTCAGAATCGTTCTGAGTTCGGATAATCCTCGCTATGGTCTCAACGACGTCGTCGACATAAATGAAGTCTCTCGACTGTTCTCCGTCCCCATAGATAATTGGTGCCTGTTGCTTCTTGAGGCGCTCCATGAACTGTGTGATCACTCCCCCGTAATCACTATTGTGCTGGTTCGGACCATAGACGTTGAAGGCTCGGAGACATACTGTTTGAAGATGGTGCTTTTCTCGGAAGAGTTGACAGTAAGCCTCTGAGGCGATCTTGCTCTCGGCGTACGGAGAGGTTGCAGAAAATCCATGCTCTTCAGTCACGGGAATGAACCTAGGTTCCCCATACACGGCGCAGGAGGAGGCGTAGACGAGTTTTGCCACTTCATACTCGTGGCATGCCTTTAAAATATTGAGGGTGCCCTCGACATTTACGTCGTGGGTCTCAGCAGGTTTTTTGATCGAATATGGCACACTAGCAATGGCTGCCAAATGCACTACTCGGTCTGCGTCCTTGACACAGCTCCTTACGTTCTCTATGTCTCGAATGTCGCCGTTCACGAAGCTCATTCGGTCGTCCAAGAGGTAATGGCCCAGATTCTGTTGCCGCCCTGTTGAAAGGTTGTCTAGGACCGTAACGTCTTCCCCCGCGCGGATCAGCCTCTTCACCAAGTGGCTTCCTATGAAGCCTGCTCCGCCTGTTACTAGTACCCTCATTGCTCTTCACACTCTAAAGCATGACTAGTCCAGGCGATCATCGAAACCGTGCACGACCCATCTTGGCCACCAATATAATTCGTTTGTCTAGCAGATGGACGAGAGAAGGTAGGAAATTTGTCATCAGGAAGAATGTTTGGCATAATCCTTTTAGGGGAATATCGCACGCAGCCGCCTCCCTGATTGGGCTATAGAGTATGGTCTGGCTTTTCGGAACAACTCGTTTCGTCAATCCAAAGCTACAATTCTCAACTCAAACGTATAAAGAAGCCGTAAGCGCTTGACAACCTCGCCACCCCGGAGGGTCGGTCCAATCGATCATGGACGGATATCTGTGAACAGCCACAGAGACCCAAACAACAGAGTTCCCAAGACGGATTGTTTGTATTCGTTTAGTAAAGGAGAGCTGCCCGATGTCTTCCCGAGCCTTCCCGTGACGTCCGGTGGTCGACCCTGACCCAGATTCCGCTGGATTTTGCTCTAAGAACAGCTGTTGGTCTTATCTTCGTGGGAGAGTTTCTCTTCGCAGCATATCCGATAGTCCGCAAGTATTGCAGAAATGATGGAATCTTCCCCCGGCTTCTCTACTCTTACCTACTGAGTACGGCACTCATGATCAGTGTCCTCTGGTTGGCGTACACGTTCTCGAGGAGTTTCACGCCTTTAGCGGTCACGTCCACGCTCCTGGTATCCGCGGGCGTTGTGGGCACGATTCTATTCGTCTATGATCTCCTAAAGACGAGAAGACCTCTTTCTCATGAAGAATTGGGCTTCTTGCTTCTGATATCCTTCGCCGTCTTGATGGCTGTGGTCTCCGCCGTCACTCTTCCGTTCAGTGCCCAAGGCGATCCCTTCGCTTACTACGTGCCCATTGGCAGATACCTGAACCAATACCCCGGGGCATACGTAGACAGTTATTACCGCTTCTCCCTCTCGCTGAACTTCGCCTACTACGCCATCTACGCTCATGCAGACTTGCTAGGTAGCTCCTTCGGAAGCTACCTCCTCCTCCCTATTCCATTCCTCTGCGGGACCATCTTTGGAGTGATATCGGTTGCGAAGAGAGTAACGCACGAGAACACGGTGGCACTGATCGC
>WNGR01002927.1_pt1 | contig 18689 bp, 18 predicted proteins | sample 5407581 | NCBI WGS metagenome assembly WNGR01 (sample SAMN13153383, study PRJNA577476) | soil metagenome | isolation source: 80 cm soil or saprolite under Garry oak tree replicate 2 | place: USA:California | collected 2016-06-15 | reverse complement strand
CGCGTCCAGGTTGTACATGACGTCGGAGCGGGCGCTTGTGAGCGGGTACCGGCTGGGTGGGGCGTCCTTTGGGCTCACGACGATGTTCGTGGTCAGGAAGCGGCCGTAGCGCACGGCCGCCAGCGCCTTGCGCTTCCAGCCCGGGAGGTCTTCGATCACAGCCGCCGCCACCGGCGCCGGCAGTGCCGATACCACCCGGCGCGCCCAGACTGCCCTGCGCTCGCCGCCATCGTCCTCCACGTCGATGGCATAGCCATCGTCGGCGCGACGAACCGAGACCACGCGAGCGCCGAGCGACAGCCGGCCACCCATCGCACGCGCGAGCGCCTTGGTGAACTCGTTCGTGCCACCGTCGAACACGCAGTCGCCGCGGTCGTGCCTCGGCACGGGCCGGTCGGCCCACGGCGTGCTGCGCTGGTCTCCCCAGAGCCAGAGCGCGCCGTAGAGCGAGATCTCGATTGCTGAACCCGAGTTCATGATCTGGCACCAGCGGTCGAAGAATCGGTGCGTATCCGGAGACACGTCCCCCAGCCACTCGTCGAACTCCTGGTCGTCGAGCTCGGGAAGGGTCGCGGGCCGGCGCCGCATCTGCTCCGCGGTGATCCTTTCGATGCAGGACTCGATCTCGGACCTCGAGTCTGGGTGGCTCGGGTACAGGCCACGCCAGTAGTCGTGGAGGTTGTCGTCACGGAGAAGCCTCGCGCCCACTGCGTCGGCCAGCTCGACCACTTTGATGCGGTCGGTGGAAACGTACTGGGCGCCGGTGTTGAGCCAGATGCCGTCGGGCTGCTGGAGGGAGCGGGTCCGGCCTCCGACGTGGTCTGCGGAATCGAATACATGCAGGTCCATGTCCCGGAGCAGATAGGCGGCAGTCAGGCCCGCGACTCCTCCCCCCAGAACCGCCACGTCGAGCCTGTGCATCACCCACCCCCCATTTGCGGTCGCGAAGGCCACCTGTACGATACCCGCACCAACCGATCGTCACCTGGTCTGTCCAACCAATGAGGTCGTAAGGGATTGGGGCCGTTTCTCGAGTACACGGTGATCGGGCTCACTGTCGGGTCCTTCTATGCCCTGGTTGCGCTCGGCTACACGATCGTTTACGGCATCCTCCGGCTGATCAACTTCGCCCAAGGTGACCTCTCGATGGTTGGCGCGTTCCTCGGCTGGACGCTGCTCGTGTCCTTCGGCCTCGAGCACTTGCCCATCTACCTGGCTCTTGTCGTCGCGTTCGTCGTGCCCATGCTCGGCACCGCGGTTGTGAACCTGGGCATCCTCCAGTTCGCCTACAAGCCGCTGCTGAAACGGTCGCTCCTGGCGATCCTGATCACGGCGTTGGGCATGTCGATATTTCTTCAGAACACCGCCCAGCTGATCTGGGGTGGTGCCATCCAGGCCTATCCGCCGAACCTCCTCCCTTCGAGCGGCATCTTCATCGGCGACGTGCATTTGACCTATGTGCAGATCGGCCTCGTCGTGATCAGCCTGCTCCTGATGGGAGGCCTGGTGGCCTTCATCCAGCGCACCACGCTCGGGACCGCCATGCGGGCCCTGGCCGTCGACCACGACGCGGCTCGCCTGATGGGGATCAACGTCGACCAGGTCATCCGGCTCGCCTTCGTCCTTGGCGCGATGCTGGCGGCGGCGTCGGGCGTGATGCTCGGCATCTACTACGTCCAGATCCAGTTCACGATGGGCTTCCTGCTTGGCCTGCGGGCTTTCACAGCCGCCGTCCTGGGCGGTATCGGCAACATCCCCGGCGCCATGGCGGGCGGCATGCTGATCGGACTGCTCGAGGCGTACACGACCGGATACCTCTCGGGCAAGTGGGAAGACGTGCTCGTCTTCGGCGTCCTGATCACCGTCCTGGTGGTCAAGCCGACGGGCCTCTTCGGCGAGCGCGTGGCGGAACGGATGTGATCGCTCGGCTGGCCGACAGCCGAGTGGGCCGTGCCTCCAGCGCCACGCGCGCTCAATTCGATCGCGTCCCGTTCTGGGCGCGTGTGATCGTCGTCCTGGCCATCATCGGCGCGTCGGTGATCCTCAACGGCGACGACTACGTGACCGCGGTTGCGGTCAGCGTCGCCACTTACGCGATGCTCGGGCTGGGCCTGAACATCGTCGTCGGCTACGCGGGGCTGCTCGACCTCGGCTACGCCGCCTTCTTTGCCATCGGCGCCTACACCAGCTCGCTCCTGATGACCGAAGCGCACTGGAACTTTTTCGCCACGCTGCCGCTGGCCGTGCTCTTTACCGGCACGGCTGGAGCCATCCTCGGCTACCCGACACTCCGCCTGCGCAGCGACTACCTCGCGATCGTGACCCTGGGTTTCGGCGAGATGACCCGGATCACGTTCAACAACTGGGACTATGCAGGTGGCCCGAACGGCATCTTGAACATCCCCTGGCCCAATTTTTTCGGTTTCGAGCTCAACACGCAGTCGGACTTCCTCATCGTCGGACTCGCCCTGCTCGCGGTCGCGATGATCTTCGCGCGAAACCTGGACCATTCGAGGCTGGGACGAGGCTGGGTCGCGATTCGTGAGGATGAGTTCGCGGCGGAGTCGGTCGGGGTGCCGTCACTTCGGCTCAAGCTCTTCGCTTACGTCATGGGCGGCATGTGGGGCGGCCTCGCCGGCGCCTTCTTCGCCACGCGCATCGGCGCCATCGACCCGACCAGCTTTACCTTCCAGCTCTCGGTGCTGATCCTGATCGTGATCGTGCTGGGTGGAACCGGCAGCCTTCCGGGCGTGCTGCTGGGCGCGCTCGTGGTGGTGGCCCTTCCGGAGGCGCTGCGGGAGTTCGCGGACCAACGGCTGCTGATCTTCGCGGTCCTGTTGATCGGCATGATGCTGCTGCGACCCCAGGGCCTGTGGCCCCGCATCAGACGCAAACCAAAACCGTTCTACGGCCTCCAGGACGAGGAGGCCGGCGCCGTCGCCGCGAGGATCCTGCAAGAGCACCAGCTGCAGACAGAAGAGCGCGACCGCCGGCATGCCGCGGCTGGACATCGGGTTCCCCAGCGAGGCGAGGCCCTGCTGGAAGTGGAGGGATTGGTCCAGCAGTTCGGCGGGCTGCGAGCAGTGGACAACGTCTCGTTCGACGTGATCCGTGGCGAGATCTTCAGCCTCATCGGGCCCAACGGGGGCGGCAAGACCACCGTCTTCAACTGCATCACCGGCGTGCAGCGGCCAAGGCGCGGCGCCATCCGTTTCGACGGTCGCTCCCTGGTGGGCCTGCGTCCGCACGTCATCGTCTCTCGGGGTATCGGCCGCACATTCCAGGGCATAAGGCTGTTCAAGAACATGGCGGTCTTCGAGAACGTGATGGTCGGCCTGTACCCGCGCCACCACACGATGACCTGGCAGGCCATGCTGCACACACGCGGCGAGAGGAAAGACGAGCTGCGCACTCTGCAGGAATCGCGGCGGTGGCTAGGGTTCGTGGGCCTCGAGTCCGAGGCGGGCCGCCTGGCGACCGAGCTCTCCTACGCCGACCAGCGCCGGGTCGAGATTGCCCGCGCCCTGGCCGCGCATCCGCATCTCCTGCTCTTGGACGAGCCTGCCGCAGGAATGAATCCCACCGAAAAGCTCGAGCTCGTCGGCATCATCCGCAAGATCCGCGATCTCGGCATTACCGTGCTGCTCATCGAGCACGACATGTCGCTCGTGATGCGCGTCTCCGACCGCATCGCCGTGCTCGATCACGGCGTCCTCATTGCGGCTGGAACGCCGGCCGAGATCCAGCAAGACCCGCTCGTCATCGAGGCCTACCTCGGCCGCGAGGAGGACGATATGGACGTCGAGAAGGCGAGGGGGGCCTAGATCGTGGCTCTGCTAGAGGTCACCGACCTGCACGTTTATTACGGCAACATCGAGGCTCTCAAAGGGGTCTCCCTCGAGGCGGATCCCGGCCAGATCGTGGCGATCCTCGGCAGCAACGGCGCGGGCAAGACCACGACGCTGCGGGCCGTATCCGGGCTGCTTCGTCCTCGCAGCGGCTCAATCAAATGCGGCGGCAAGAGCCTGGTCGGCGTGGAGGCGCATGTCATCGTGGGCCTGGGCTTGAGCCACGTGCCGGAGGGCAGGCGCATTTTCAACATCCTGACCGTCGATGAGAATCTCAACCTTGGCGGATACCTCGTGCGATCGCAGCACGGGCTGATCAAAGAGCGCAAGGCCGGCGTGTTCAAGCTGTTCCCCAGGCTGGCCGAGCGGCAGACGCAGCTGGCGGGAACCCTCTCCGGCGGTGAACAGCAGATGCTCGCGATCGGCCGCGCCCTGATGTCGGACCCCAAGGTGCTCATGCTCGACGAACCATCCCTCGGGCTCGCACCAATCCTGGCGCGAAGCGTCTTGAGGACGGTCCGTGAGATTGCGGCCCGCGGCACGGCGGTCCTCCTGGTGGAGCAGAACGCACGGCAGGCGCTCGCCATAGCCGACAAGGCCTACGTGATCGAGGTCGGGCGCGTCGTGCTGCAAGGCGAGGCGGCGACGCTCGCCCGCGACGAAAGGGTGCAGAGGGCATACCTCGGCGGATTTGAGGCGGTGGGCAACGGCTGAGCTCCGGAAACAAATTGAGGGGCGGCCCGAGAGCGCCCCTCAATTCGCTGTGCTGAGAAAAACTTGTCTAGCTGGATGGCCCCCAAGTGCCGTTTTTGCGAATGGCAAACGGCGCGAACTGCGGTGGGTTTCCGGTAGCGCGAACCGCCAGGTACTCCGGTGAGCTGCGGTCGCCCTTGATATCGAACTTGACAGCGCCGGTGATGGTGTCCGCGATGTTCACCGAGTGGAGCGCAGAGTTGAGGTCTTTGGCAGCGGTCTTGCCGCCGTTGTCCTTCAGAGCCTGCGCCAGGGCCATCATGCCGTCGTACTCGTACGACGAGTAGTCCCCCGGCGCGCCGCCGTACTTGGCTGTATACGCCTTGCTGAGGGCGTCGTTCTTGGCGTTGTGGATGAACTCGGTTGTGGGCAGGGTCGTAAACGTGATCCCGGGGTTGACGAGCGCGCTGCCTGCGACCTTGATCACGCTCGGGTCGACGGTCGCAGAGTCTCCGTCGAGCTTGTAGGACGGAGCCAGGGAGACGTATTCCTTGGCCAGCAACCCGAACTCGGGGTAGTAGCCGGTGTAGAAAAGCACGTCCGGATGAGTCGTCGCGACCCTCTCAAGGGCTGCGGTGTAGTCCCGCTGGCCAGGCGTGATCGCGTCGAAGTAGGTGACCGTCATCCCGGAGCCCGTGGCCGCCTGCTTGGCGGAGTCGGCCACGCCCTTGGCGTAGGTCGTGTTGTCGTGCATGATCGCGATCTTGGACGCCTTGAGGAAGTCCTTCATGAAGCTCACGTCCGCGGGCGCCTCGGCGTCGTCTCGGCTGACCATGCGGAACACGTTGTCGTAGCCCTGCTCCGTGAACTTCGGGTTGCTTGACGCCGCGGTGATGAAGGGCAGATCGCCGCTGCGGTGCAGGATGTCGCTCTCCGGGATCGAGGCCCCCGAGCAGTAGCCGCCGACGATCGCGACGATGCCCTGGGTGAGCAGCTTTTCAGCCGCCTGCGTGCCCTGCTGCGCATCGCAGGCGTCGTCCGCCGGGACCGCTTCGAGCTTGCGGCCGTTGATTCCACCCGCTTTGTTGATGTCGTCGATCGCGAGCTCGCCGGCGTTGCGGATCGCAATGCCGGGGTCGGCATAAGGTCCCGTGAACGGGCCGGTGATTCCGACCTTGATCGGAGCGGTTGAACCTCCGGAAGTACCCCCGCCGCATGCTGCGATCAACAGCGCGCCGCAGGCGACCATGCTGGCTGCAAGGAATCGCCGTCTGAGCATCGGCTGACCTCCCCATCGGTACCTGCCTAAGGCTTGCTTTTGGCGCGGTTCACGGTTAGCCGCGTGCAAACCTTGCCCACCGCCCTCTTCCCGTCGAACCGGGGCGAGAGTGCGCCGGCGGCAGGCGACCTACTCCATCGCCAGACACGGCCCAGTATCGGTACCCCTTAGATGACTGTCAAGTTCGCCGAGCCTCTCTAGATTCTTCGTTCTTCTTGTCCCAGTCGAAGGGCCACAGAACGAAAAAGGCCAGCGTCATCGCGCGACCGCGGTAGGTGACTTTGGCTCCCTTGGGGATCAGAATGGCCTCTCCGGGGTGCGCCTTGACGCTGCCGCTGTCGCTCGCCACCTCAAGCTCGCCTTTCTGGACGAAGAGCACCTCGTCGTATGTCAATGTCCAGCCTGGGAACTCCGCGTCCGTCACGAACCGCATGTAGCCGCCGCCTAGCTGCGTAGTCCCTGCATTCGTGATCGCCCGCGACAGCTCGAGGCCGGGTACGAGCTCGGAATACGGTAGGTCACCTTCGGTCAGCCGCTTTACCGTCGTGTGTTGGCCCACAGGCGTCTCCTTCGATATGGCTCAGGCGAGAATGACGCCAGCATGCCTCTACATATAGGGGACGCGCGCGAGTCAACGTGAAGGTCCTGGTCATCGGCGCCGGGGTCGTCGGCGTTACGACCGCCTACTACCTGGCGAAGTCAGGCCACCAGGTGACCGTGATCGAGAAGGAGTCCGAGGCGGCGACGCTTGCCAGCGCGGGCAACGCAGGCCTGATCGCGGCCGGACATTCGTTCAGCTGGGCGTCGCCGTCAGCGCCCGGAGAGCTCCTTCGCTCGCTGACAGTCGAGGACACCGCCCTGCGCGTCAACCCCTTCAAGGCTCCTGGCATGGCCATGTGGGGATTGAAATTCCTGCGCGAGTGCACCGCCGACCGCGCGGTCAAGAACACGCTGGTCAAGCTGCGGCTCGCCCAGTACAGCCAGCGCATGCTGGACCAGATCTCGGCCAATGAGCACATCGACTACGACGACATCCACGAAGGGATCCTCTACATCTACAGGGACCGCAAGCGATTCGAGGCAGGGATCCAGAAGATGAGGCTCATGCAGGAGCACGGCCAGAAGCAGGATATCCTCGACGCGGACGGCGTCGTCGAGGCGGAGCCGACGCTGGCGCCCGTGAAGCACAAGCTCGCCGGCGCCATCTATGGGGTCACCGACTCGAGCGGCGACAGCGTCAAGTTCACGCGAGCGGTGCAAGCCGCCTGTGAGCGGATGGCCAGCCGGTTCATTTTCGGTACTGGGGTGCGCAAGCTGATTGCGCGCGGCGGCAAGGTGCAGAGCGCGATGCTCGAAGATGGCGACTCCATCGGTGCCGACGTCTTCGTTCTCGCCGCCGGCATCCACAGCCCGAAGATCGCGGGCACGATTGGCACCCGCCTGCCGATTGCGCCGGCCAAGGGGTACAGCGCGACATTTCCGATCAAGAGCAACGGTGGCCGATTGATGCGCATTGGCGCGGTGGACGAGCAGCTGCTGGTGGCTTGGTGCCGCATGGGCGACCGGCTGCGGATGACTTCCAGCGCCGAGTTCACCGGCTACGAGACCACCTACAACGAGCGTGACCTGCGAATGATCCGCAAACTGGCATTGGACCTGCTGCCGGATGCGGCCGAATACGACAAGGGCACGTATCGAGCCTGCAACCGACCCACAACCCCCGACGGCCCGCCCATTCTTGGCACCGCGGACCACAGCAATCTGTTCTTCAACACCGGCCACGGCCATATGGGCTTCACCATGGCCTGCGGATCGAGCCGGATCGTCGCTGACCTGATCGACGGCAGGGAGCCCGAAATCCCAGTCGCGGGGCTGACGCTGACCTCACGACCTTCGAACGTCTAGGGCGTGTTCATGTGATCACGATTTCCCCGTTTTCGTCCTCGAGCACCACCTCTTGAACGCCATCGCCCCCGGCCTGACGCACGTCGTATAGATCGGAGTTGCCGAGCAGCAGTTGGAGCTGCTCGCCTACTCGACCAGGATCTCGCGCGCCTACCACCACCCGTCGTAGCGCAGTGACCCCTCCCCGGTGCCCCGCCGGTGTCTGACCGGGGTGAAGGCCGTTGGGGATCCGCCACTCGATGACGAACGGGATCGCGATGGGGACCGGGCTGGAATCCACTTCCTGTGTGCGCCAGCTCAACACCTCGCCATCTGGCCGGTCCCGTGAACCTTCGATCATCGGCGGAAGATCCCAGCCGGCGGCCTGCAATTTGCCGCGGACCGCGTCCAGGTCTTGCGTCCGCACGGCCCAGGCGACAAACGTCTTGCCATCTTTCAGTGCACGCGCCACGCGCCGGCCCAGGAGGCTTGCGGCGGCCTCTTCGGGATCGACGATCGCGATCAGCTCCAGGTATTGGGATCCCAGCGGCACGATCCTGTTGGCTGTCCCGACCTTGGGGTGGCGACCTCCGGCGGTGCTCTCCAGCCCAAATCGATCGCGCAGCCGGCGCGCGCTTTCGTCGAGGTCAGCGACCGGCAGCAGGACATGATCGACAACGGTCGGTGGCTCAACATCTCTGGCCGACTGGTCGAAGTCAGACATCAGGCCCTCCATACCCGGGCGGCGTGCCCTCGCCGTACAGCACCCACAGGATGCGACTCGCGTGGATCAGAATGACAGCCGATGCGGTTGTATCGCGACCTGCACGTGCCAGGACGCCTCGACTTCGATCGTGACTTCTACCACCGGATCGCCCATTCCGCCGACCGCAGGCAGCTCGTCCACAACCATATCGTCCCGATCCGCAGCGGTTACGCGTGGCCCGTCAAGGCGGGCTCGGTGGTGCGCATAGTCGCGGTCGAGGGACCGCAGGTTTGCGACCTGAACCTGTGGCACATGGACAACCCCCGAGAAAGGTTCTGGGCTGCGCGGACGCGGCAGCTCCAGGGCGCACACGTCACGACCCTCGACCGGCTGTGGTCTTGCCTTCCTTACCTCCGGCCAATGGTCACCATCACCAACGACACACTGCCCACCGAGCCTACGGCCAATGGCGGCCGCTGCCATGACCTGCTCGGCAGCCGCTGCGACCCCTACCTGTACAAGCTACTCGACGACCGCGATTACGGCGTCACGTGTCACAGCAACCTGGCCCGTGCGATCGCGCCGTACCACCTCACCGAGCTCGACGTTCACGACGTGCTCAACGTGTTCCAGGTCACGGGCCTCGACCCGGTGGACGAGATCTACTTCATGGAGCCGAGCCCCGCCCGCAAGGGCGACTTCTTCGAGTTTTTTGCCGAGATCGACCTCCTGTGCGCGATATCGACGTGCCCGAGCGGAGATCTGTCTGAGTGGGGCTGGGGCGCGGATAGTGCAGACCCGGTCGCGAACTGCCGGCCGCTCGGCGTCGAGGTATATGAGCTTGACGGGAACTTGCTCGCCGGCTGGACGCCGCCCGAGCCGGTGCACGTCAAATCCGTATATCAATAGACCCGGTCAGAGGCATCTTTAGAGCGACGCCGAACATGAACAACAGCGAGTCCGCAAGAGACCCCGGGCCGTTCAAGCTCATGGCTCATTCCCGGCTCGACAATGCGTATTCAATCGCCTGTTCACGCGATAGGGTCCGGCCTCGGGCTCGCCCTTTCTCAAATTCCGCACCGTGGATGTCTTTGAGAAATGGCGTGTTGTCACCCATGGCCCCCCCGGCTGTGCTCTTCGGATCAAGTTCCGCGATTGCTTCGAGCGCTCCCCACAGCGTTCCCGCGCGGACGGCGTCTCCTCGGAGCGCAGCGATCGCGGCCGAGGCGCCGATTGCGTAGGGAATATTCATTCGATCGCTAATTGAAGCGAGCCTTTCCAGACCGGCACGTAAATCAATCTCTGCCTGTTCGAGCTGACCTGCTGGTATCAGGAACTCGGCCGCGGCCACAAGGGACGTGCCACTGATAAAGGTGGATGCGCCACGATGAGTGAGTGGTGCGCTCTCATGTACAAGCTGCTTGCCTTGCTCTAGATCTCCTCGAGTGAATGCAGCCATCGCGAGCACGAAAAGGGCAAAACCCTCGTCCCCGGGGTTCCTTTCCCGCCGAGCGATCTGGAGTGCTTCGGTCGCGAGAGCAACCGCACGCTCGACGTCGCCCTGCCGAAGCGCCGAGTTGGCGATTCGAGCAGTGAGTGGGCCGACGTACTCCTCTTCGTTGGCGGCCCGAAAGAGCTCGAGGGAGCGCACGTATTCCGGCTCGGCCAAGTCGAAGCGGTTGATTAGGTCCAATGCAGCCCCGCGAGCACGAAGGGCGCGGGCGTGAAAGCCCGGGTCTAAGGGTTCCCCTGTTTCAGATATCTTGGCTAGTAGCCGCTCCAACCGCGCACGGCCTCCGTCTGGATCAGTGGTGATCCAGTACATCTCCGTCAGCAGGAGCAGTCTGATTCCCATCTGCGCGTGGCCTGATTCGCCTGCCCAGCTCAGCGCGACATCGATGTTGGGGTGCTCGACGGCAGCGAGCTCGATCTGCATGTGGCCGGTCGCGTCCTCGCTCAGCTCCGCGTTCGCAAAGAGGTTCAGCAGGTGCTCCATCAATCGCTGCACGATTCGGGACCGATCAGCCCACCCCAGATGCTCGGCTGCGAAATCGCGCACCGTATCGAGCATGCCGAAACGACCAATGTCGTTTCGTCGCACAAGGCTCTTGTCGACGAGAGATCCCAAGAGGTTGACGCTCGAATCCGCCACCTTCTCCGAGGTATCGAGCGTCCAACCTCCGCGGAACACCGACAGTGCGGCGAGCAACCTTCGTTCGTCAGGGCTCAACAGGTCGAACGACCACTCGATCGTTGTCCGAAGCGTTTGGTGTCGTGCCTCGGCATCCCGCCCGGCTCGGAGAAGGTCGAGTCGGCTGCCCAGGCGTTCGAGAAGTTGATCTACGGTCATTAACGATGTTCGGGCTGCGGAGAGTTCGATGGCTAGTGGGAGGTCGTCGAGACGAGCACAGAGCTCGTCCAGCCGTCCGTCGGGCTCAAAATCTGGCGCGATCGCACGCGCGCGGGCCAGAAACAGCTCTAACGAATCCTTCCTGGCTAGTGGCTGAACCGGATAGACGTGCTCGCCCTGCAGCGAAAGACGCTCGCGACTTGTGGCCAGCACTTCTAGGTGAGGACAGTCAGCAAGAAGTGTGGCGACGTCGGGTGCCGCGGCAATCACGTGCTCAAAGTTGTCGAGGAGAACCAGGAGGTGGCGGTTGCCGATAGCCTCGGCGGCCGAGGCGCCACCGAGCGCGCGCCCGACCGCCGGCATCACGTCATCAGCTTTAGATAACGCCGACAGGGGCACCCACCACACGCCGTGCTCGTAGTGTTCGGACATTGCGGCCGCGACCTCGAGCGCGAGACGCGTCTTGCCACTCCCGCCGGCGCCGGTCATGGTGACCAGCCGCACGTCATTCCGGCGCAGCAGAGCCTGGGCAGCGACAAGCTCGCGCCGGCGGCCAATGAAGGGAGCCGGCGGCGCGGGCAAGTTGGTCGCGAAGAGAGTCCGCAAAGGCGGGAACTCGCCGTCTCCCAGCTGGTAGATCCGCAGTGGCGTCGATAGATCCTTGAGCCGGTGCTCACCAAGATCGTGTACGTCATCCCTGCCGGCGAGGTCGCGCGTTGACTGCGACAGTAGGATCTGACCGCCATGCCCTGCAGTTGCGATCCGCGACGCCCGGTGGACGTCCAACCCGACATAACCGTCTGCAGTCACGGTGGGCTCGCCGGTGTGCAGCCCCATCCGCACCCGCACCGGGCCGTGGGCGAGCGCCCGCTGTCCTTCGGCGGCGGCGGCCACCGCGTCGGATGCACGGGCGAACGCAACGAAGAAGGCATCGCCCTGGGTGTCAACCTCGACGCCGCCATGGCGCGCGAATACCTCGCGCAGGGCACGGCGGTGTTCGGCGAGTGCACTCGGATATGCGTCGGGCAGTTCATCGAGCAGCCGCGTCGAGCCCTCGATATCGGTGAAAAGAAGGGTCACTGTCCCGCGAGGGAAGTCAGGCATGATCGGGTCTCCAAGCCATGGATGATGATGTTGTCAGGGCGGGACATGTTGCTGCCGGCCACGGCGAATGGCTGGCCGCACACATTCCGGGCGTCGAGGCCCGGCTGCTCGACGATGATGGGCACGCGACGGTGGTGAATCGCCTACCCGAGGTGCGTGCCTGGCTGTCAGACCACCTGTAGAGCGCCCGTGAGGCTTGCCTTTAAGTCGGCTCCTTTGCGTGCCCGTAACCCGACCGCTGATTCGCGACACAGACGAGGAGCTCTTTGATGTGTACAGCGTTTATGTGATTGAGATTTCGGATGAGCGCGGGCCCCGGCTCAATTCGAAGTACCCGAACGTATACGTCGGTCAGACCGCCCTGACTCCTGAGGAGCGATTCCGTCAGCACAAGGTTGGCTACAAGGCTTCCCGTCATCTCTGGAAAGGAGGTAAAGGGAGGGGCCGCTGGCTAGGCCTGCGGTTGAAACGAAGGCTCTATGAGCGTTACAACCCGATCGAGACTCGAGCGGAGGCCGAACGATTGGAAGTCCGGCTGGCGGAACAACTCCGGCGTAAGGGATACACAGTCTTCGTCGGGTGACGTCCTTTGGCTGATCTGGACCCGCCGCCGGATAAGAGCCGGCTCACAATTTCCTTGGGCAACTATCGCAGCCTAGGGGCCGCGGTGGTGGCTGTCGCTGAAGAATCTGAACTCACTCGGCAGCAATTCCACGGCTGCGCGGAGCTTCACGCTGAGACGCAACGGGCAGGACCGTGAGGCACCCGGTGTGCCAACGTCCGCTGGCAGGGACGAGCCCGGCCGGTACGCAGAGCGCCCGCCTCAGGTCGGCTCTCAGCCGGCGCCGACCGTAATCGTTGTCGCCGTAGGCTGCGTTTCCTTCAGGATGCCGGCCTTAGGTTCGACCCGAGAGTTCAAATAGTGTCCCGTCCCCCCGACCACTTGTTGAGTTCAATCTGACTCTCGAGTGCGGCTGGCCCGCCTCGCGCCCCTCTTGACCGGTAGCGCTATTCGGCCGTGGCTTCCCTCGTGTCCAGTGCGACTATGCGCGGAACCTGCCCAGCATGAAGTGGGCGGAGTTCGAAGACACGTCGACCCTCTGCAGCCTCTATCGGATGGTCAAGATCGACTCCGTCGACAATGCGAACGAACCAGATTCCGAACGGAAGGCCTCGCGCGAGAGGACCAAGGACGTCACGAAAAAACCCAACTCGCTGCGTTGGGTCCAGCTCCGTTGCAGTCACTTCTTCCTTCCCGTGGTGCATGGTGATGGTCGCCCGTCCAGCAGCGCGCAGATTGCGCACCCAGTGAACGTCGCCCCAGGGGGCCCAGACCCAACGCCGGCCCAAGACCTCGATGACCGCCAGCGCCGTGGTGCGGGGCAAGCCGCTCTTCCGGCCGCGGATGGTAATAAGCCGATTGAAGCCCAGCGGAACGCCAGCAGCCAAAAGGAACTGGAGGATTGCGCTGAAGAACCTAACCCGAGGTGGCACCCGAGTGGCGCTCACAATTCGATCGCCCATTTCATAACCCATCCTTGTCTCGATTCGTTCGGCCTTCCACACAGGCAGACCCACAAGAAGGCCATTACGTGACCGCCGGCGGAAACGACTCGAACCTTCAGCCGGCGACCAGGGTGAGATCCAGCTGGCCGAGACGGTCGGGGTCGGCGAGGAAATCGAGCGCGACGATCCTCCCGCCCTTGACCGTTATGGCGACGACCGCATACGGACTCGCGTCAGGCGCCCAGACAATGCCCCCCGGTATCCCGTTCACGAGAATCCGCCTCGACGTTTCGGCAAACTGGCGGAACGTCATCGCGCGTTCGGCAACCTCCTGCACGCCGCGGAGCAGCAAGGTCAGAGCTGGACGCGCCACCCCGCCGTCGGAGCGCAGAACAACCTCCGGGTCGAGGACAGCGAGGAGTCGTTCGAAGTCCCCGCTGCGCGACGCCGCGAGAAAAGCGTCGACGACGGCCCATTGGCCGTCGAGATCAACGTCGGGCACAGGCGCTCCATGGACGCGGCGACGGGCACGACTCGCGAGCTGCCTCGCCGCCGTCGGAGTTCGGTCGATGATCGGTGCGATCGCGTCGAACGGCATAGCGAACACGTCGTGCAGCACGAACGCGACTCGCTCGCCGGGCTTCAGGGACTCAAGGACAACGAACATCGCGAGGCCTACTGAATCGCCCAGCAAGGCTTCCTGCTCAGGATCGATTCCCCCCTCCGGACTCAGGACGAGATCCGGAAGGTGGGTCTCTAGAGACGCTTCGCGGCGCGTCTCGCGCGTTCGCAACATGTTGAGGCAGACCCGCCCGACTACCGTCGTCAACCAGGCCTGCAGGTTGTCAACGTGGCTCGTGTCGGTGCGACTGAGACGAATCCAGGCTTCCTGGACGGCGTCCTCCGCCTCGGTCAAGGAACCGAGCATCCTAAAGGCGACGCCGCGCAAGTGGGAGCGGTTTGCCTCGAAGCGCTCGGCGAGCCAGTCCTGATCATCCATGTGTCACATTCCCTCAATGGTCGGGCTATCTAGTTGACCCGCGAGCCCTCGTTAATGTGACCAATCGGGCGATCGCACTAGGATTCGCTGACCTCGAGCCCCTGGCTGCGTTTGGGCGTCCCAACGACCGCGACTCCAGTCGCGCTGGCGGGGCCAGGGCACGACCTCTGGATTGAGCTGGCGCTTGGCCCATTTAAACGCCTCTCTAGCCTCGGGCGCGGCGGAGAGGTGAGTTCGACGGTCCGCTCATTTGCCATATCGCTTGTGCTGGTTGAGGCTGAACCAGTTCCCGGAGTCGTCGCGAAACAGGGCCTCGATGCCGTAGGGCCGCTCGGCCGGCTCCTGCAGGAAGGTGACGCCCTTACCTTTCAACTCCTCGTAGGCGCCCCGGATGTCATCGGTTTCGATGACGCCGGCCCCCATCACGCCCTTGGCGACGAGGCCCAGAAGTGTCGCGGCGTCCTCCTCGCTGAACATCGGCGGCTGAGGGCGTGCGAGGAGGATGTTGAGGTCGGGCTGGTCCTTCGGACCAACCGTGAGCCAGCGGAACCCGTCCATGGTTGCGTCGCTGCGCACCTCGAAGCCGAGCTTCTCCGTATAGAACGCCTTGGCGCGGTCCTGGTCCTCGACGAACACGTTCACGTGCGAGAGCTTCTTGATCATGGCCCCGACGCTACCGCGCGCCCGTCGTCGGTGCTTCTTCTGACTTGCTGATTTCTGGCGATACCCGGCCGCGTCCACATGAGGACGAAGCAGCCCGGGATGGGCGGAGCGCCGGCAGAGGCACTCCGGTACTCGGTCGGTGACATCCCCACAAGGGCGCGAAAGCGCGAGCTGAAGGAGCCGACGCTCTCGAACCCGACCAGGAAACAGATCTCGGTGATGGTCAGATTGGCCGCTCGCAGCAGGTCCTTGGCGCGCTCGATCCGGCGCCGGGTCAGATACGTCCTCGGAGTCTCACCATAGGCCTTGGTGAACGCCCGCGCGAAGTGGAACTTGGACAGGTGCGCCGCCTGCGCCATCGAGTCGAGGGTGAGGGGCTGGGCGAAGTCGCGGTCGGTGAGGTCGCGCGCCCGCCGCAGCGCGATCAGAACTTCCGGATGGCTCACGGCCGGACGCTCTCCAGGGAAGCCGCGACGGCGGCAACCCGCTCCTCGGGAGGAAGCGCACGGACTTCCGCGTTGAGGGGTTCCACGACAGTGGGGCCGTCGAAGCCGATCTCATCCAGGAGCGTGAGGAATGCCGGCGCTTCGATCAAATCCGACGCACCCGCTTCGGCAATGTCTACGCTCAAGCTCGTCGCGGCTCAACGTAATCCAGGAGCAGCCGTATAGGCCGAGGCAGCCGGGACAGGTCGATCGTCTCGACGATGGCCCGGATATATCGGCTGTTGCGCTCCGACACACTCCGGATGAAGCGGCGGAATTGTTGATCCATCGGGCGGCCGTTCCAGGCTCTCTGGTTCCGAAACGCACGCCATGGCTGCGCGTCGCCCTCGTGCTCGATGAGCCTTGATAGGTTGGTTTCGCTGGCGGCCCGAATCAGCTCGTCCTCCAGGTCGGCGACGCAGGCAAAGAACCCAACCCCTTCCAGGTGGCTGCGATCAAGGTTTGGCCCGTAGCCCGCCCGCTCCAGCGCCGCCCGGATGACTTCCTCTTCGCCCTCGTCATAAAGACCAGCCAGCTTGGCTCCAGGTTCCTCGGCAGCCAGCTGCCGCAAGAACCGGCTGATGGCGTGGGCGCCGTTGATCGGAACGACGGACACGCCTTCGGCCTGGAGGTCGCGTCCGGATCGGCGGGCGGCCAGCGTCAAGGCGAGCTCGTCGGTCACCCCCTCAACCAAGATGATCGTGCGCACAGCGGAATAGTGCCCTGTCGGTATCCCAGACGGCCAGGGCGGCCTCTCTGGATGAAATAAGTGCGGTAGCTCTGTCCACGAAACCCTGACCTCCTACCTCAACACACGGACGCCTAGGTACGTGCCTCATTTGCCGGTGAAATCGAGCCCTCACGCAATGGCCATTCCCACGCCAAGATCGATCGGTCCCTCACCCGCGACCTGATAGACGTCTGGTGTTCGTGCATGCCGCGCCGCGAACCCTCGATCGCCGTTTGAAGGTTCGCACAGTCTCCCAAATGTGCGCCCAGCTCTCGCGCGACCGCGCCGCGGCATAGAGTCCGATGAGTTTTCTATCCGCCAGACGTCAATACTCATATGACAACGCACAAGCTTGTAACGACCGAGGCCGACATCGTCTATGACGTCCACGGCCCGCTGCCCACCGCGGACAGCCGCCCACCGCTGTTCATGATCGCCCAGCCCATGGATGCCAGCGGCTTCAGTACGTTGGCGTCGTACTTCCCCGACCGCACCGTGATCACCTATGACCCGCGCGGCCTCGGTCGCAGCACCCGCAAAGACGGCCGGGTCGACAACGCGCCCACCGCCCAGGCAGACGATGTGCACGCCGTCATCGGCGCTCTCGGCGTCGGACCTGTCGAGATGTTCGCGAGCAGTGGCGGCGCGGTGACCGCGCTCGCGCTTGTGGTGGCATACCCCAACGACGTGACCTGCCTGGTGGCACACGAGCCGCCCCTCATTGCAGTGCTTCCGGATGCACAGGCCGCCGAGCGCGCCCGTGCCGGCGTTCGGGACGCGTATCAGGCCAGGGGGCGGGGTGCGGGAATGGCAGCCTTCATCGCAATGACGTCGTGGCGGGGGCAGTTGACTGACGACTACTTCGCCCAGCCCGCGCCGGATCCCGGCCAGTACGGGATGCCGACCGTGGACGACGGCTCGCGTGACGACCCGCTGCTCTCCGACCGATCCTGGGCGGTCAGCAGCTATCGCCCCGACTTCGACGCGCTGACCCTGGCGCCGACACGCATCGTGATCGCCGTGGGTGAGGAGTCCATGGACACATTCACCGGACGCACATCGGTGGCGACCGCCGAACTGCTTGGTCAGCAGGCGACGGTGTTCCCCAGCCATCACGGCGGCTTCCTCGGCGGCGAGTCCGGATACCCCGGCCAACCCGAAGCGTTCGCACGCAAGCTGCGCGACGTCCTCAACGAGCACAACTGACGCCGTGAGCGGCATCGGCGGAGGCGTCGCTCAGCCCTACGAAGCCAGCCAGGCCGAGGCGACCACCGGGGCACGATGCATCTGAACTTCGCCGCTGTTGTCGTCGCCGGCATTGCCGTGTTTGTGTTCGCGGCGGGATACTACATCGCGCTGGCTGAACCTCGAAGGCGCCTAAGCTCCGCGGCGGCTGCGCAGCCGCGCAGGCCCCCGCCATGGCTGATGGGACTCGAGCTGGGCAAAAGCATCGTCGTAGCGGCCGTGGTCGCCGGACTGGTGAGCATCGGAGGCATCACCAGCCTCGCATCCGCGCTCGTGCTGGCGATTGTGTTGTGGATCGCGTTTCCAGTCGTGCTGCTTGTCGGGTCAGTCACACAGGAGAACGTGCCTTGGAAGCTCGGCGCGATTCATGCTGGCGATTGGCTCGCCAAGCTCGTGATCATCTCGATCATCGTCACTCTTTGGCGTTAGCGAAGGTGCCTTGCCTTGCGTTATGGACGACCTGGAATCAGAGGAGGTGAAGCGATTGGAGGTCGTTGACTGGTTGTTGGAGTCCGACCCGGCGATCCGATGGCAGGTCATGCGTGACCTGATCGACGCGCCCTACGACGAAGTCGCGGCCGAGCGTACCCGCGTCGCGACCGATGGTTGGGGCGCTTGGTTGCTGGCCCACCAGCGGAAGGATGGCCACTGGGACATAAGCACTCCCGCCAGACTTACCTCGGCCGCGGCGATCGATTGGTGGCGATCGCTGCCGCCTGCGAGGCAGGGGACGCTCTTTCCAGAGTGGACGTCGACTGCCTGGAGCTTGATGCTGTTGCGCGCGTTCGGACTCGATCCCACCCGCGCGGAGGCCCGCGCGGCCGTCCGACGGGTCAGCGAGCAGGTTGCGTGGGAACACGACGGCGAGCCATTCTTCGCGGGCGAGGTTGAGCCCTGCATCAACGGCAAGGTCGTCGCGCTCGGAGCCTACTTCGGCGAGGACGTCCAAGGCATCGTCGATCGGCTCCTCGGTGAGCAGATGGGCGATGGCGGGTGGAACTGCGAGCAGGAGAATGGGTCGACGCGTGGGTCATTCCACTCGACGATCGATGTACTCGATGGTCTGCTGGAGTACGAACGAGCCACGGGCGACTCGCCCAAAGTGAGCCCTGCCCGCATCCGCGGCCAGGAGTACCTCCTCGAACGCCGCCTGCTACGCAGGTTGTCGACTGGCGAGCTGATCGACCCGGCCTTCA
>WNGR01002925.1_pt1 | contig 18690 bp, 13 predicted proteins | sample 5407581 | NCBI WGS metagenome assembly WNGR01 (sample SAMN13153383, study PRJNA577476) | soil metagenome | isolation source: 80 cm soil or saprolite under Garry oak tree replicate 2 | place: USA:California | collected 2016-06-15 | reverse complement strand
CCACCTGAGTGAACGTCTTTCTGTTTAAAGTCTACCTGATTAATGGTTGTGCTACATCGGTAGAAATACCTATAGCAGTTTCCTTATAGCGTCTTTCTCCTTTACAAGAGATGGGTCTTCATAACCTACCATACAGAATGTTGCTACATTCATGCTATAACCAACCTGCGTGGCCGTGGGAGGCCCCCTGTAGGGCAGCACCCCCTCCAGGACCGCCGTGACGACCGAGAACGCGAAGCCCACCGCCAGGGAGGCGAGGATCCAGGTCCGGTCGGTCACCCGCGACCAGGCGGCAAAGGTATGACGATGCTCAAGCGCCAGTTTCTCACGGGTATAGGTATCAGGGACCATCTTGTTTCTCCTTCTGTTCTTCTGCTCGACAAAGACAGAGGCTTCAAGCAGACTTGCTATCAGTTCTTCTTAGTTCAAAACGTGAACCGCTGTTTGCAGTTTGCCAGAAGAAGCTCCCATTTAACAGGATTTGTTTGGACTTGTTGCTAGACTTTTCTTGACCTGTTACATGGATATAGTCAAATTCCATCTTTTCTGCTATACTTGAGAATGTAAAAAATTCTTCGGAAGTGTATTGCGGTCACGTGTGGACGAACCGCGAATTGGAAGCAATCTGCTTCATGTTCGGACAATAACTGGCCACCGGCTCTCTCCTGTTCATTTCCCGTTCCTACCGGGTTTCTAGGGTGAGACTGAAGACGATCAACACAGGGAATGCTGATCGAGGAGGGGTCAATCGATGAAGAGTTCAGAAGACTTCGTTCCCAATGAACGTTTGCGACGCGCCCGGAGCCTCAAAGGGTGGTCCCAGGCCGACCTGGCCGAGCAGATCGGCACTAGCTTCGAGATAGTGAGCCGCTGGGAGCGGGGCGTCACCATTCCCAGCCCCTATTACCGCGAGCGCTTATGTGTCGTCCTGGGCCAGAGCGCCGAAGACCTCGGGTTGGTTCGCGGCCGCCCGGACGCCTTCACTCCGCCCTCCACTCCTCTGGTGTTGCTGGCCTCGTCCCACGAGGATGCGGAGAAAGCGATCGTCTCCCAGCTCAAGTCCGCCCTGCAAGAGCGGAGGTTCACGCTGTGGAGCAGCCGCCAGCTCAGCAGGCAGGGAAACGGGAACGCCCATCCGACCTTGCGCGAGATCGTGCGAACTGCCCAGGTGATCCTGGTGATCGTCTCGCCTGAGGCGCGTGCCTCCCGTCACGTGCGCGAGGCGCTGGAGATGGCCAGCAGGTATCAGCGCCCGGTGTGTGGCGTGTGGATCGAGGGCGAACACTGGCAGGAGTGCCTTCCCAAAGGCACTGGCGAAGTAGCTGCCCTGATTGATGCGCGCACGAGCAATGGTCCCGCTTTGAGCGAGGAGCTTGCCACCTTTCTCGAACGTATGAGATCGACGGCTCCCGAGAACAGCCGACCCGCCTCCATCGATTCCGAGGGATATGGGGGAGTAAGCGAGCTTCCCACTTCGTCTCACGAGCTCCAGACAGTCAGTCCTACGTCACATCACACCTTGGAACCATCCACAGCCGCCATGCAGTCGCCTGCTGATGTGCCACTCCTCCCACTGCCACCGAGGAAACGTCAGCGCAGCGGCCTTTCCCGTCGCAGAACATGGCTGCTCATCACGATGGTCGTGCTGGTCATCGCAGGTACAATCCTGGGCAGTATGAGCCTGCTCGTGCACCTCGGTGTGATAGGCACACGTAGCGTTACTCCCACTCCTGTTACACGCGGGGGCACTTGGGCTGCCGACCTCATTAATGACCCGGGTCCACTTATCCCAAATATGGGGGCACCTCAGGTCGATGAAGCACTCTACCTACCGCTCTTCTATGGAGATGGACAAGGCATCATTCATCCAGCCGCTGCAACGGAGGTTCCTACTGTGAAGCATGGCGGCATCAGCGCCGACGCCAAAACCTGGATCTTCCATCTGCGTCCAAACCTGGTCTGGACGGATGGAGCACCCTATGATGCCCGTGATGTGAACTTCACCTGGAAGCTCTGGCTCAATCCCGCGTTTGGTGGTTATTGGTCAATGCCCCCCCAGATTATCAAATCAGCAGAGGTCTCGGCGGACCATCTCTCGATCACCTTCCACCTCTCACAAGCCTACGCTCCTTTCCTCAGTTACTGGGTGGATGGCTTCTATTCACCCTTACCCGCGCATCATTTCAGCAATGTACCACCTGATAAAATTGCTACTTCGAACCCCACGGTCACGAGTGGCCCTTTTATGATAGCGGAGAGCGTACCGGGTGATCACTATACGCTGGTGCGCAACCCCAGGTACTACCTTGCCAACACAGGATTGCCTTACCTGGACAAAGTGGTGTTCCGGGTTGCCTCTCAGGTCGCGATCCTCAAGGACTTGCAAGCGGGGTCCATCGATTCAGTCAGATTCATTGATTTCAATGCATTGCCCATATACCAACGCCTTAGCAATTATATGATTGTTGCTCCTCCTTCCAGCACAACCTTCGAGGCCATGTACTTCGATTTTCATAACACCATACTGGCCAACTATCCGCAAGTGCGACAAGCGATGGCGATGGCTATCGATCACCAGGCCTTGATTAAGGCTTTACCTGGCCCGATCGCCTTCCCTTTATGCACCGACCATAGCACGGCCTACCATCCAGGCTTTGATCCAAATGCACCCTGTCCGGTGTTTGATCCGGCAGCGGCCAACAAGTTGCTGGAGAACAGTGGCTGGATGAAAGGTCCCGATGGGGTGCGCGTCAGAGAGGGGCTCCGCCTGGAATTCGAGTACTCGACGGCAATCGATCACCTACCATGGCGCTTGCGTACCGAGCCGATTATCCAGCGCAACTTCCAGGCGATTGGTATTAAGCTCGACATCCAGAACTATCCCAATGACGTGTTCTGGGGCACTGTGGTTCCCGTGGGTAAGGCATCACCACCCTCTGGAGCGGTAGCGGGCAGGTATGATATCGGTGAAGGGGCCGACGGTTTTGGCTATGACCCTGATGATTCCACCTTGCTCTCATGTGCTCAGTTCACGCCTAAGGGACGAAACTATGGTTTTTACTGCAATCCTGCTCTGGATGCCCTGTACCAGCAGGAATTGACGACGGTGGATGCGGGTGCAAGACAGGCGGTCTTCCGACAGCTCCATGAGTTCTACCTGACGAAATTCCCTTTCATCACGCTCTACGGTTTGTTGGGCAGCTTCGCGATGGTGCATAAGGGGACGCACAACTACCAAATAAGCCCGTTTTTCGATGAGTTCAACAATATCTGGGCGTGGTGGTGCGACAATGGGAAGTGTTAGGCGAGGGACTGAAGCCACGAGGAGCATACTTCTGACTATAAAATATAAGTAGAATATTGCAATTATTTCCTACAATATTATACTTTTAGTCGTAACGGAACCGACGGGCATCGACCCATCGGTCGCACCTTTCCCTCATCCCTCTTGCAAAGCTTTTCCAAGGCAGAAATGATATGCTCTTGTACAAACACCCGGCAATTGACCACCCTGATTTTTCTGCTTACGTACAACGCCGACCAGGGCCAGATGACCCTGGTCGTAGCCGCGATTTCGTCCTCGTCAGGCTTAACGGTCTTCCAGATCCACCGTGACCACGCGCAACTCGCTTGTGTAGCGGCGGCCCTCGGCATCCGGTAGCCAGACATGATCTGGATCAGGTAACATCTCCGTGAAGGTAATGCGTGCTCCCTCGTCAGCTGAGGAGCGAACTTTCCGTAGAGCCCTAGCCAGTAGACTTACATAGATCGGACTGTCGAAGTCCACGTAGCATGGCTTGTCTTCGCCAGGCACTTTGGCAAAGAGGAAACGAGGCATGCCCTGACTAAGCGCCCAGCGGCGAGCCGCAACGAAGCGTACCGCTTCGTCAGTTTCCTCGGCAAACGGGATGGCCGATGCTGCGATACACCATGATTCACGGTGCAGGACGAGGCGGTCGATCGTCACACGCGGAGTGTGCAGCCACTGAGCAAGAGGGGCGAAGTGAAAGGCCGCCACCACCGTCAGCGGCTGGCCGAACATATCCCAGGGATCAAAGGTCAGTTCGCCATCGCGGGTGCGTACGAGCAGCCCTCCCTCTGACTCGACCAGGAGCAACTCACCGAGGGCCAGGCTCTGGTGACGCAGGTCGGTACAGGAATCCAGGTTCGTCAGCAGCCAGTAATCCTTCAGTGAACCTTCCCCATCCCCTCTTCGCGTGACGGACGTTGCAAATGCACGCGGGGCGGCCAGAATGAAGCGCGGCTCCGGCAGATCGATGTCCATATCGCGTTGCAGTGCTGCCGGATGGGGATGCTGCTCCATGAACATGGGTTGTGCGAGGGGGTTGGTTGTGGGATGGAAATCCCCTAAAACCAGGGAGTAATTGCCCTCTTGAATGGCCTCGATGCTCTGAGCGGCCAGGTGAATATCGGCAGAGTGGAAGCGCGCCAGCTTCCAGCCGGGAGCGGATGCGGGAAACGCTGCCAGCACTCGCTCCTGCAACTGCACCGTGGTATACTCCACCCTGTGCGGATCCGACGGAAGTGCCAGGAGCTCAGCCCAATGCTGTTGCACCTCTCCGACAAGGGTGTTCACAGCTGGGGGGAGCATACGGAAATGTGGCATGAAGCGGTCCCATACAGCAGAGAGGGGGACGGCAGAGGAGCCCGTTTCTGCACATAACTCCATGTATAGCTCGTGAAGCATACGCCGATATATGGCTGCCAGTTCGCAACTGAACCAACGCGCACTGCTCAAGAGCAGGGAGAGCGGGCCGACCAACTCATTGCTGATTTGATCCCCTCTCTCTACCTGCAAGTCCCGCTGGCAGTCCTCATAGAGCAGCGTCCGGCCCACCGCTGCCTGTCCGGCAGCGCGAGTCGGCTCTATCCCGGTCAAGCGACTGAAGATCGCCTCGAAGTCTGCGAGGGCCGCATCGAGCTGAAGAGGGTGGCCCGCAGAGACTCTCTCCCCGACACTTTTTTTGTGATCGAAAAGTGTATTTAGAATCGTAGGGAGAAGCGCCATCCATTCGCCTGTTTCTTGAAGGGTAAACAACACGTGAGGACAGCAGGATTGGTGGCTCGTCGCAGAATATCGCGGAGCCAGAGCCGCCCGAGACGAAAGATGCCTTTGTCGCGTCGATCATGGCGATCAAAGCGGTCACGCTGTCCGTTATGGATGCAGGAAGCCGCCAAATGACCCACCCACCAGACAGCCAGAAAGAGAGCCAACAGCAACCGGTCCAGATGTGCTCGCTGCTTGAGTTGGGCGGCTTCGATGTTCCAACCACGCGTCTTGGTATCTTGAAAAGTTGATTCGACGCGCATGCGCAGCGCGTACGTGTGGATGCGTGCTTTGCCGGCCGGCAGATCGGAAATGATGAGCCAGGCCTCCTGATACTCTTCCTCCCAACAGGCACTCACATTCGTTTCGATGGTCTCCTCTTGCCAGACGAGCGCACGTCCGTACCACTGCTGACCTTTCTTGCGGATAAAGCTCTTGAAGGAACACCACGGACTCCACTTGGTGGACTTGCCCATCTGTCGGCGACAGGTGTGCTCCTGACAGATACGCAACACGTAATGCCAGTGACGCTGCTCGCAGAGCCGCACCAACGGGAGTCCCGCGAGTCCTCGATCTGCTACAAGTGTACAGTGAGTCTGGGGTAAGACCGCACGCACCATATCGAGCAGACGGGCAACAATGTCCCATTGCCGTTCCTGCCATGCCTCCTGTTGCGGCATCACGACCCAAGCTACCGGCAACACCCGCGAGTGAACCAGCAAGCCGAGATACACGATGGTGAACTGGGCGTTATAGGGCATGCAATCCAGCACAAAGGTCAGCTTCTGCTCTTTCCAAGAGGGCAACACCTGAGCCAGGAACGCCTTCCAGATGTCGGTCACCACTACCTCTTTATTGGCCACAAACCGCTCCAGGCGCCGTTGGATACTGCTCATCTTCGCCTCACTCCATCCTTGCTGCTGGATCTCTTCGGCCACCCGTTGCAGCACCGCACAGCCTGAGACGACCATACCGGCCACCACCAACGCTAACAGCTTTTGCTGATGTCCATGTAACTGAGGCCACAGTCCCTTGACTTGCTCTTGCCATTTTTCCCATAATACCTGCGAAGCATCCATGGAGATCGTCCTTTCATGTGATTTTGTTGATACGACGATCTCCTGGGTTGCTCGTTCACTCTCGCTCTTCCGCTTCCCTCTTTTTTCCTAGACTTCCTCCTTTTTCGTCTCTTCCTCTCTCTTTCCATCTTCACTTAATATACTTCTTATGACACTACCTTCCACTTCCCTTTCAGTTTTTCATTCTCACAAAAGTGTCGGGGAGAGAGGCCCGCAGAGAGGGCTACCCGATTCCGCGCCGTTTCCAGTTCGCTCAGGCTTTCCAACGCAGAGAGACGAAGAGGCTCATCTTCGATGCGCTCTAGGAGATGACGAAGTACTTCCTCGCTATGTGCTGTCACTGGAATGCGCAGCGTCCAAGAAATGATCCCCCGGCTGGCGAGCTCTTCAAGCAAAGAATAGACGCTGCCCGCATCGGACAGTGTTGCGGATGAGCCCAGGATATCTGCCACGATGTCGCGAGCCACGCGCTGCCCATCACACTGTGCTAGCAGAGTCACTTCTTCTTCCGAGAAGGTCACCATACCTAGAGCTGGCACATGCCCTTGCCTTGCTCCAGCGGGAATGAAGGGGTGCCGCTGGGGAGCGATCCAGGGTCGCAGTGCTGGGTTACTCGACACTATCCGGGCCAGCGTTTCGATGCCCCATGCCTCAAAGTAGACACGCCGCCTGGCAAGCAGCTCAGCTCCGGGGCGCACTGTAATCGCTTCGCTGGCTGAAACGAAGTGTCCCCAGCCCAGGGGGCCGAAAAAACCGATAGAATCGTTCTTCGCACAGTAACGCTGCCAGTAGGTCGCAACCACCTCTTCTCGCCGACGTTGCTGACTATTGCGGTAGGCCAGGTCAGTCTTTCCGTTTGGAGGGGCCACAAGCTTGCCGATGCTGTTGTGATACACATGCCGGTTTTGCCAGATGACCGCTTCCTGGAAGCGCTCCTGCCTCGCGACCTCGTAGAGCGCCTGAGAGGTATGGATGGTGGCTTCCCCGAATACCTCGCGCAAGTGCTTCCAGGAGTCATTCAGGGCCATCCTCTGGAGAGACACGTCTCCTTCTCCGCCAGTTCGCTTCGCTGAAAAGGATTCCTCGGCGGCGAGAATCTGATCTGCGGCGACGGCACATGCTGGAGAAGCCAGCTTGAGTAATTCTGCGATGGGGAAACCGGGCGCACGCACGGCAAAGAGTCGCCATAAACCCCATTGTCCATCATCCGTAGCAATGAGATGTTCGGGCAGGAAAGAAACTCCTTGTGCCCGTATGCTCTTCTTCATACTGATCATCCTTTCTGGTCTTATTGTCTGCTTGGCCTTCTTCATACTTACCTGACGATCGTTCCTGCAAGACTGCGGCCAGGACACCATCCCAAATGCTCTTCATCTTCACGGAGGCTACGTACTGCTTCAGGATCAATCTTCTTTCTGGTTTATTTGCCGACGAGCTGCGCCACCACTGGAGCAAAGTTCTCCACCTGTCCAGCAGAGACCTGCGGATAGGAGATACCGTAGCGCTCGCGCAGCTCAAGAAGATGTGCAACCGCCTGCTCGGTCGTGAGCGGTCTGCTTGGAATGGACCACTCTGGCTGGGAAGAGAGAGCCGTTCCACTGTCGGTGATTTCCAGGTCGAAGATCGGCAGACACAGTTCCAGAGCTGCGAAGCGGTCGCCAGCAGCCTCTTTGATCCAGGCAATTTTTTGTTCCAGGGGGGCGTCTGTCGGGTCCACACCTTGCGCAGTTATCTTTGATCCGATGGCAATGATATTCGCTTCCCTGGCTGCCAGCTTGAGCATGCGTTCTCCTGCTCCGGCGACGAGAATGGGCGGGTGCGGCTTCTGGGCGGGTCTGGGGTAGCCTTTCATGTCTGTCATGGTGTAGTACTTGCCGGTGAAACTGACCATCTCTTCTGTAAAGAGCCGCTTCAGGATCTCAAGCGTTTCTTCAAGATGATCGACGCGTGCGCCCGCGCTTCCAAACGGAATACCCATCTGTTGAAATTCGGACGATGAGAGGCCCGTTCCCAGGCCAGGTTCAAAGCGGCCATCGGAAAGCAGATCGAGTGTAGTGGCTTCCCTGGCGAGCAGCACAGGATGACGATATCCATTGCAGAACACATAGCTTCCAACGTGCAGCGACGTGGTTGCCGCGGCTGCGACTGCCAGCGCTGGAGTGGCAGCCAGACTCCCTACGTTCATTCGATCAGGGATTAATAAGGTCGCGTAGCCTAGCTCCTCGACTCTGCGGGCAATGGCGACCCAGGCAGTACGAGAGGGAGCATGAGCCTCTGTGACGCCAAAGCGAAATGGTCGTAGCATGCGAGTGGATCTCCTTTCGGATGAGTGTCCTTTTCTCTTCTCTTGTCAAGTAGCTTCTTCCAATAAGCTATTGCAAGTATAAGGTCAAGGTAGCGTGGCCAGAGAGGCGGACGGTGACACACCGGTGACACCCCAGTGACACAAAAAAATCACGCCGGTAGCGCTTTTCCTCAGGAAACAGACCGACGGTGGAAGAAGAAGTAACGTTCATCCGGTGCAATAAAGGACATCGTTGAAGTATAATTTAGAGGGTGTTCTGTCTCTGTCCTTTGACCTGATAGAGGAGGTGATCCTGGTGAAGACGGCAATCTCTCCTGAGCGGAGGGCGCAGTTGCAGATCTTTGCCGAAAAAGTCACGCAAGCACGTCGGCAGGCGGGGCGACTGCATAAAGACCTGGCGGCGGCTCTCGGGCTGGATTCCCATGTCCTCAGTCGTAAAATGCACGGTGGTGGGCGCAACCAGCTGACCCAGCCGGAAGTGAAACAGATTATTCAGACGCTTGCCGCCTGGGATGCCATCACCAGCCAGTCTGAGGCAGTTGAACTGCTCGGGCTGGTGGGCTTACATCCCGGGAGCTTTTCCGCCGAGGAATGGAACCGTGTCCCTCTCAATCGCCTGGAACCACCTGTAAGTGGAGGTAGGACGGGGACTTTTCTCACCACTGTCAACAGAAGTAACTATGCTCCCCTCCCGTCCTCGCCGACCACCCTGATTGGCCGCGAGTGGGCGGTCCGGCTGCTCTGTGAGCGGTTACGTCAGCCGGAAGTCCGCTTGCTGACGTTGCTGGGGACTGGCGGCGTGGGCAAAACCCGCCTGAGTCTTGCGGTGGCACGCCAGATGCAGCAGGAGTTTGCCAATGCCGTCTACTTTATCTCACTGGCCTCTCTGCAGGAAGCTTCCCTGGTTGCGCCAACCATCGCTCAGGCGTTAGGTCTGCTCGAAGCGCTCCCTGGGCAGGCCCCACTAACTGCCGAACAACGGCTCAAGGCGTTTCTCAGTCAGCAGCATTGCCTGCTCGTACTTGATAATTTCGAGCATCTCCTCCCTGCTGCAAGTCTGGTTGGAGAGCTGCTGGAAACAGCGGCGCAGGTCAAGATCCTGGTGACAAGTAGAGCGCCTTTGCAGCTCTATGGGGAATACGAATTTCACGTCCCTCCGCTTGAGTTGCCTGATCTCGATCACCCGCCTGAACCTGCCGCCCTGCTTCATGCTCCAGCGGTCCGTCTGTTTGTGGAGCGGGCGCGAGCTGGTCAGCCGACCTTCACATTGACCGCACGCAACGCAGCTGCAGTCGCTGCCATCTGTCACCACCTGGAAGGGCTGCCCCTGGCGATTGAACTGGCGGCAGCCCGGGTGAAGCAATGGTCTCCGATGCAGCTCTTGGAACGGCTCAGAGCCACTAGCCCCAATCAGCAAGGACAAGCCTTGAGCGTCTTGAAGCAGGTGGCACGCAACGTCCCTGCGCGCCAGCAGACCCTGGTGCAGACGCTGGACTGGAGCTACCAGTTGTTGGGAGCAGAAGCACAGCGCCTCTTTACCCGCCTGGGCGTCTTTGTGGGAGGGTGGACATTGGAGGCCGCTCATAGTATCTGTCAGGATGAAGGCGAGCAGGCGAGCATCGATGAGATGAGCGAGCAGGTCGAGACGTTGGTGAACCAGAGCCTGGTCGTAGCGGTGGCAGTGGAGGACGAGGAGTCAGGCAAAGAGCGCTCCCAGCGCTTTCGGCTCTTAGAGCCGGTGCGTGACTATGCCCTGGGTCATCTTCAAGCGAGCAGGGAGCGCGAGGAGGTGTACCGGAGTCTGGCCCACTATTATCTGAGCGTGACCGAGCAACGAGAACCGGCTCTGGAGAGCAAGGCGCTCCAAGGGCTGATGCTTGAGCAGGGGAACATACGGGCAGCCCTCGAGTGGGCCCTGGCACGGGGGGAGGCCGAACTGGTTCAGCGGTTCAGCGGGGTCCTGGAAATGTACTGGGAAGCATCGGGGCAATTTCAGGAGGGGCAGCGCTGGATAGAGGCTGCCCTGGCAATGGAAGCTGCTACACCGAAGCAGGTGCAAGCCAAACTGCTGCTGGCGGCCTCGCGTTTGGCCGTGTGGGGAATGGCGTACCAGCGAGCGGTAGCGGTGGCGCAACAGGCACTTGTTCTGTATGAGACATGCGAAGATGAGAGAGGCAAGGGCCGAGCACGGTATCAATTGGGAGAAGCCTGGTATGAGCAGGGAGAGTATGCGCAGGCAATCGAAGCCTTTGAAGCGAGCTTGAACGTGCAACGCACAGCAGAGGACTGGCCAGGCTATGCACGCACCCTCACTATGCTGGGAGCCATCTCCATGCTGCAAGGGAATCTCCCGCAGGCCGAGGCGCAACTGAACGAGGCGCTTGCTGTGCTTCAGAAGACAGGTGATACAGCGGCCGTCAGCTCCATCCTTCTTGGCCACCTGGGAATTGTCTCGTTGTTGCAAGAGCATGTTCTGCAGGCCCTGCGTTTCTTCAAAGAAGCATTGCTCCGGTCACACAAGTCGGGCCATCGCTTCCGGCTCGCGATGGAGTTGATCACGATGGGTTGTGCCCTGGGGGTGGCAGGTGAACCCTGCTACGCTGCACAGGTGTGCAGTGCGGCAGAAGCCCTTCTGGAACGTCTCGGGACAGGAGTGCCCCTCGTCTATCGACCGCTGATGACTACCATGCTGCTGCGTATCCAAGCGCAAGCTGACAAGGCAACGTGGCAGGCATGGTGGACACAAGGGCGCTCGCTTCCAATAGAGCAGGCGGTGGCGCTTGCCCTGAGTGGTTGTCAGAAGGTACTTACCTAATTTGGGCAAAAATTAGGTAAGTAGAGAGCCCTTGTACTGGCTACCTGAGACATCCGTTCCTCGAGCGGAAGAAAATGGGAGTGAATGAGGAGCAGAGAAGAGAATTCTCATGTATACGAGGATGCTTTTCGAGCTTGTTCCCATTGGCAGCCTCAGCTGAGCAAGAAGCGCGATCTTCCTACCCAGCATGTTCCCCTGTGAGTGTGTGCCACCAGCCCTCTTCACTGAGAGCAAGGGAAGAGGAAAAAGACATGCCCAAGACTCCTCTCGGGTCTTGGGCATGATCGCGGAACCGACCGGAACCGACGGGCATCGAGTACGCTGTCGCCAATTTTATACCTCTTCCTTGCTCCCGCTGGAAAACTGTATCAACGGCTCCAATACCTTCTCGCTGAAGATGAAAAAGCTCAGAGAAGTACTCCTCCTATTATACAACATCGGAGGCCTGGGCCAAGAACCCCAGCTTATGGTATACCTGCTTCCCAATGGCCGACAATGCTGCATCGTGTTCTTGAAAAGAAGGAGTCACTCCGTGAAATTGCAGATGAGTATGGTGTCTCGTATGAAACAATACGTCGCCTGATACGCTCTTCCCAAAAGAAAGGCGCAAGCTAGACATTATAAACGTGATCGCTGTGTTGTATTCGTTTGATCAAAGATGTCATGGAGCAGTTTTCCGCGTTTCTAATACCTTTCTCTTCTGTTTTTTCCTATGCTCCTGTTGTTTATGATGGGTACCAATCATGGAACACGATCGTGTTCAACAACAGTGGACAGTGATCGAGCTATCGGTAACGATTATAGCATGAGATCCGAATGCAGCAGGATGCGCTCAAGCGTATGACGTCGGAGGTGACAAATTTCTTGCGCATCGCTGAACTCTTGTGGAGTGTAGCGGAGAATCTCTTTGGGACACAAGTTACAATGAAAGAGCAAGTAGGCCACCCGCCGCTCACGAACATCAGGGAACAGACGTTGTATGAGCTCCCACAATTGGCAATTATCTGTTTGGTCTTCTCCTGGTCTTTCTCCCGTGTTAACAGGCCTTTGCAAAGCTATTCCTCTTGGTCGTGCATGGGCGCGGAGTGAATCCAGAAGAACGCTATTCAGACTGGCCTGCAAGTATCTGAGAGCGGTAGAAAGCGAAGCGAAATCTCGCAACTGACCATCGGCAATAACCTGCCAGAAACGTTCAAAGGCTTGGGTGAGATAATGGTCTTCACTCTCCCAGCAGCAAACCGCCCCTTTGCTAAGGTGACCGTACAGCCACTGGCGCACGGTCTCGCCCAGACACTGCTCTACCCCTGCCCGGGCATCCTGGTCGCCTTCGAGCGCCTGGCGCAACAGTGCCTCTATCGCGAAGTTGCTTGGCACATCGTGTGCAGAAGCTAGTCTTAAAGGGACAAGAGATGACCGCGCAGATGGAAGATCCTGTTGTGCAGCCTGTGCTTCTTCCTGGTTGCTAGCAACCGCTTTGCTTCCATCACGCTTCATGATGATGCTCCTTCAGATCTGAAAAAAGGGGAAAGAGAGAAAAGGTCATATCAAAGGGTGTAACGTGTTGGACATCACACCCTTTGACAGCTCACATTTTCACCAGAGGCAATCCCTACTAACAGCAGTTCTCGGTAAGGGTTCTATTGACGTTGCTACTGTTCATGTATTCTCCGACTGCCCAGACATCGTTGGCGGAGACCATTGCTAACCCTTGTAGAACGTTGCTCCGTATGCCGACATTCGGGCTCGGGACAATGCGCCACTTCGACCCGCTCCAGTGCTGAATGAGTGTCAGCGACACGTTGCTGTCATTGATGGATTGTCCTACAGTCCAAATGTTGTTTGCAGAGACAGCTACCACCTCATACAGAGCATTGAGATGCGATCCGACATTTGGGCTTGGGACAATGCTCCACCGCGTGCCGTTCCAGTGCTCGATCAGAGTGCGTTGTATGTTGCTGTTGTTAGTGGAGGTACCCACGGTCCAAACGTCACCCGTCGAGACAGTTGTCACGCTGTTAAGGAAGTTGTCATGCGATCCGACATTTGGGCTTGGGACAATGCTCCATCGTGTGCCGTTCCAGTGCTCGATCAGCGTCTGGAACACACCATTGTTACCCACGGAGGCTCCCACCGTCCAGATATCATTCGCGGAGACTGCTCTTGCCTCTATAAGAGAATTGAAGTTCGACCCGGGGTTGGGGCTTGGAACTACACTCCACTGTGTGCCGTTCCAGTGTTCAATCAATGTAGAGCCAACGGAACTGCTAATACTTAATCCCGCGGCCCAAACATTGCTCGTAGAGATGGCTACTACCCCCAAGAGAAAGTTAGCTTGCGTTCCAGTGTTCGGGCTAGGGACAATGGTCCATTGTGAGCCATCCCAGTGCTCGATCAGGGTCTTCTGACCAGCTCCGCCTTTATTGGAGGTAAATCCTACGGCCCAGACATTGTTCGTCGAGACAGCCGATACCGCTTTCAGAAAATACGATCTTGTCCCGGGATTGGGGCTAGGGACAATGCTCCACCGGGAGCCGTTCCAATGCTCGATGAGCGCATTAGAAATTTGAGTGCCTTTAATATTGAAGTTGCCCATCGCCCAAACGTCATTGGCGGAGACAGCCGAAAGTCCGCTAAGGTTGTTGTTATCCGATCCCATGTTCGGGCTGCTGACAATCCTCCAGCTTTCACTCCACGTGGAGTCGGCAGAGGCCACTTCTGCTGTCACGAGCAGGACGGACATCAAGGTAACGAGTACGCACGTAAGCATGCTCACAAGAAAGCGTTTCATATGTTCCTCCAGACTTTCATGTACTTCGGTAAAGGTTTTTATGATGGCCTATGGGACTTGATACTCCTGTCACTAGAAGCGTGCGAATATCGAACGCTATCAGCAAAACAACCCCTCTTTAGTCTGCCAGAAGAAGCTCCCTCTTTACCATGACTTTTTTTGACTTCTTGCTAGACTTTTTTTGATCTTTACATGGAAACGTGTCAAGTCAAATGAAAATGTTACTGAACGATGACGCTTCAGTCAAATGAAAATGTTACTGAGCGGCGAGGGGGTCAAGGCGACTCGGCTCGCGAGCCGAGTCGCCTTGACCCCCTCGCCGCTCGCCACTTTTCCGGCTGCCGCCAACTCCTTTCTGTGTTTAAGCTGCCGTCCCCGTTTGGACGAGTGCTCCCTCCCAGAGAACGGCTAAACCCATATAGATCTCTTCTCGTAACAGCAGCGGATTGGTCTGTTCATAGAGGGCCTGCAACCGCTCCTGCTGCTCTTGACTCAGCGCTCCGGTGACCAGCAGACGCTGATAGGGTGTTTGAGCCTCATCCCATTTACGCCGCACTTTGTCGCCCTCGACGATTTTTTCGCTGAGATGCATCACCGGCTGGAAGAGGTTGTAATAGAGCCACATCCGCTCATAAAGCACGTTGCCTGCTGCCATCTGCTCAGCAGTATCCAAGCGTAACTCGCCAAAATAGTGCCGCACGAGCGTGTCGTTTTTCTGTTCCACATGGCGGTTATCATTCTTCTGATAGGGTCGGCTGCGCGAGAGGGTGACCCCGCTCACACGCTCTTTCCAAAACCGCACCAAGTGATAATTAAAGAACTCGGTCCCATTATCAGGATGCAGCTCTTTGACCGCAAAGGGCAGCCGCTCAAGCACCTTGCTGAAGGCTCGTTCCATCGCCAGTTGCCCTCGTCCCAAGAGCATCACGCGCTCACTCCAGCCCGTAGCCACATCGATCAACTGCAAGGTATACCCATACTCTCCTGATGCGCTCTCTCCTCCATGATGCACCAAATCGGTCTCGAAATGGCCTGGATCGGGCGTATTCCAGGGAATGCGCCCCATCGGCACTCCCTTGGTCACCTGATTGGCTCGGTGTGGACCTGGGCGCGGTAACCGCGCTTTGCGCGCGCGGTTCTTGCGTAACATCCGTTCCACCGTCGCACAACTGATCGTCGCCAGCTGGCTCTCCACTTCTGCTGTCAAGACTACTGAGCCAAAGCCAGCCAGATGCTGGGCCATGTGCACTAAACTGGGCGTCAATCGCTCAGCACAGATGTAGTCCAGGCTCTCCCACACGCGCAGGACGACTCGCTCGACTTCCAGCCCATAGCTGCGACTTCGTGGCGTGCTGCGTTTCTTGCGATCCAAGCTCTCCCCGTTGAGCAACCGGATCAAATGCTTGCGATGGAGTTTGCTCACCTGCTCCATTTCGCTCAACAACTGGCTCCGTTCTTTTCGTTTCGCCTTGCGATAGCGTGGTTCCATCAGCTTCACATACTTGCGTCTTTCATCAATGGTCATCTCGTCTTGTGTTGGCATCGCTTCCCTCGTTCGGTCACATTTTCATTTGATGGAAGTGTACCAGCTTAGTAACATTTTACCTGACGGAATACGGGAAATAGCCAAATTCCATCTTTTCTGCTATACTTGAGTATGGAAAAACTCATTGCAAATGTATGACGGTCATGGGTGGACGAGCTGCGGAGTGGAAGCGTTCCGCTTCATGTTCGGACAGTACCTGGCCACTGGCTCTCTCCTGTTCATTTCCCGTTCCTACCAGGTTTCTGGGGTAAGACTGAAGACGGTCAACACAGAGGGAGTGCTGATCGAGTGGGGGTCAATCGATGACGAGTTCAGAAGAGTTCGTTCCCAATGAACGTTTGCGGCGCGCGCGAAGCCTCAAAGGCTGGTCCCAGGCTGATTTGGCCGAGCAAATCGGCACCAGCTTCGAAATAGTGAGCCGCTGGGAGCGCGGCGTCACGGTTCCCAGCCCCTACTACCGCGAGCGCTTATGCGCCGCCCTGGGCCAGAGCGCCGAGGAACTCGGTTTGCTACGCAGTCACACGGGCGCTTTCACTCCGCTTCCCTCGCAACTCGTATTTCTCGTTTCGTCCCACATAGATGCGGAGAAGCCGATCGTCTCTCACCTCAAGACCGCTCTGCAAGAGCGGGGCATCACACTCTTGAGCAGCCGTCAGCTTAGCAGACAGAGAAACGGGAATGCAAGAACGTCCTTGCGCGAGTTCGTCCAGGCCGCCCAGGTTATCCTGGTGATTATCTCTCCTGAGGCAGGTTCCTCCCGCCACATTCGAGAAGCAATAGAATTGGCCAGCGGGTATCAGCGCCCGGTGTGTGGCGTATGGATCGAGGGCGAGCACTGGCAGGAGTACCTTCCCAAGAATAGTGGCAAATTGGCTGCTCTGATCGATGCTCGCACGAGCGATAGTCCCGTTCTGATTGGGGAGATTGCCACAGCGCTCGAACGCGTGGGATTGACTGCTCCCGATAGCGGCCTGCCTACCTCTGTCGATGCTGAGGGATATGAACGAGAGAGTGAGCTTTCCACTTCGTCTCAAGAGCCTCAGGCCGTTGCCTCTACGTCGGATCGCTTCCTGGAGCCACGCGCAGCCGCCACGCAATTGCCTGCTGATGTGCCACTCCTCCCACCGCCACCGAGGAAACGCCAGCGGAGCGACCTTTCTCGCCCCACCGCTGGGCTACTCATCGGACTGGCTGTGCTGGTCATCGCAGGAGGACTCCTGGGTAGCCTCAGCCTGCTCGCTCGCTTTGGTGTGATAGGCACACGCAGCGCTGCTACCACTTCTGTGGTGCGGGGAGGTACTTGGACTGCCGACCTCATTGCTGACCCGGGTCCGCTCATCCCCAATATGGGGGCACCTCAGCTCGACGAAGCGCTCTACCTACCGCTCTTCTACGGAGATGGACAAGGCGTCATTCATCCTGGCGCTGCAACAGAGATACCCACCGTGCAGAATGGTGGCATCAGTGCCGACATCAGAACCTGGACCTTCCATCTGCGACCGCAACTGGTCTGGACGGATGGAGCGCCCTATGATGCCCGCGACGTGGACTACACCTGGAGGCTCTGGCTCAATCCCGAGTTTGGCGGTTATTGGTCCTTGCCCCCCAAGATCATCAGATCAGCAGACGTCTCGACGGACCACCTCTCGATCACTTTCCACCTCTCGCAAGCATACGCTCCTTTCCTCAGTTACTGGGTGGATGGCTTCTTTGCGCCCTTACCCGTGCACCATTTCAGCAGTATACGGCCAGATAAGATTGTCACGTCGAACCCCAGAGTCACGAGTGGCCCCTTTATGATAGCAGAGAGCGTGCCAGGGGATCACTACACATTGGTGCGCAACCCCACGTATTACCTTGCCCGCGCAGGGCTGCCTTACCTGGACAAGGTGGTGTTCCGCGTTGCCACTCAGGACGCGATTCTCAAGGACCTGCGGGCGGGGACCATCGATTCGGTCAGATTCATTGATTTCAACAAGCTGCCCCTGTACCAGCGCCTCAACAATTATATGATCGTTGCTGCTCCCACCAGTACCACCTTCGAGGCGATGTACTTCGACTTTCACAACAAGGTGCTGGCCAGCCACCCGGAAGTGCGCCAGGCGATGGCGTTGGCTATCAATCACCAGGCCTTGATTGAGGCGTTACCTGGGCCGATCGCCATTCCACTGTGCACCGACCATGGCTCGGCCTACCATCCAGGTTATGATCCGAATGCGCCCTGTCCAGTGTTTGATCCGGCGGCAGCCAATAGGCTGCTGGAGGACAACGGTTGGGTGAAAGGCACCGATGGGGTGCGCGCAAGGGATGGGCAACGCCTGGAGTTCGAGTACTCGACGGCAGTCACGTATCTACCATGGCGCATGGATACTGAGCCGATCATCCAGCGCAGCTTGCGGGCGATCGGCATCAAGCTCGACATCCAGAACTATGCTACAGACATATTCTGGGGCTCCGTGGTTCCCGCGGGAAAGGCATCGCCGCCCTCGGGAGCTGTAGCGGGAAGGTATGACATCGCTGAGGGAGCGGACGGTTTTGGCTACGACTCTGACGATTCCACCTTGCTCTCGTGCGACCAGTTCACGCCCAAGGGACGAAACTATGGCTTCTACTGTAATCCTGCCCTGGATGCCCTCTACCGGCAGGAGCAGATGACAGTAGATGCGGGCGCGCGGCAGCAGATCTTTCGACAGATCCATGAGTTCTACCTGACGCAGTTCCCTTTCATCACGCTCTACGGCTTGTTGGGAAGCCTCGCGATGGTGCGCAAGGGGACGCACAACTACCAAATAAGCCCGTTTTTCGATGAGTTCAACAATATCTGGCAGTGGTGGTGCGACAACGGGAAGTGTTAGGCGAGTATGCCAAGTTTGCCACAAAACATTTTCGTTGCTAAAGTAAGAGTAGAACAGAATGTATAAATTATATTCTATTCTACTAATAGTCGCGGCGGAACCGACGGGCATCGAACCATCGGTCGCCCCTGGCACGTATCCCACTTGACATACTCTGCTCTGGCAGAGGCGATCTGCTTGTCTACCAGGAACACGCTGCCACTTCCTCACCCCAAGATGATCCGTTCAGCTCTG
>WNGR01008660.1_pt1 | contig 18691 bp, 20 predicted proteins | sample 5407581 | NCBI WGS metagenome assembly WNGR01 (sample SAMN13153383, study PRJNA577476) | soil metagenome | isolation source: 80 cm soil or saprolite under Garry oak tree replicate 2 | place: USA:California | collected 2016-06-15 | reverse complement strand
CGATTGCGGGCTGGGGTGGTCCAGCACCGCGCCTAGGAGGGAGCAAAGCCTATGCCAGACGCGTCTAGATCCGGTTTGCTTGACGCCCGGCGTGATGACGACATATGGTCTATGTGATGTGATCAGTACAGAGACGATTGCCGAAATGTTAGACACAGTGCGAGTCCTCATCCGAGCCCTGGCCGCGGGCGTGATCATCCTCGCGTTGTATGGAGGCTGCGGCACGACACCCGTGGAGCCTCCTCGCCGCGAGAACGTGCTCCAGCGCATCCTGCCCTCTGCCGTCCAGATCATCCTCGAGAATCCGGAAGGCCGACGGGTGCGCACGGGCTCGGGGGTGGTGATTGCCTCGCGCGGCTCCGAATGCTTCGTGGTCACCAGCGGTCACACGGTGGCCGGCGTCATCGGCAGAAGTGAGATCTCCTTGCTCTTCGGGCGGCAGCGCGGCGCCGGCACTCGCGCCAGCGCCACGGTGCTCGCCCACCGCGAGACGGAAGACGTGGACATCGCCTTGCTCAGCGCCCAGTCCGATCAGTGCGTGCCGGCCCGGCCCGCGGCCGGGCCGGAGCTCGGAGAGGCCGTCTGGGTCATCGGTTTTCCGTGGGGCCGCAACATGCTCCTGGCCAGCGGCATCGTCAGCCAGGTGAGCTTTGGCGACGCCGCGGACGGGGAATCGCAATCGCGCCTGATGGTGGACGCCTCGGTCAGCTACGGGTCGAGCGGCGGAGGCGTCTATGAGGCGCGCGGCGGCGGGCTTCTCGGGCTCGTCGAGGGCTATCGCACGGCCCGGGTCACCTCCAAGGGAACAGAACAGCCCTGGTACATCGACGTGCCCGTGCCCGGCCAGACTCTCGTGACGCCGCTCACCGACATCCGTCGATTCCTCGCGGATACCGGGCACGCCGATCTCATCGAGGGCACTTCCTCGTCCGCCGGCCGCGCCGCGCGCTAGTTGCATACCTGCTGAGCCGGTACCCACTGCGGCACGTACCAGCCCTGGCCGTTGGCGTCCACGTAGAGCTGGTAGCCCCAGTAACCCTGCGTCCACGAACAGGTCGGAGTGTAGCCGTAGTAGCGGTACGGAACACGGCCGTGGAAACGATGCGGCTCCGCACGCTCAAAAGCGTGGCGAGACTCGATGCGTCCCGTGGGCTTGTGGAATTGAGTCTCGGCGCGGGCCTGAATGGGCCCGGCCGCGGCCGCGAGAATCACCAGTGCCACGATCATCGCGCGTTTCATATGACACCTCCCGGTGCGACATCTCGCCCTTCATGTGGAGCACGGCAGCATCAATAGCTGCCGAGCTCCACACTGGAGCGCACCCGTGAAGGCGACATGTGCCGCGTGCAAAGAAATATGACCCGTCGACCGCCGAATCAACAGAACAAGCATGCTGCCGAATAGGTCGCAGGCGCTAGCCGCGACCTACGAACGGCATCTTCGTCGCCATCACCGTCAAGAACTGCACGTTGGCATCGAGGGGCAGGCTCGCCATGTAGGCGACCGCCCGCGCCACGTTCTGGACATCCATGGTCGGCTCGACCTCGACGGTCCCGTTGGCCTGGGGGACCCCCTTGGCCATGCGCGCCGTCATCTCCGTGGCGGCATTGCCGATGTCGATCTGCCCGCAGGCGATGTCGTATTTCCGGCCGTCCAGGGAGGTCGATTTCGTGAGCCCCGTGATCGCGTGCTTCGTCGACGTGTAGGCGACCGAGAACGGTCGCGGCGCATGCGCCGAGATGGAGCCGTTGTTGATGATGCGGCCCCCGCGAGGCTGCTGGCTCTTCATGATCCTGATCGCCTCTTGCGTGCACAGGAAGGAGCCTGTCAGGTTGGTATCGACGACCGCCTTCCACTTCTCGAACGGAAGGTCCTCGAGGGGCACGGGAGGGGCGCCAATGCCCGCGTTGTTGAAGAGGAGGTCGAGCCGGCCGAAGACCTGCTTCGTCTGCGCGAAGAGGGCCCGAATGGACTCGGGGTCACTGACATCGGTCGGCACCACGAGCGTCTTCGACCCGGGAGACTTCGCCTTTCCCTCCGCGGCTGCCGTCTCCAAGGCGTCCTTGCGGCGCCCGGCGAGGACGACAGAGAACCCGTCCTGCAAGAGCGCCAGCGCGGAGTGCTTGCCGACACCGCTTCCAGCTCCTGTGACGATCGCCACCTTCTCGGATGAGGCCATGTCCTGGTCTCCACCTTTCTGGATCAGCTCCCTGATCCGCCACGTCGATGCGGCCGCCGCCTGCCGGGGCCGAGCTTCCCCCTGGGGCCCACAGCCTAGCGCAAGACGACGGATACGTGCAGTCCGGATTCAGAGTGGCGTCAGATCGGAATGCGAGGGTTGCTGGTCGGCGGGTCGAGGCCTGCCTTTCAGCAGAGGCGCCGGCACCGGAAGGTGCGGCGCCTCTGCTGGCGAACCGGCTGTGGCCGGCTCGACGCGTTACTGCTTGTCCATCGCGAGAGGGACTTCAGAGCGGCGCGTGTCCTGGCCCCGGTGCTGCCACCGGGCGACCACGAGCCCCTTCAGCTTCTCCCGCTGCTCCGGCGTGAGCTGGGCCTTGGCCTGCTCGTCCGTGCGGATGTCGGCAAGCCGGCTGTCCGCGCGAAGCCGCTCGATCTCCCGCACCTTGGCTTCCACTCTACCCATGTCCACCGGATCGCTCTGGCGCAGGCTCATGAGATCGAGCTGCGCGACCCGCCGATCGGCGGCGGCGCGAATAGCGGCGCGCCGGGAATCCATCCCGAGCTTCTTGAATGTCTCGACCTGCTGCGGCGTCAGGCTCAGCTCCTGCCGGTGGCGCAGCGCGAAGCCGATCACGGAGCGCCCACGGCGCGCGTGGCCGTGCCTCATGTGCCGCTGCCAGCCGCCGAAGTGGCGGTGGCCCTGCATCGCCGAGCGATCCATCGAGCGTCCCGCCTGTGGATGCGCCGTCGCCGCGATGTCGGGCGGCGCCGCCGCCACCGGCATCGTCAGCCCCAGCATCAGCGCCAGTCCTCCCAGCACCCCTTTGACTCTCATGACGTCCCTCCTGGGGATTCTCCCCGTCTCGTCTCGTGGTCCTGTTCTCGCGGGCCTCAGCGCCCGCGCTCACGACCGAGCATGCGGAGGGCGCGTGAACAACGTGTGTGTCGCGAGTAAATAACTGTGAAGGGATGGAGCGCTTCGCGGTGCGGGGCTAGGTGACGAGGGACTTGAGGAACACCGCGTTCGTTCCGGTCAGGCGGAGCCGCTCGAGAAGCGCTTCCATGGCCTGGATCGACTTGGTCCCTGCCAGGGCGCGGCGGAGGAGATGGATGCGCTTGAGCTCGTCCTCGGTGAAGAGCAGCTCTTCGCGGCGCGTGCCAGACTTGAGGATCTCGAACGAGGGGAAGATCCGCCGGTCGGCCAGCTCCCTAGTGAGGTGGAGCTCCATGTTCCCCGTGCCCTTGAATTCCTCGAAGATGATGTCGTCCATCCGCGAGCCCGTCTCGACGAGAACGGTGCCCACGATGGTCAGGGATCCGCCTTCCTCGAGCTTGCGCGCGGCGCCGAAAAAGGCCCGGGGCATCTGGAAGGCGCGGCTGTCGATGCCGCCCGACATGGTTCGGCCCCGGGAGGTCAGCTCGTTGTTGTAGGCGCGGGTCATGCGCGTCAGGGAATCGAAGAGGACGAGCACGTCCTGCTTCTGCGCCGCCATGCGCTTGGCCTTGTCGAGGACCTGCTCGGTCACCTCGATGTGACGCCGGTAGGGATTGTCATTGCTGGAGGCGACGATCTCCGCGGACTTGCCGATGTTCACCCGGAAATCGGTCACCTCTTCTGGCCGCTCGTCGACCAGGAGAACGATGACGGCCACCTCAGGATGATTCGTGAGGACGGCCTTGGCGATCTGCTGGAGGAGCACGGTCTTGCCCGTCCGGGGTGGAGCCACGATGAGCCCGCGCTGGCCCTTCCCGATGGGCGTGATCAGGTCCATGGCGCGCATGGACAGCTCCGAGGGAACCGTCTCGAGCCGCAGCCGCTCGAAGGGCTGGATGGCGGTCAGGCTCTCGAAGCCCGAGGGCGAGGGCGACGGCGCCGGCATGCGCGAGGGGGCGGGCCCGCGTGGCGGCCCGGGAGCGCGCTGGTCGAACTGCGGACGCTGGCCCGGCCGGCGTGATCGGCGCGATCGCCTGCTCATGCCCGGACGCTCTCGGGGGCCCTTACCACGGGCGAAGCCATCGATCGATGGAGTAGGCGCCCGCGCCGCCGACGAGGACGGCGAGGGCCATTCCGATGAGGGCGAGGTTCATCTCGTAGCCGTGCCCTTTCCCCGGAGTGAGCGACCAGTTGATGAAGAAACCGTTTTTCCAGTGCACCGTGACGATGGCCACGAGCATGACGATGATCAGTCCCACCGCGGCGGGCCGCGCGAGGAGGCCGACGATCATGGCCAGCCCGCCCAGGAGCTCCGTCAGGGCGGCGAGCACGGTGAGGGGCGCCGGAATGCCAAGCGCCTGCTTGAAGTAGGCGATGACGCCACGCAATCCCGGCCCGCCGAACCAGCCGAAGACCTTCTGGGCGCCATGCGCGAAGAAGATGACTCCCAGCACGACCCGCACGATGAGCAGCGGACGGGAGGCGAAGGTGCCGAGGAGCACATCCATGACGCTCACCTCCTGGACCGGAAGGGCGATGCGGGGGCCTCCCCGGCACATCCCGTTGCCGCGCCGGGAGCCGATGCGTCGGCTCATCGGGCGGACGGTAGGATGCGACACTCCTCCTTGTCAAGTTTTCACGCTAGTGGGCCTTGAGCGCTGCGGCCCGTCTCGAGAGCTCCTCGGGAGGCACGTCTTCGATGTGCGTGGAGATGTGCCAGATGTGCCCGAAGGGATCCTCCAGGGTGCCGTTCCGATCCCCATAGAACTGGTCCTGCACGGGCCGAACCACCTTGGCGCCGGCGGCAATCGCCCGGTTCGCCAGCGCGTCAACCCCTTCGACATAGAGGTGGATGCCGACGGGTGAGCCGCCGATGGACTGCGGGCTGCGGGCCCCGAAATCCGGAAACTCGTCGGCGAGCATGATCACGGAATCGCCGATCATGATCTCTGCGTGGCCGACTCTTCCGTTCGGATCGGTGTGACGCATCAGCTCGGTCGCGCCGAACGCCTTCTTGTAAAAGTCGAGGGCGGCCGCGCCATCGCTGACGATCAGATACGGCGAGACGGTCGGATGCCCTTCGGGAACGGGTCTCACGCTCTTGCTCATCTGGCCTCTCCTTATCGGATCCGGGGGGGAGCGCCGGCTGTCGCTCCTCCCCCGGGCCCCCCCACCAGCTTGCGGGATTTCACCGCACTTCTCCTTGCGCTCTGCGGAATGCTTCCGCGCCCCGGCCGTCTAACCCGGCAGAAAGGAGGCGCGCGATGCGAAGACTCATGCGGATCGTCGGTCTGGTTCTTGCCGTCTCGCTGACGGCATCCGGGTGCTTCGTGGTCGTCGATCGCCCCCATCACGGGTGGCATCGTCGGTGATCAGAGTGGCGGCCCGGCACCGTCGGGCCGCCGCTTCCACCCTCACTTCTTGCGATAGACGTTCAGGCCGACCTTCTCTTCCCGATCCGCAATCGTGACATTGCCCTCGGTCGAAGCGATGATGATGGTCTTGCCAGACGAGGACGGACCGAACTCCTTGGTCAGGTCTACCGTGATGGTCAGGATGTTCCCCGCCACCGATATCTCAACATTCTTCATCTGCACGCCTCCTCCGGTGAAGGCCCGCTTGCCTCTCGTCTTTGCCGGACCGTCGTCACTTCGGCTTCAGGGCAAAGAGCAGACACCAGCCCTTGGGATTGATCTTGCCGGCGACCAGCTTGCAGCCGTCGGGAGGGGTGAATTGCAGGCATTTCTCGCAATCCTGTCCCTTCTTGGGCGTCTCCTGATACTGCACCTGTTGCTTGGGGGCCTTCTGTTGAGCGTCCGCCGGGCGGCTCTTGAAGAGAAACGGCCCGGCCAGGGCCGCGGGCACCATCATGCCGCATGCCTGCAGCAAGCGCCGGCGAGAGATCCTGCGTGCCATGGCTAAAGCTCTCCTCCCTCCACTGCTTGGTTGACCGAAGGGCCGGGCAGCCCGGACGGGCTATCCTTCTCTAAGAGTAACCGAAACGTCTAGCCGATGCAGTTTCCTCTTCTTCGGCCTGGCATGATTTCCGTCTGGCGGCCCCCGGCGCGCTATTCTAGGCGGCGGCAATGTCGCTCCCCATCGGGCTCCGCGCGCTCCGCCACCCCGACTTTCGCCGCTTCTTCGCAGCTCAGTTCGTGGCGCAGACGGGGTCGTGGATGCAGACGGTGGCGCAGTCGTGGCTCGTGCTCCAGCTCACCCCGTCACCGTTCAAGCTCGGGCTCATCGGCTCCCTCCAGTTCGCGCCCATCCTGCTCTTCTCCATCGCTTCCGGCGCCCTCGCCGATCGCCTCCCCAAGCGCCGGCTCCTCATGTGCACCCAGACGGCCCTTGGCTGTCTCGCCCTGATCCTGGCCGCCCTCGTGGCGTCTGGCCGCGTCGAGTACTGGCACGTGGCCGTGCTCGCCTTCATCAGCGGGCTCGTCAACGTGCTCGAGCAGCCGTCGCGGCAGTCCTTCGTGGCCGAGATGGTGGGGCGAGGTGATGTGGCGAGCGCGGTGGCGCTCAACTCCGCGTCGTTCAACGCCGCCCGCATCGTCGGGCCCGGCCTCGGCGGGCTCGTGATCGCGCGCTTCGGCGTCACCCCGGCCTTCGTGGTCAACGGGATCGGCTTCGCGGTGACGGTGGCCATGCTCTCGCGGCTGGGCACGCGCGGGCTGCCCCGCGCGCGCTCGGGTCGCGGGGTCGTGGACGACATCCTCACCGGGCTCCGCTACGCCGTTCGCACTCCCGAGATCCGCCTGATGCTCGGCCTCCTCTTCCTCGTCAGCATCTGCGTGTTCAACTTCACCGTCTATGTCCCGCTGGTCGTGCGCACGGTGCTGCACCTCGGCGCGGAAGGCTTCGGGCTCCTCATGGCCTGTCTGGGCGTGGGCGCCGTCACGGGCGCGCTCACCGTCGGCGTTCTCGGCGCGCGCCAGCCCCCCACGGCCATGCTGTTCAGCACGGCCGCCCTCGCCTGCGGCGGGCTCCTGGCGCTGTCCACCGCGCGCGTCTTCTGGTTCGCCGCCGTCGCGGTGTTCCTGACGGGCCTCTTCGGCGTCGTGCTGGTGGCCAGCTGCAACACCGCGATGCAGCTGGCCGCGCCCGACGAGCTGCGCGGGCGGGTGATGAGCCTCTACACCCTCGTGTGGGGCGGCGCCTTTCCCGTGGGCGCGTTCATCGTGGGCAGCATCTCCGAGCACTGGGGCGTGGGCCGCGCCCTGCTCGTGAACGGGACAGCCGGGCTGATCGGAGCGGCGCTCCTGCTCGGCTGGTGGACCTTCCGCGAGGAGGCCGGACGCGCGCGCGAGGCCTGAGTCAGTGCGTACCGCATCGTAATCTCCCCCTCACCCTGCCCTCTCCCCCTGCGGGGGCGAGGGATCACAATAAATCCCTCTCCCTCGGAGAGGGAGAGGGTTGGGTGAGGGTGGCGTTGTCTCGCGAATAGCCTACGCTACGGGCGCGGGCCGAGAAACTCACGGACGATCCGCAGGAACTCGTCCAGCCGGTCGTGATGAAGCCAGTGCCCCGCGCCCTCGACACCGATGCTCGTGGCATGGCGGAAGGGTCGGTCGCGGCCGTCGTCGGCGGGATTGCCGGCGCGGCTCTCCTTCCCGTACAGGAGAAGCGTCGGACAGGCGATGCGCTCCCAGAGGGCCTGGATGTCCCGGCTGCTCATGTCGTACGGAAACCACGCGCGCACGTAGTTGTCGAACTTCCAGCTATACGTCCCGTCCTCGTTCTGGTTCACGCCGTGGCTGGTGAGGTGACGGGCCTGCTCGGCCGAGAGGTGCGGGTTCTCCTCCTGCATGCGCCGGAAGGCGTCCTCGATGGAGGCGTGTAGATGCCCGCGTAGCGGAGCGCGATGTTGCCGCCGAGGGAATGGGCGACGATGGTCACGGGCGCGAGCTGCTGCTGGTGGACGAGCTGGGCGAGATCGTAGATGTACCCGGCCATGGTGTAGCTGCCGTCCGGGGACCACTCGCTGTCCCCGTGCCCGCGCAGATCGGGCGCGATGATGTGCCAGTCGTCGCGGAGGGCGGCCGCCGTCCAGTCCCAGTTGCGGCAGTGGTCGCGGCCGCCGTGGAGCAGGATCAGGGCCGGCCGCTCGGGATTTCCCCAGTCGACGTAGTGGAGACGCAGGCGCTGGGAGAAGTACGTGCGCGAGGTCGGACCCGACTCCCGGTCGCTCAGGACGCGCGCTCCTTCTCCATCTGCACCAGCATGCGGCGCAGGATCTTGCCGGAGGGCGACTTGGGAATCTGCTCGATGAACTCGAGGTGCCGGATGCGCTTGTGGGGAGCCACGCGCTCCGCCACGAAGGCCATGATCGCCTCGCCCGTGGTCGCCTTGGAGGCGGCGTCCGGCTTCAAGACCACGAAGGCCTTGGGCACCTCGCCCGCTTCCTCGTCGGCCTTGCGGATGACCGCGGCGTCGAGGATGGCGGGGTGCGTGAACAGCAAGGCCTCGAGCTCGGCGGGCGCCACCTGCATGCCCTTGTACTTGATCAGCTCCTTGGTGCGATCGACGATGTAGAACCATCCCTCCGGATCCACGTAGCCGACATCGCCCGTGTGGTACCAGCCCTCGCGGTCGATGGAGTCCGCCGTCTCCCCCGGCTGGTTGAGATAGCCCTTCATGATCTGCGGCCCGCGGATCAGCAGCTCGCCTTCCCCGCCCGGCCCCGCCTCCTCGCCCGTGACGACATCCATCAGCTTGACTTCGGTGTTGGGCACGACGAAGCCGATGGAGCCGGGCTTGCGCGGCGCGTTCTTCGTGGGGCTCAGGTGCGTGACCGGGCTCGCCTCCGTCATGCCATAGCCCTGCACCACGGGGCAGCCGAGCTTCGTCGACAGCTCCTGCGCGATCTCCTCCCCGAGGGGGGCGGCGCCCGAGAAGACCAGCCGCACGCTCGAGAGATCGAACTGGCTCACCGCGGGATGCTTGACCATGCCCAGCACGATGGGCGGCACGAGGGGGAGGATGGACACGCGGTACTTCTGCACGGCGGTCAGGAACTCCTGGAAGTCGAAGCGCGGCATGCTGACGATGGTGGCGCCCTGGCACAGGCCGAGCTTCATGATCACCACCATGCCGTAGATGTGAAAGAACGGGAGCACGGCGATGACCACGTCGCCGTCCTTGAAGCCGTCGAAGTCCTTGAAGCCCTCGGCCTGGCACAGGTTGGCTACCAGGTTGTGGTGGGTGAGCATGACGCCCTTGGGCAACCCCGTCGTCCCGCTCGAGTACGGCAGCACTACCACGTCTTCGCGCGGATTGATCTTCACGGAGGGCGGGCTCGGCGGCGCCTCCAACAGCTCGGCGAAGGGCCGGGCGCCATCCGCGGTGCCGAAGACGTAGATCTCCTCGACTCCCGCCGCCGCGGCCGCCTCCTTGGCCTTGTCGAGGAAGGGCGGCACGGTGATGAGGAAGCGGGCGCCCGAGTCCTTGAGCTGCTTGGCCAGCTCGCCCGCGGTGTAGAGCGGATTGACGGTGGTGTTGATGCCGCCCAGCGAGGCGACGGCGTGGAAGATCACCGCGTACTCGGGCAGGTTCGGGCTATAGATCGCGAAGACGTCGCCCTTGCGAAAGCCTCGCCGCGCGAGGCCGGTGGCCACGCGACGGATGCTGTCCGCGAGCTGGCCGAAGGTCAGCGTCCGGCCCGTCGGCCCGTCGATCATGGCCGGCCGGTCGCGGAGGCGCTCCGCGTGGCGCAGCACGTAGTCGGTGATGGAGACGTCGGGCACGACGACGTCTGGCCACGGGCTCCGGACGATCATGCCGGCTCGTGCCGCGTCGGCGCGACCTCAGCGAGGCGCATAGATCGCGAAGGCCTTGTTCGAGTTCATCACGTAGGACTCGACATAGCCGTGGTAGTCGGGGCTCTTGTGCCCGAGCGCCTCCATGGCGCCCATGAGCGCCCACCAGTTCAGAACCTCCTGCTGGCCGCGGTCCACGACCTCCGCTTCCGTGACCTTGCGCCAGGCGTCGAAGTCGCCCGCCACGAGCGCCTCGTAGAGCCTGCGGTCATTGTCGACGTCGGGATAGACGAAGTAGTGCTTCGGGACCAGGAAGGCATGCGACCAGCTCGACGAGGCCACGAGCGCGACCTTCCACGGGCTGCGCGCCAGCGCACGCGCGACGGCGGCGCCCACTTCCATGCAGCGATCGGGCGACGGGCTCGGCGGGTCAAGGTCGCTCTCGGGAATGCTGATCGTGCCGACGGGATAGACCCCGCCGCGGTTGACGTTGACGCGGCTGCCGTAGCAGTTGATGGCCATGGCCACCAGCGGATAGGGCCAGCCCTTGCGCTCGTAGTCGAGGTACATCACGCCGTTGAGAAACGCGTGGCTCAGTCCCTCGTAGTGGAGCGGCTTGTACGAGTACGCCATGTCGATGTGCTCGTGGGTGAGCAGCTCGCGCACCAGCCACTTGGCCGCGTCCCGCTTCCCGGGAATGCGCACGACGGCATCGGCGCCCTCGCCCCATGCGTTCGGCGCCGGGCGACTACCGCTCTCTCCCATGGGCGCGGTGCTTGCGACGCGCTGGTGGGGCCGGTAGGGATGGATCTCCATGTCCTCGTAGGCGTAGACGCAGAAGGCCGGCGTGATGTCCTCGTGGAAGTTCTCGTACTGATCGTCGCCCCACATGAGAATGAAGTCCGGCTTGAAGTCGTCGAGCGCCCGGCGCAGCGCCTTGAGGTGCTTGACCAGCTCGGCGCGGTGCTTGGGTGCGGCGGAGCGGCCCTCGTCCGCGCCCCACTCCTGCCGCATGGGCGCCGGCCAGTTCTCGGGCTTCTTCCACGAGTCGGGCACGTCGGGACGAGTCAGGGTGCGCCGGAGGATTGTGGCCATGGCATCGTCGGCCCCCCTGAGCGGGGGATAGTGACTCAAGCCCAGTCCAAGAATGGCTCCCATGTCGACTCCTTCGTCGCGCTACCGCTTATGGCAGGTAAAGGCGGACGTAGTGATTGTCCACGACCTCGCCCTTGGCGCCGACCGTGAAATTGGAGGTAATGAGACCCGTGGCTCCAGCGAATTGCCCCACCCCTTCCGTCACTTCCCAGATCACCGCTCCCCGCTGCACCCCGTTGACCGGGCTCGGTCCGAGGACACCCTGGCCCAACGTCTTGAAGGTCACCTTGCCAGCCTTGCCATAGCTGATGCGGCCGCTCTCGACAAACGAGCCCTCGCCGGTCATCTGCACTTCAGACTCGAAGGTGGCGCGGGGACCGGGCTTCGATTCAGACTTGACCTGTAGGCCCTTGGCCGTCACCGCGGTACGCAGGACCTGGCCGCCCGCGCTCGTCTTGGCGGCGAGCTTCCCATCCGACCCCTCCACGGGACCGGCCTTGCCCTTGAACTGCAACGCGAACACGAGCTCTTTCATGATGATCCCCCTCTAACTGACCGGGCGGCTCTGTCGATGGGCGACGGGCGTCGTGGCGCGACTGGCGCCAGCTCTCCTCTACTTCCGAGAAGCCTGCGACTTGGTCGGGCCGATGAACTCCACCATGTTGCCGTCGGGGTCCTTGACGAATACCTGACGGAAACCGGTGGGGCCGGAGACCACATCGCGGCAGGGCAGGCCGAGCTGCTCCAGGCGCTTCGCCGTCTCGTCGCAATCCTCCGTCCACAGCGCGAAGTGGGGATAGCGCGCGAGGATCGTCTCGCGCTCCACGGCGGGCCGGACGAGCTGGTCGTTCAGGATGATGTGGAGCTGGAGCTCACCGCCGAGGCTGTACCAGATGCCGGGGAAGTCGAAGTTCGGCCGCGCGATCTCCTTGAATCCCAGGAGCCCCGTGTAGAACTCTCGCGCCTTGGCGACATCCGTGACGGTCACACTCACATGACTCATCGACTTGAACAGGCTCATGACGTCCTCCTGGGTGGCGTTGCCTCGTCTTGATCAGGTCCGCGGCTTCACCGTGCCGGCCGCGTGCCGCGGAGCGACAGACTCATCCTACCTCGGCGGGACGTTAGGCCGAGGCGTTTCCCTTGTCAAGGCAAGGGCATTGGCTCGTGACCCCTGCGCCCTCGCCCTTGACAGCGAGGCGCTGCATGGCATACATCGAGACCATCCACGAGCCCGAGGCTGCCTCGCCCGGATCCCGCGTGGCCTCATGCCTCCACGAGCATCACCCAAGAGGAGCAACGGAGATGAAGACGCACGCACGAGGAGCGGATGCGGTCGGTCGGCGCGAGGTGCTGGCCCTGGGCGGCGCGGGCCTGGCCCTGGCCGCCATACCGGTCGCGGCCCACGGGCAGGCGAAGCGCAGCGGGGAGATCGCGGCCGGGCTCTCCGAGCGGATGCTCACGCTCGATCCCGCCAACCACTACTCGATCTCTGCCACCTCCGTGCTGCGGCACGTCTTCGACCCGCTCGTCGATGTCACGAACGATTCGAAGTTCGTCCCCGCCCTCGCGGAGTCCTGGCGCCCGGTCAACAACACCACCTGGCGCTTCACGCTGCGCAAGGGCGTGACCTTCCACGACGGCACGCCCTTCAACGCCGACAGCGTCGTGTACACGCTCAAGCGGGTGCGCGACAACACCAAGCTCATCAAGGCCTTCGTCTACCAGGACATCGACGCGGTCGAGAAGGACGGTGACTACGCCGTCACCGTCACCTCCAAGCGGCCGTTCGGCTCCCTGCCCGCGCACCTGACCATGCTCGGCATGCTGCCGCCTGGCGCGGCCAAGAACGAAGATGCCTTCTTCGAGAAGCCCGTGGGCACCGGGCCCTTCCGCTTCACGAGCTGGACGCGGGGCGACCAGGTCATCCTCACCGCCAATCCCGGCTACTGGAAGCCGGGGGTGCCCAAGGTGGAGAAGGTGACGTTCCGCTTCATCCCGGAGCTGTCGACGCGCACGGCCGCCCTCAGAGCCGGCGAGCTACACGTGATCGACCGGGTCACGCCCGATCTCGTCGAGACCCTCAAGGGCAGCCGGGGCGTCAAGGTGCTGGACGTGCCGGCCATCGAGACGCAGCGCTGGATCTTCCAGCTCGCGAAGGAGCCGGTGAAGGACCATCGCCTGCGCCAGGCGATCTCGCTCGCCATCGACCGCAACGTGATCATCAAGGAGCTGCTGCGCGGCTACGGCCGGCCCGTGGACAGTCCCGTGCCGCCCGGGCTGCTCGGCCACACGAGCCTGCCTCTGAAGCCCTACGATCCGGAGAAGGCGCGGCAGATCCTGAAGCAGGCGGGCTACACGAACGTCTCGCTCGACATGGTCCTGATGAAGGACCTCTATCCCAAGCAGCTCGAGATCACCCAGGCCGTGGCAGCCATGTTGGGCGAGGTGGGCATCAAGCTCAACATCAAGAACCTCGAGATCGCCACCGCGCGCGAGCAGCGGACAGCCGGCACCTACGACATGTTCTTCTCGGGCTGGGCGCACATGCCCCACGATCCCGACTGGTTCTTCGGCCAGTGGTTCACCAAGGCGGGCTCGGAGAAGCTCACGCGCTACGCCAACCCGCGGGTGGAGCAGCTCATCGCCGAGGCGCGGGTGCCCGATGCCAAGGTGCGCCAGGCCAAGTACGAGGAGCTGGAGCGCATCATCTGGGACGACGAGGCGGAGCTCTGGCTCTACTACACCGTCGCGATCTACGGCGTCAGCGACCGCCTGCGGAACTTCGAGGCGCGCCGCGACTACTACGTCCTGCTGAGTGACGTCTCCATCGCGTAGCGCGGAGAATCGCGAGATAACGCCACCCTCACCCTGCCCTCTCCCTCTCCGAGGGAGAGGGATTCATTTTGAGCCTCGAGGGCGCCCGCGCGGGTCGCCCGGCGCATGAGGGTCTACGTTCTCCGGCGTGTTGGCCAGTCGGCCCTCACGCTGCTCGGCGTCTCGGTGCTCGTCTTCGTGATCCTGCGCATTCTGCCGGGCGATCCTGCGCGGATGCTGCTGCCCGACGGCGCCCCCGAGTCCGCCGTCGAGGAGCTGAATCGCCACCTAGGGCTCCGCGAGCCTCTGCCCGTGCAGTACCTGATCTTTCTGCGCAGCGTCTTCCGCGGCGACTTCGGCCAGTCATTCCAGTACCGGGCGCCCGCCCTGCAGGTGGTGCTGGAGAGGCTGCCCGCCACCGTGCAGCTCACCCTCGTGGCCATGCTTCTCACCGTGGTCTTCGGCGTGTCCATCGGCATCGTGACCGCGGTGCGTCGGGGCACGCGGTACGACGTCGCGGGCACCGTCCTGGCCGTGCTCGGCCAGTCCCTGCCCAATTTCTGGCTCGGCATCATGCTGATCCTGCTCTTCGGGGTCGCCCTGCGCTGGCTACCCACCTCGGGCTTCGCGGGCTGGACCTCCCTCGTCTTGCCCGGCGTCACCCTCGCGGCCTTTCCCACCGCGCTGGTGGCGCGTCTCACGCGCTCGAGCATGCTCGAGATCCTCCATCGCGACTTCATCCGCACCGGGCGGGCCAAGGGCCTGACCGAGCGCAGCGTCGTGCTGTGGCACGCGCTCCGCAATGCCGCCATCCCCGTCCTGACGGTGATCGGACTCCAGATCGGCGCGCTCCTCGGCGGCGCCGTCATCACGGAATCGGTGTTCGCCTGGCCGGGCATGGGCAAGCTCATCGTGGACGCCATCTTCTTCCGCGATTTTCCGGTTGTGCAGACGGTCCTCATCCTCTCCGCCACCGTCTTCGTGGCGATCAACCTGATGGTCGACCTGCTCTACACGGTGCTCGACCCTCGCATCCGGTACTCGTGATGACGGCCGAGCTCGAGACCGTGGCGATCGGAGGCTTCGGGCGCCGCTATCCGACGATGGTGATCGGCGGCGCGCTCCTGGGGCTGGTGGTCCTCGCCAGCCTTCTCGCCCCCGCCCTGACTTCGTATGATCCGCTCAAGCCGAGCTTCAGCCAGCGCCTCGCTCCGCCCTGGGGCCTGGGCGGCACGCGCGGGCACGTGCTCGGCACCGATAACCTCGGCCGGGACATCCTCGCGCGACTCCTCTACGGCGGGCGAATCTCGCTCGCCCTGGCCGTGAGCGCGGTGCTGATCGCCGCCGTGGTGGGCGTGCTCGTGGGCCTCGTGGCCAGCTGGGGCGGCGGGCGGGCCGACGCCGTCATCATGCGCGTGGCGGATGTCCAGCTCGCTTTCCCCGTGATCATGCTGGCCATCGCCATCGTGGCCGTGGTCGGCACCAACCCGCTCGCTCTCGTCGGCGTGCTCGCGCTGAGCGGCTGGGTCCTCTACGCGCGCACGGTACGCGCGCACGTGCTGACCATCCGGAGCCTCGAGTACGTCGAGGCCGCCTACACGCTCGGCGCCACCGATCTCCGGATCGTCCTGCGCCACGTCCTGCCGAACACCGTGGCGCCCATCCTGGTGATCGGCTCGAGCCAGTTCGCCACCATGGTCCTGCTCGAGTCCGGACTGAGCTTCCTCGGCATGGGCATCCAGGCTCCGCGTCCTTCCTGGGGCCTCATGCTGGCCGAGGGGCGCGACTACCTGTCCAACGCCTGGTGGCTCGCCACCGCACCCGGCCTCTTCATCTCCCTCGTCGTCCTCGGCGCCAATCTCCTGGGGGACGGACTCCGAGACCTCCTGGACCCGCACCTGACGTAGACGGACCTCCATGAAAATCATGTCCCCGCCGCCGTGGTATCGTACCCGCGCCGCCGCGTGAGCGGCCTGCTCGACCCCTGATCCAGCGGAGGCACCATGAGCGCGAACGAGAAGATCACGGTTCTGAACCCGGTCGGCTTCGCCCCCAAGGTTGCTCGCAAAGCGTTTGCCCCGCGGCTCGAGACGCTGAACGGCAAGACCGTCTATCTGGTCGATTGCCGGTTCGACGACTCCGATCTCTTCCTCAAGCAGATGCAGGCCTGGTTCGCCGAGCACATGCCGTCGGTGCGCACGGTGTTCAAGCCCATCTCGAGCGTTTATCTCGTCGACGATCCGGCCACCTGGGAAGAGATTCGCGCGAAGGGAGACGCCGCGATCCTCGGCGTTGGCCACTGAAGCACCTGCGCGCCGGCGGTCGCCGCGCACGCGATGACGGTAGAGGCCACGTACGGCGTCCCCACGGTCGCCATGCACACGGACAAGTTCGATCGGGTGGTCCGCTCGGTGGCGACGGTCAACGGCATGCCCGGGCTTCGCCAGGCCTTCGTGCCCCAGCCCATCATGGGCAAGACGGCGGCCCAGCTTCGCGCGTACATCGACGGCACGGATCCCATCACGGGGCGGCCCGTCATGCAGGAAGTGATCGAGGGGCTGACGCAGCCCTTCAACGAGGGCGACCTGGGCCCGGTCGAGTTCGATCGCTCGACTCCGCGTCTCGTCGAGCCAGACACCGCGGACAGCCTCGAGCGATTGTTTCTCGACAACCGCTGGACGGACATGCTGCCCATCGTGCTCCCCACGGAGGAGCGCGTGCAGGCGATGCTCGCGGGGACACGACGGAAGCCCGATGAGATCGTCGGGCGCATGCGCTCGACGCATTTCCGCGAGTACTGGGAGTACACGGTCGAGAAGGTCGCGGTCAACGCGGTGATGGCGGGGGCGCGCCCTGCGTACTTCCCCGTGATCCTGGCCCTGGCCGCCTCGTGCGTGACGGCGCGGGGAAGCAGCTCGAGCGCCGTGGCGGGGATGTCCTTCGTCAACGGACCGATCAGAGACGAGATCGGCATGAACTCGGGCACGGGCGCCCTCGGGCCGTACAACCACGCCAATGCCACCATCGGGCGGGCCTACGGTCTCCTCTCACAGAATCTCCAGGGCGGGTCCATCCCGGGGCTGAGCTACATGGGCAATCAGGGGAACAACTACAACTACAACAGCCTCACCTTCGCCGAGAACGAGGAGCGGAGCCCCTGGGAGCCCTTCCACGTCCAGCACGGCTTTCAGCCCACGGACAGCGCAGTGAGCGTGTTCTCGAGCTGTCGGGCCACCGCCTTCACGCTGGGCCTGCGCGAGAAGCACTGGCGCGAGCACTGCGCCAACATGCTGCGCGGCATGGACCCGCACACCCCGCCCGTGCTCCTCCTCGACCCCATCGCCGCGCGGCAGTTCATCGATCGCGGCGGCTTCACCAAGAAGGACGCGCTCATCGACTGGCTCTACGGCACGGCGAAGATGTCCGCGAGCGAGTACTGGGACTACCAGCTCATCCAGAACTACATCTATCCTCGCGCGACCTTCGGCGAGGAGCCGTGGGCCTCGAAGCTCAAGGCAGCGCCCGACGAGCTGATCCCCATGTTTCGCCGCGAGGACATTCACGTGGTGGTAGTCGGCGGCGAGACCAACGGCTACTGGCGCATCATGGGAGCCAACTATCAGAAGACCGTGTCCATCGACGAGTGGCGGTAGGATGACCGTCGTCCTCTGCCTGCTCGTCGCGCTGTTCGCCTTCGCCTCGCCCGCGCGGGCGCAGCAGACGGTCAGGATCGGCACCACGCCGGCCGTCACTTTCCTCGCGCTCTACGCCGCCGATCAGCTCGGCTACTTCAAGGCGGAAGGGCTCAGTCCCCAGTTCGCGGACTTCGAGGGCGGCGCGGAGGTGACCACCGCGCTGGTGGGCGGCTCCATCGATCTGGCCGGGACCTATGTCGAGCGGCCCATGATCCTGGCCGAGAAGGGCTTCGCATCCAAGAGTCTGCTCGCCATCCTCAACCGGAACCCGATCTTCCTGGTGCTCAGGAAGAGCCTGCCCGCCACCGACGTCAAGGGCCTCAAGGGGACCAAGCTCGGCATGACGCGAGCGGGAAGCGCCACCGACCTCGCGCTGCGCGCCCTCCTCCGGGATGCGGGGCTGGAGCCGGACCGCGACGTGGCCGTCATCGCGGTGGGCAGCTCGACCTCGGCCGCCGCGGCCCTGCGCGCCGGGCAGATCGACGGCTTCATGGGCGGCGAGCCCGGGGGCGCCATCATCGTGCACCAGCTCAAGCTGGGCCGCTATTTCATCGAGCCCATGCGCGACCAGGGGCCGCCGTTCCTCCGGAACATGACCTTCCCCACGCTCCAGACGAGCGACCGCTTCATCCAGAGCAATCCGCAGATCGTCGAGCGAGCGGTCCGCGCGGTGGTCAAGACTCAGAAGCGCCTCCGGGAGGATCCTGACGCGGCCGTCGGGGTTGCCCAGAAGATCTTCCCCGCCCTCGACCCCGATCTCCTCCGCAGCATCATCGGCGTCTACAAGAAGGCGTACTTCCCGGCCATCACGGAAGAGGCGCTGCGCACGGTCAACCAGTTCCAGAAGCAGGCGGGCGTGGTGAAGAGCGATTTTGCCTACGACAAGATGGTGGCCGTGCAGTTCAAACATCTCTGGGAGCAATGACTATGCTGCGCTATGGCTACGAGGCGCCCGCCTTCTCCCTTCCGTCCACGAGCGGCCGCGAGGTGACGCTGGCGGAGTTCAAGGGTGTGTCCGACGTCGTGCTGCTCTTCTACTGCTACGACTGGGGAGGCATCTGAACGCCCGAGCTCTGCGACCTCGGCGGGGTCGCCAAGGAGCTGGAGTCCGTGGGCGCCGTCATGCTCGGGATCAGCGGCGACTCGCCGTTCTCGCATGCCGAGTTCCAGAAGCGCCACACGCTGCCCTTCCCGCTCCTGAGCGACGTGCA
>WNGR01007366.1_pt1 | contig 18691 bp, 23 predicted proteins | sample 5407581 | NCBI WGS metagenome assembly WNGR01 (sample SAMN13153383, study PRJNA577476) | soil metagenome | isolation source: 80 cm soil or saprolite under Garry oak tree replicate 2 | place: USA:California | collected 2016-06-15 | reverse complement strand
CATAGGCGCTGCGGCTTGCAGCGAGCGACGCATCGTCGCTGGAACGGGCGGCGAGTGCGTCGTCGAGCGCGCGCAAGGCGGCGGAGAGGCGCGTCTCGCTTCGAAACAGCTGCACGGCGGGCGGACGCACCTCGCGTTCGAGCGTGGCAGCGGCGGCGCGTGGATCGCTTGTCGCGAGTTGCGCATAGTGCGGTTCGATGTCGACGGGCGACGCGCTGCCATGCAGCTTCGCAAAGCGGCTTGCCGCCTCGCCCGACCAGCTTCCCGTGGCGATCGCCCAGGCCGCGTTCGGCGAGCCGCCGCCCGTGCGCGCGCCGACGATCGCTTCGCGCGATGCCGCATCGCCGGCCGCATAAAGGCCGGGAACATCGGTGCGGCCGTCGGTATCGACGAGACGGATGCCGCCCGTGCCGCGCACCGTGCCCTCGTGGCGCAGACCCACGGGAAAGCGCGTGCGGAACGGGTCGATGCCCATCCGGTCGTACGGGAGAAACGCGTTCGCCTGGCCCGAGCGCAGCCAACGTTCGACGTCGGGCGTCGCGCGATCGAAGACGGCGAACACGGGCTCGTTCATCAATGCCTTCGCGACCGGGATGAACGCGTCGTCCTCGTCGATATGGATCGGACGGCCGTCGCCCGTCGAATAACTTGCCCAGATGAACGGCAAACCCTTCGTGACCGACGAGAACGCCGCCGCGAGGCCGTACTGGCTGGAGAATTCCATCCCCGAGAAGAGCGCGCCCACCTCAGCCGCAGCGAGATGACCGTCGCCCGTGCAGACGTTGGTGCCGAGCGCGCCGCCCAGAAACGCGCAGCCGCCTGTGGCGATCACGCAGGCGTTCGCGCTCACGCGCCAGCGCGAGCCGTCGCGACGCTCGCCGAAGGCGCCCGTCACGCGGCCTTCACGCTCGTCGTGAACGAGTCCGAGCAGCGGTGCATGGTCCAGGATAGTCACGCCGGCGCGTTTGATCTGCTGACGCATGAAGCGCATGTAGTCCGGACCGCGCAGCGTCGCGCGGTTCGGCGTGCCGTCGTCCCTGCGCGGAAACGGATAGCGCAGCGCTTCGAGCAGACGCAATTGGCGCGCGGCCGTTTCGAGCACCTGCGAGGTCCATGACAGTTCGCTGAGTTCGCCGCCAGTGCGAAAGCGTTCCTTGAAATGACGCTCGTATTCGTTGGGGTCCGGCACGTACCAGACATTGTTGTTCGATGCCGCCGCGGCGCCGGAGGTGCCGCAATAGCCCTTGTCCGCGAGTACGACCGTCGCGCCGCTGCGTGCCGCCATCAGCGCGGCCCATGTGCCTGCCGGGCCGCCGCCCGCGACGAATACGTCGGCGCGCAGCGCGATCTGGTCTGCATGAGCATCTGCATGAGCGGATGACGTGCTCATGCGTGTCCATCCCATGGCACGAGTGCTTTTTGCAGACGTCGCAGACCCCATTCGATCGAAGCCGCGATCAGCGCGATCACGATGATGCCCATGATGACCACGTCGGTCTCCAGGAATTGGCCGGCGGACTGGATCATGAAACCGAGCCCGCGCGTGGCCGCGATCAGTTCCGCTGCCACCAGCACCGACCAGCCGACGCCGAGGCCGATACGGATGCCCGTCAGCACGTCGGGCGCGGCAGAAGGAACCACGATGTAACGCACGATCTGCCAGCGTGTCGCACCGAGCGCCCGTGCGCCGCGAATGCGCCCTGGCTTCACGCGGCGCACGCCTTGCTGCGTGGCGATCGCGAGCGGCGCGAACACCGCGAGCCAGATGAGCAGCACCTTCGACGGCTCGCCGATGCCGCACCAGATCACGATGAGAGGCAGATAGGCAAGCGGCGGAATAGGGCGATAGAACTCGATCAACGGATCGACGATGGCCTGAGCGACGCGGTTCATGCCCGTGAGAATGCCCACGGGAATCGCTGTGACGATCGCGAGCAACAGCGCCGCCAGCATGCGGTGCAGGCTCGCGAGCGTGTGCTCGAGGAGGGTCGCGTTGCTGGAGCCGTCGATAGCCACGGTCACGAACTTCTTCGCCACGGCCGCGGGCGATGGCATGAAGACAGGGCTCACGAGTTCCAGACGCGACGCGATGCCCCACGCCGCGATCAGCACGATCACGGTCGCTACACTGATCCAACGCGAGCCCGCCAAATACCAGCGCGGCGCGCTCGAACGGGCGGTAGCCTTCGGCAACGCGGAAGGGGCGCGCGCCGGGTGATCGGCGGCATTCATATCGTCTCTCCTTCATCGGCGAAGAACCCGGTTTCGAGTTCGTCGCGCAGCCGGACGAACGCCGGGTCGTTGCGGATGGCCCGCGCGTTTTCGCCCGCCGCGAAACGACGGCCGAAGTCGAGCCCTCGCACGGATTCGATACGGCCTGGATCGCCTTTCATCAGCACCAGATCGGTCGCCATGAAAAGCGCTTCCGTAATGTCGTGCGTGATCATCAACATGCCTTTGTCGTAGCGCGTCCACAGTTGCAGCAGATACTCCTGCATGCGTTGGCGCGTCAATGAATCGAGCGCACCGAGCGGTTCGTCGAGCAGCAGATAGCGCGGATCGACGGCGAGCGAACGCGCGAGGTTCACGCGCTGACGCATGCCGCCCGAGATCTTCCAGAGCGGATAGTCCGCATAGCTGGCGAGGCCCGTCAGCGCGAGCAGCGAATCGACCTTCTCGCGCACCACGCTGCGCGGCACGCCTCGAAGCTGCAAGCCAAAACCGATGTTCTGTTTGACATTCTGCCAGGGCAGCAATGCGTCGTCCTGCGAGACGACGCCGCGTTCCGCGCCCGGCCCGGTGACGGCGACGCCGTCGAGTGTCACCTTGCCCGCAGTGGGCGCGATGAACCCCGCGATCACGTTGAGCAAGGTGGTCTTGCCGCAGCCCGAAGGACCGAGCACGACCGTGAAGCTGCCGTCGCGCAGATCGAGATCGACGTTCGACAGTACGGTGCGGCGTCCCGCGCCGGTATCGAAGTCGACGCTGACGGATTCGACGCGGATCATCGCTTTGCCTTACTGTTTGCTTGCCTGCTGCACATAGGCCGAGGTGACCGTCGGACGATAATCGGGCAGCACGGAATCGAGGCGTTTCTGCTCCTTGAGGAATTTCGACGTGTCCGCGAGGGCGGTCGCCGTGCCTCCGCCGAGCAGCGCGCTACCCGACTGCTCGGTGAGCAGCGGATAAGTCGTGCCGTGCAGCAGCGGCGGCACGTCGGCAGGGTCCGATCCGCTGACACGCGCAATCGCCGTCACTTCCGGCGAACTTGCCGTCCAGTTCGCGCCGTTCTTGCGATAGTCCTCGTTCACCTGGCCCGTCACCTTCGCGAAGCTCACCAGAAAGTCGGGGTGCGACTGCGCGAAGTCTTTGCGCGCGACCCAGGCGAGGAAGGTCGGCGCGCCCCATTTGCGTACGTCGGCGGAGGTCGTGAAGACCTTGCCCGTCTTCTGGATCTTGCCGAGCGCCGGTTCCCACACATACGCGCCGTCGATGTCGCCGCGCTGCCACGCCGCCGCGATTTCGGGCGGGGCGAGATTGAGGATCGTCACGCGATCGGCAGGGATGTTCCAGTGCTTCAGTGCGGCGAGCAGGCTGTAGTGCGTGGTCGACACGAACGGCACGGCGATCTTCTTGCCGATCAGATCCTGTGGCGTGTTGATGTTGCTGCCGTTGCGCACGACGAATGCTTCGGCGGAGCCAATTTCCGCCGCGACGAAAAACGTCTCGATCGGCAGGCCGCGCGTGACGCCAGCAGCCAGGGGACTGCTGCCTGTGAAGCCGACCTGCACGTCACCCGACGCCATCGCGGCGATCACATCGGCGCCCGTGTTGAACTTGCGCCAGTTGATCTGGTAGCCGCTGTCCTTTTCGTAGAGCCCTTTGGCTTGAGCAATCTTCGAAGGCTCGATGTCGGTCTGATAGCCGATGGTGACCGTCTTGTCGGCGGCATGCGCAGGCGACGCGCCGAGAATCGCGCTGGCGAACAGCGGCGCGATGAGGCGAACGAAAAACTGTGTATTCATTGGATGGTCCCCAGGTTGATAAGCGAACACTGTTAATTTGCGACTCGACGCTCAGCGCGCGGAATACAACACCGCATCGATCTCGACGCGGGCATCGCGGCCCAGTTGCGCGACACCGATCGTGGTGCGCGCAGGCAGTCGCGCCGCATCGCCGAAGTAGCTGTCATAGACACGGTTGAAGCCGGCGTAATCGGCGTTGAAATCGCGTAGGTAAATCCGCACGAAAACCGTATCTGACAGCGCAAAGCCCGCGTGTTGAACGATTTGTTCGATGTTGTGAAAACACAATTGCGCCTGCGCTTCGATGCCCTCAGGCAAAGGCTTGTCTGGAGCGGTGGGATCGACGGGAAGTTGCCCTGTCACATGCAGCCAGCCGTTGGCCTCTACCGCATGGCTATAACGCGCCGATGGCGGCGGCGGGGCGGCTGTTGGAGACTGATGAAACACGATGGAAGACATGCAGTTTCGACTCCCCGGACGGCTTGAGTGCTGGATGATCCATGCGTCGTTGTTATAACAACGTCATGGTGAGGCGAGTATAGATTTGCACTCGTCGCACGCAAAACGATCATTTCTGACATGCTTATCTGGGCGCTGGATTTGGCTCAGGGTTTGGCTGTTTGGCACAATGATGCAGAAAGCAGCGGATGGGTCGCTGCAACCATTCACATATCGATGAGAAGAAACAGACAATCCACCGCGCCCCTCTACGAGCGCATTCGCGACGCGCTGCATGCGCGCATTCTCGACGGCACTTATCCACCTGGATCGCGTCTGCCGATCGAGCATGCGCTGTGCGATTCGTACGGCGTTAGCCGGATCACGATCCGTCAGGCGCTGGAGCGATTACGTCAGGAAGGATGGATCGAAAAGATTCACGGCCAGGGCACCTTCGTGCAGAGAGCGCGCGCCGTGCAGAACATCAGCGCGCTGCAGAGCTTTTCCGAGGCGATGATGCCGCTCGGGCACCGCGTGTCGAACCGTGTCGAAAGCGTGCATGTGGTGAGCGTCAACAGCCAGCTCGCGAGCCGTCTGCAACTGGAAGCAGAAGCGCGCGTGACAGAAATTCAGCGCGTGCGCTTGCTCGATGGCCTGGCCGTGTCGTTCGAATTGACGTATGCGGCGCGAGAAGTAGGGGAGCAGTTGCTCGTTGCGGACCTCGAGAACCGCGATATTTTTCATGTGATCGAGCAGGATTGCGGCGTGCGCATTGGCCATGCCGATCTGTCGATCCGTTCGATGCCGGCGAGCGAAAAGGTCGCGCTCGCGCTGGGCGTCGGGCCCGGAAGTGCGTTGCTCGGGATCGAAAGGCTCGTGTACAGCCGCGATGGCGCGCCTGTTCTCTTCGAAGCGCTGAGCTATCGCGGCGATGCGTTCCAGTATCAGTTGAGTATCGAGCGGGCGAAGCGGTAGATCGAGGTGACTTGTCGGGTACAGCTTGTTACCGCGAACAGTCAATGCGCTGTTATCCTGAACACGACCCATCCGACGTGCAAATGCATCCACGCGTCGATATGCAGGTCAATGGAATGTGGGCATACAGCAAGGGAGCACATCATGGACATGGAAAAGCCCATCATCACGCCGGAAGAATTCGTGGACGAGATCAACCGTCGCCTGCCGGATCACGACTGCTATACGCAGGGCTTGCAGATGTTTCTCGTACCGAGGGGCGCAATGCCCGATGAGGCCATTGGAATCGACTGGGAACCGCGAAACGCACGCAATGGCGTAATCGCAGTCAGCGAGGTTCACAGAGAGGTTGCCAGCGAGTTTTCCGTCAGCAAGCACCTCGGGCGTCGACACTAGGGAGCGTCGCATTGCTCCACATGCACTCGGCGAGTCTCTCTGATCAGGAGATTGTGTACTTGTTCTGAGGGCCGCCGGTGTACACCGTTCTCGCGATCTCCAGGATTTTTTCGCGGTTGTGGTCGAATGCGGCGAGCAACGAGGATTCGTCAGAATCCTTGTTGGGGTTCAGTTTGACGAGCACCACATCATCGACCTGGAAGACAATCTCACGGGCATTGTCATAACCCCAGAAGCACACACAATGTCTCGACGCATCGTGGATCCGGGCCGGATTGGGAAAGTTGATCACCGCACTGGCTTTTGCCATTTATTCACCCTTACAGACATATCGCCACTTGCTCGCGTTGACATCGAGGCGGGCATCCATCTCTAGACGCTTCTGCGCGCGTTCGTTTTCCGCCTTCTGTTGCGCCGAGACACGCGCCGCCTGCTGGCTCGCGTAGTCGCTTTGCTTTGAAGGAGGGGCCGGATACACCTTGGTTTGCTTTTGCATATGGATTCCAGAAAGTAGTTGCGGAATGATTTTGATGCTGTGACATATACGGCTTACTGCATTGGGCGCTTCATTCCCTCCGCCTCGATTGCAGCGTTGCGTTCCTCGCTCGCCTCAACGGGTTCCATTGACTCGTCGAGAGAAGCGATCGCCCGTTCTGTGACAGACCTGGTTTCAGTGAAAGCTGCGCCAGATGCGCCGTCTTCGTCGACGGGAGGTGCCAGCATGTCGTGGAGCATCGCGTGCAGCTCGGGCGTGTTCCAGGGCGCGCTGCGTTGTTTTCTCCTTTTTATGTAATGTCGCACTTCCGCGTCCTGTTCGGCGGTCAGTGGCAGGCCGCGGAACGTATTTTGAGGCGTGGCTTCGAACATGAGAGCCTCCTTCGTTCACTATAGTTCGAGTGTAATCCTATTGTTCAATAAGCGCGAACTGTTGGTGACCGTGCGGCGTAATTCGTTCATCTGCAGATTCGAACGCGCCAGTCATATTCCCGCAATCTATACCGATTTCTCCACAAAGCGCGCGATTTACCGATGCCTTACGTGCTGCCGTATCGCCCATGCCGCAACCTGAAAAATTGAGGAGTTTTGACTTTGTAAAGCAGTGTATGCTGAACAGCACGTCTTTCGGTGATGGACGGAAAGGAAGAAAGACATGAGTGGACCGCGATGCCTCACGGTGCGGCACAAAAGCGTTTATCGCTATTCCGAGCCGGTGAGCTTCGGCGAACACAGGATGATGTTCCGCCCGAGGTCCAGCCATGATTTGCGTCTGGTTAGCTCGGAATTGCGTATTGTGCCGACGCCTTCGCGCCTGCACTGGATGCACGATGTCTTCGACAATTCAGTCGCAGTCGCGACGTTCGCCGAAGAGGCGTCCCAACTCGTATTCGATAGTAGCGTCACGCTCGAGCATTACGAAGCGCCCGCGCCCGAGTATGCGATCGAGCCGTATGCCGCAACCTGGCCATTCGCGTACACCAACGATGAAGCAACAGAACTGGTCAACGCACGAAGCCGGCGGCATCCCGATGCGGATGTCGACAAATGGGCCCAGTCTTTCATTGCGCAAGGCCGCGACACCTCGACGATGGCGTTGCTCAGAGACATGACGGCTGAGATCAAAGAGCAGTTTCTTTACGCCCGGCGCACGGAGAAAGGCGTCTACCGTCCGGCTGATACGCTGAGTTTTCGTAGTGGGAGTTGCCGGGATTTCGCGGTTCTGATGATCGATGCTGTTCGTTCTCTCGGACTCGCTGCACGGTTCGTCAGTGGCTATGTTTTTGTTCCGGATCATGACGCCACGTCAGGAGGCGGTTCCACTCACGCGTGGCTGCAGATATTTCTGCCCGGCGCGGGATGGGTGGATTTCGATCCGACCAACAGCATTATCGGAAATCAGCATCTGATCCGGGTTGCCGTGGCTTGGGACCAGCACCAGGCGTTGCCTTTGTGGGGAACGTGGACGGGCGCACCCGCGTCGTTCAGGGGTCTGGATGTCGATGTCAGTGTCACCGAGGACGGCTGTTGAATTTTTCTTCGAGGGGCCGCTGTAATGATGCTTCGCGTAGGCTATAGACTGATTTACGAGTGCGAGCAGCATACGCCAATGATGCTGATGCTCAACACGCACTACTCGTGTGTGCAGAATGTGCTGTCGGCCGACCTTCTTGTCGTTAATCCACCCGTCGGCATTGCTCAGTATCGGGATGGTTTTGGTAATCTCTGCAGCCGGCTCGTTGCGCCGCCGGGCCGGTTCGAGATGTCGACGACCGCGTTGCTCGATGTCTCCGATCGTCCTGAGGAAACGGCATTTTGGGGTCACCAGCATCCCGTCGAGGAATTACCTGACGAATGCATGGTGTTTCTGCTGGGCAGCCGCTACTGCGAGACCGATTTGTTGTCCGAGGTCGCCTGGGAACTGTTCGGTAAGGTGCAGCCCGGCCGTGATCGCGTGCAGGCGATTTGTGATTTCGTACATCGGCATATCGACTTCGGCTATGAGTTTGCCCGATCGACGAAGACAGCATGTCATGTCTATCGCGAACGACGCGGGGTGTGCAGAGACTTTGCACATCTGGCCGTCACATTCTGTCGCGCGATGAATATTCCCGCGCGGTACTGTACGGGGTATATCAGTGACGTCGGTGTGCCGCCGCCTCATAGTGCGATGGATTTCGCGGCCTGGTTCGAAGCTTATGTGGGCGGGAGCTGGCAAACATTTGATCCGCGCAACAACGTGCCACGCATTGGACGAGTACTGATGGCCCGAGGACGGGATGCGGCCGACGTCGCAATCAGCAATACGTTCGGTCCGGCCAAGCTCGTTGAATTCACCGTGCATTGCGCTCCTGAAGAGGGCTAGGCGGACCAACGATGGGACGTGAGGCGCGGTCCCGGCGCAAGTAGGGTCATCCGTCTGTAAAACGCCGCAGGGAACCGGGTGTAGTCGCCGACTGCACGCCATAACGGCTGCGAAGCTCGTGCATGGCGGCAAGCGTGATATACGCGGAGCGGGTCATGTGACGCTCCTTTGCATCGCCATCGATTTGCCGCAACACATCTTCGAGCAGACTGATCTGTACGCCTACTGCTTTCGACGTCACCCGCGCAAGATTAATGTCGATAAACATCCAGAGTCCTTCCCCGTCATCCATATCGAGCTCGTGCAATTCCGATGTGCTGTTGGTAGGCGCAGGTATGAGTTGCTCGCTTTGGTCATACATCAACTCGACGACCTTCTGCGCATTGCGCTTCAGTTCGCCAAACGATTTTCCCTGTGCTTCGGCGCGGGGAAAATCAGGGAAACTGGCGCGAAAGCCAGCGTCGCCATCGCGGCATACATAAACGGGATATTGCATAAGTGCTCCTCAAATGATCCTCGCCGTGTGCAGCCGCGCGGATCCGGAACGGGAAATGGTGGGAAGGCGAAGGGACTGAATTGACGATGCGCGTAAAGCGGAGGAAACGCAAACTAAATCGTGATGAAGCGGGGAAGGAGCCGCACTGGGCGGGAATGTCCATTGCGCTACTGTTTTCTCTAACCCACTACGAGGAATTCCCGGACATCGGGAGGCGTATTCATGAAAAATCCATGGCTGAAAAAGAACCCGTTCTTGAGCATGTGGCTGAGTGGCGCGAATGCCGTGGCTGGATCCGCGCGCGGACGCGTGGCGGCCGCCGCGAAGCGTGAGACTGTCAATTTCTGGACCGCGGCGCTGACGCCGCCAAAGCCCAGGAAGCGTCGGGCGCGTCGCTGATTGGACGAAAGCGGATCGCAGCCGGCAGGGGAGAGCGCTGTTCACGGCGGCGAGACGCCCGGAGAAAATAGCTGGCACAAGAAAATAGATCACGACAGCCGCTATAAATGCGCACAGAATGACGGGATAACGTAGCCGCACCCGCGGCTGGGCGAAAATGGGAGAATCATCATGGCAAAGGGTCAACTGCGCGGTAATCGCGAGGCAAAGAAGCCTAAACAGCCGAAAAAGCCGTCTCCTGCGGCGAACCTTTCCACCTGGAAGACTACGCCGAAGGCAACAGCACGAGACGAAGAAGGCGCAAACAAGAAATAATCTGTGGCTCCTGGCGTTGAGAACGTGGGCGTTCTCATGCATTCGCCGGGAGCGGATCAGACAGGTAGTTTGCGAAGCGAATTAACGAAGGGGATTAAGTCAGAGATCGGATTATCACTGTGCGTTCGGGTGAGTCGGGGAAGGCCTTATATTCTCGCGAGCGCTCCCGGCTGCCCGCACCCTATTCATATCATGATTCAACTTTTTCCCCCTCACTTCGCGATGCAGTTTCGCGCTTTCGAAAAGGCGCGAATGCCAATCGACATTTGATTGCCTTGAAGAGGGAGTCACCATGAGTAGCCAGTCCTGTGAAGCATATCGCGGCTACAGCATAGATGTTGAAGTCACGGCCAACAACGTCGTCTCGCTCAGCGGAAGAGAGCTACGTTACTCTGTGTCGTGGTCGATAATCTCACTCCACGTGCTATCCACACCTATTGCGAGTCTTCCCGAGCGACTGGAGTTTTTATCGCCGGATGATGCCTTCTCATACGGCGAACGGCGGGCGCGCACGTTTATCGATGGTTCGTTGTTGTCGGATGTTCAATGAACTAATGTGAGGCGGCAGCCCGTTCAACCTGGACGAGCCTGGCGCTGATCCTGCTCGGGCCGCAGCGGCGCGGGAGGAACGACTGTCTCGACATGACCGGTCTCTACGTCATAGACGAGACCTGTCACCGTGAATCCGCCCGGAAGATTCGGATTGGCTTTCAGCGATGCTACGTCGAGTGCGACCGCCTTGTACGGATCGGTAATTGCGAGATCGTCCAGCTTGTCGTCTGCAACACCCATATACTTCGACAGCAACCTCGGCGCGTGATGGTAGCAACCATTGATTCCGCAATCGGTATGCTGAAGCACGATCAGCTTCCAGCCGTCGCCGACTGCTTCTCCTGCCGCGCGCGACACCGTGCCGAGGATCGCCATCGTTTCGAGCAGCGCCGCGTTCACGCGTCCGCCGACGTTACGGATGATGGCCGCTTCGCCCGGCGCCAGCTTGAGCACGTCCATTGGATCGACGCGCGGATCGACACAACCGATGATCATCGTGCGTTGCGACGGCAGCATCTTCAGATCGGCGTTAAAACCGGTTTCCGCGAATTCAGCGTTGCGGTGAGAGAGCGTTTCGAAAAAGTCCATGACTACCTCTATCGTTTATCGTGAGAAATCGGGTTAGGCGGGGGTTACGCGCGTTGTGGCAGCCGCGTGGACATCCTCGCCTGCAATCCCTTCGGATCGGCAGTGAAGGCTGCGTGAATGCCGCGAGATTGATCGCCGGCGACGATCTCGTCATTGGTGCCGGCCCGGATCGCATCGAGCGCATCCGTGACGACTTCCTGCGGCGTCATGCGCGGCTCGGGCAGCTTCGCGCCCATTTCCGTTTCCGTCTGAACGGCGAGGACGCCGACCACCTGCGTACCCTGTGCGCTCAATTCAGCGCGCACGCTGCGGGTCAGCGACAGGCTCGCCGCTTTGGAGGCCGAGTAGGTCGCCGCCGCGGGCAGGCTGATCAGCGAGAGCATCGACAGCATGTTGAGCAGTGCGCCACCACCGTTCCTGGCCAATACGGGAGCGAACGCGCGGGTTAGCGCCAACGTGCCGAAATAATTGACTTCCATCTCATGGCGGGCGTGGTCGATGTCGGGTGCGGAGATGGCGCGATCGCCATCTTTGAGAAGCGCTTTGAGCGAGGTGGTGTCACGCGCGGGGACATAGATCTTCGACGCGCCTCGCTTGAGCAGTTCGGCGACAAATACGCGCCCAATGCCACGATTTGCGCCAGTGACGAGCACGACAGAGTTAGAGAGTTGCATGATGATGACCTTTCGAATTCGATTGGAAATAGCGGTGGGTTCCCGTTTTCGAAGAAGCGAGCGGGAACCCGCGGATGTCATTTGCCGTTGAGCTTGTCGGCGTGAAGGCGGGCGAATTCGCCAACGGTCATCGACCTGCGGCCCGTCAGCTTTTCGACGTTGTCATCCGTGCCGGACATCCGGCCATTGTGGTAGTCGGCCATTGCGCCGCGCAGATGCTGGACGATATAAGGCGGTACGCCCATCGCCTCGATCGAGCTGCAGTATTCGTCGATCGGCAGATCCTGAAAGACGATCTTGCGACCGAGCGCCTCGGACAATTCCGTTGCCATCTGCTCGTGATCCATTTCGACGGGACCGGAAAGCGGGATCGTGGTGCCGATATGGCCTTCCGGATTTTTCAGCAGCGCGGCAATGGCGCGGCCTTGATCGTCGGCTGCGATGGGCGAGTGACGACCCTTGCCGACGGGCATACGCAGAATGCCTTGTTGCAGATACGGAAGTTGCCAGGGATAGAGCAGCCACTCGAGGAAGTAAGTGGGACGAAGATGAATGACGGGCAGACCCGACCAGTTGAGAATCTCTTCCGCGATGTACGTGTCGCGGCACGAATCGCTGGTGGACTCGCGGTTGGCTGAGCGCTGCGAGAGATTGATGACGGTCTTGACGCCTGTTTCGCTGGCGGCTTGCGCGAAGTTCACGGTCGCGTTGATCAGTCCGGGCTGCACGGGCCAAACCAGATAAGCCGCGTCCACCCCTTTCATGGCGTCGCGAACGGTATTGATCTCCAGAAGATCGCCGACGACCACTTCAGCGCCGAGCGCTTCGAGCGCCGCCGACCGGTCGTCTTTACGATGCACCATCGCACGCACGCTGAGACCGAGCGCGATTGACTCGCGAACCGCGGCCCGACCCGTATCGCCCGTGGCGCCTGTAATCAAGACTTTCTTTGACATGGTTAATATTCCTTAGTAACTAGAGTTGAATGATTTCGAAGCCGTACCGTCGTGACCCACGCGAATGGCATGCATCACACACACCAACTCGGTGAATCGCTTTCTTCTAATCGGCGATTCGTTTCCTTGGCTCTTAATATCGCGTATTGCGGCGCAATGCGGTAGCCGTCGTTTGAAGCTATGACCTATCCTGGAACAGCATGAATCGGTTCGAGCGGAGTCCGGAGCGTCTGAACGCGCTTCCGGACGGCCCACACCTGATTAGTGAGCGGGCGCTTGCAGCGGGTACTCGATGACGAACTTCGACAGGTTCGCGTTGATGAACTGCTCAACCGTCGTCAGCGGCTGGCCGATGATTTCCGTACCGGTGCTGTCGGTGCCTGCCAGCAGTCCTTCTTGCTGATCGATCGTGACGGCTTCGAAATGGCGCCGCATCGCATCGGCATGCTGGAGGCCGAACAGTTCAAGAAACGTCGATACGGTGACATGCTCGTAGGGAAGATCTTTACCGAGCACGCGGCTCACCTCGGCGGCGAGTTCCTCATGGCTGTATTCGACGGGCCCGTGAAGCGCCAGAGCCTTTCCGACGTAAGGGGCCGAATTGTCGATAACGCCCGCAATGATGCGCGCAATGTCGCTGCCGGCGATGGGTGCGAAGCGGCTGTCCTTGTTGTACGGCATCACATAGCGGCCATAGCGGATCTGTGGCGCGATATAGAGCAGCCACTCGGCAAAGAACGTGACTCGCAGGTGCACCGAAGGCACCCCGGACCAGTTGAATATCTGCTCGGAGAGCCAGTGGTTTTGCGTCGCCTTGCTGCGCGCGGCGGGACGGGACTGTTTATGCGACATGTTCACGATCAGTTCCAGATCCTGCTCTTTTGCGGCCTGTGCGAAGATCACTGCCGCTTCGACCAGCCCTTCGGCGAGCGGAAAGCAGAAATAGGCGCGCTGGACGCCGGCCATGGCGAGGCGAATATCGCGCAGGCTCATCATGTCGCCGAATACGACCTCGGCGCCCAGATTGCGCAGTTGCTGTGCGCGATGGTCATCCTTGCGCACTAGCGCGCGGACATGAAAACCCTTCTCGAGCAGGCGCTCGACGGTCGGACGGCCGGTGTCGCCAGAAGCGCCGCTCACGAGAACTGTGGTCATCATCAATTACTCCAGATACGAAGCCGCAGCGCGTAAAAATCGCTGCAGACTTCAGTTGCAGGGCGGTGGGGACATCGGAAGCAGGGCCCTTGCGTGGTTCCGATCAGAGCTCGGCAATCGATGCCGGGCCACGTCGACAATTTGGCGTTTTCGCTTCAATCCCGGTAGCCACTGGATTCGGCTAACATTTATGCTGGATGTGCATTGATGCGAGCCGGACCGGTTAATCGGCCCTGTTGTCCGCTGGAGAAAGGAGGGAGCTTGAAGGACGTCCTTACGTTCAGGCTTTACACCCGCGTCGCGCGGCTCGGCAGCTTTTCGGCGGCGGCGCGGGAATGCGGACTGGCGCAATCGCAAGTGTCGAGAATGATCGCCGAACTCGAAGCGGGCCTCGGCGCTCGCTTGCTGACGCGAACAACGCGCGCAGTGGTGCCGACCGATCGGTGGCAGGACATGATTCGTGAAGCAGTCGACGTCGGCATCCGCGTGGGCAGTCTGCCGGACTCGGCGGGCACGGCCAGGTTGATCGGCACGATGCATCGGGTTGTCGCGGCTTCGCCTGCCTATCTCGAGCGGCACGGCACGCCGGCGTTGCCGGAGGACATCGCCACGCATCGCATCGTAGGCGGCCCGGCCGGGGCGCACGTGTCCTCATGGCAATTCGAGCGCGATGGCCAGACCGCATCGGTTGACGTGCAGCCGCATGTTTCGACCAACGACACGGCGGGTGCGCTTGCAGCGGCGGTTTCCGGCCTTGGAATTGTGTCGACGACATCATGGGCGTGTCGATCGCAAGTCGAAGATGGCACGCTCGTGCACCTGCTGCCCGATTGGAAAATGGCGGAACTGCCCGTGCATGCCTATTTTCCGATGGGGCGTGCCAGCCGTCTCGCAGCGCGTGCGTTTGTCGAGTTCATCGCGACCGAACTAAAAAATGAACCGCTCGACTTTATTGGACCGTGCCTTGTTGTCGGGGCTACCGCAGAATCTGGAAGAAGATGAAACGACTATTACTCGCTGCGCTCGCAGCCTGCCTTGTCGCGACTTGCGTTCATGCGCAAAGCAACGCGTCCGGCCCGTTCGTCACGCCCTCGGGCACACTGCAATTCTCGCGTGTAGACCGCGATTACGTGGGGATGCTCGACAAGGTTATTTTCGATCGCTTCGGCGCGAACACGCTCACGCATTTCGATGACCTCGACGACGCCAGTCAAACTGTCACGCGTGCGCTTGTGCAGACCGATTCCGGCCCGGTGCTGTACGACTTTCGCCGTCGACCGCCACTCGTGCAGCGCTCGGGTAAGCGCATGACGGTCAAGCGCGTGTTCTGGCAACCTGACGAAGTCGTGATGCAAAGCTCGCAAGGCTGGTTCCGGTTCAAAAGCGGCGTGTTGACGAAGCTCCAGTCGTCCAAGACTACTTACCATTGATCGCACGCAGCGCAAATACACGCTCGCCAGCTATGGATTTTTATAAGGCCTTCTCAATGTAAAATGCGATGCCGAGGTATTGGGCAGTCAATAACTAGAATAGACGGGATAGAGCATGCGATCACCAGATGCGGGGTCATCGTCATTTACTGGCGATACGTTATTCGAACTCGGACTGAATATACCGCAGTGGCTAATGATTCCTTTGGCGCTGCTAGCCACCGAGCTGTTGCCCCTGCCACTCGACTATGTCGCTGATGTGCTCTTCCCGGACCAGCAGATTGGCGGCCCGGGTCTAGGCTCACGCGGCATCGTCTCTGCCTTGATTCTCGGTTGCCTGATCGCACCTCTGGCTGAAACCGCATTCAACCAGTGGGGATGCATCACGTTACTTCGCAGGAAATTAGGTGTCAGCCCTTGGACGGCGATCGTGTTGTCGGCAGCGCTCTTTGCGGCTATGCATTTCTATAGCTGGAAATACGTGCTCACTACGTTTCCCATTGGTCTCGTGCTGGGTTATGTATTCATAGTCGAACAAATGCGTCGGGGCCGGGCCTTCTGGATGGTCGCGTTGATTCATTCGTTGCGAAACGCCATTTCTATCGCGCTTGTCCATTACCTGCCGTGAAAATAGCGCGGGCGAACGAGTGTCTTTCTTCCGCCCCGTAGCTACGCGAACTCACGTACGAGCCCTCAGGGTATCCCCAGAAATAAAACAATTGACGTGATTGGTTCGGTTCCCGCGCCTGGCCCGAACGATGTTTGCATTCAGCTTGCAATACTCGAAAAGTTGCCTATCGTCAGTTGTCGGGGCGTTCGTTCCGCGCTTCCAGGGAACAGTCGCGCGGGCGCATAGAGCGCCGGGCTTGAAATGACAGTCGCGTGGCCAACAAGAGAGAGGTCGTCGTGAAGCCGGTTCCTCCCGCGGTGCTGTTTTCCGTTTCCGTTGTCGGCGCTGCGGCCGGAGCGTGAGGTGTCCATGCCCGGCGCCGAGATCAACCAGTATGCGGCCGAGCTGGGCACGCAGCTTTCGGCTGTAGGGGCGCAGCCGGCAAGCCGGATTGCCTCGCTCCTCCAGGCAGCGACGGAACTTGCGGCGTTGGCCGATCGTTCCGCTGGCTCGATGACCAGCGCCGAATGGACGACGGCTGTGTCGCAATGGGAGGCAGCCCGCGACGCCTTCGGCGCCGCGCTATCGAAGGCACTCCTCGGTCCTCTCGCGGACATCCCGGGGGTCGCCGCGCTCGCCGACGATCTGGGCAAGCTGTCCACCGAGGGCATCCACGGCAGCGTTGACCTTGGCCCGGTTCATCTCGAAGTCGCCTCGTCGATGCTGGTTATCCAGCCCCCCGAGTTTAGCGACCTGGTTGGCACGCCGGACCCGGTCACGATTGGCCCTTACCAGGTCGGGGAGGTTGCGGCCAGCATCGCGTCGCCATTCGGCGGCGGGGGACCGGGCGGTGGATCGCTGGTCAGACTGCCCGCGGCGGGCGGCTTCGGCGGCACGCTTGAACTGCCGCTTGGCGCCGTGCAGGTGACTGCATCCGCAGTGCTCGCGACCATCAACGGCCAGCCGTCATTCCTCGCCGTCCTCGGCGTGCAATTCCTGCCGCCTGTCCAGTTGTCCTTTGGCTTCTCGCTCGACCGCGTCGGTGGGATTGTCGGCGTCAACCGCCGCCTCGATCCCGAGGCATTGCGCGCGGCCGTGCGCACGGGCGGCGCCGGCGATGTGCTGTTCGCCGTGAAGCCGCCCGCGTCGCCATTGTCGCTCGTGACGGCGATCGACGGGTTCTTCCCCGCCCAGCCCGGCACGCATCTGGTCGGCCCGACGCTCAAGCTTGCGTGGCTCTCTTTCGGTCCGGCCGGGAGCCTGCTCGGACTGGACCTGGGCGTGATCGTCGAGTTGCCGGCGGGCCGTGTGGCCGTGCTCGGCGTGGGCCGCATCGCGATTCCTGGGCTCGACGTACTGCTCAATCTGCGGCTCGATGTCCTTGGCCTCGTCGATCCCGTGGAGCAGCTGGTTAGCGTGGACGCGAGCCTGGTCGACAGCAGCGTGCTTGGCATCTTCGAGGTCTACGGTGACGGCGCGATGCGGCTCAGCTGGGGCAGCTCGGCGTACTTCGTGGTCAGCGTGGGCGGCTTCTTCCCGGGCTTCAATCCGGAGCCTGCCCGCCTTCCGGCACTGCGGCGTGTCGGCATGACGGTGAACAACCCGGTGCCCATCATCGACATCCGCACCGAGGGCTATTTCGCCTTCACGACCAATACCTTGCAATTCGGCGGGCGAATGGAGGTCTCCATCTCGCTCGGCATCGAGGCGCATGGATTCGTCGAGGTCGATGCACTCGTCCAGTTCCGCCCGTTCCATTTCGAAGCGCATATCGCGGCGGGTTTCGGTGTGTCGGTGGAGGGCTTCAGTTTTGCGTCGGTCACGCTGTCAGGCATGATCGGCGGCCCGGGTCCCATCGTGATACGCGGCACGCTCTCGATCAGCGTGTTCCTCTTTTCTCTGGACTGGGACGAAACCTTCACGTTGGGCAGCGGGCCCGCCGATGCGCTGCCCGCGCCCGTCTCCCTGCTGAAGCTCATCGCTGAAGAGCTTGGCAAGCCGCAGAGCGTGCAGAGCGCGAGCATCGCGGACGCGCAGGTGGTGCTGAAGCCGCGTCCCGGCACGCCGGGACTGGCGGCCGTGCCGGCGACGGGCGCGCTGCAGGTCTTGCAGCACCGCGCGCCGCTGGGCTTGCTGATCGACCGTGCCGATGGACGTCCGCTGGGTGGGCCACAAGGCGTGAAGGTGGACGGCGGAAGCGGCGACGTGACCGAGCGCTTCAGCCCCGGAAGCTACATTACGCTGACGCAGGCGGAAGCACTGAACCGGCCTCCATTCGATGTGCTGCCCGCCGGCCGCGTGCTCTCGTTGGCCGATCCGCTGCTCAATGCGAACCGAACGCCCGAGGACCGCGAGGTCGAGCAGATCGTTATTGTCGGCAGCCGCATCGTGCGCGAACACGCGTGGACGCTGCTGACGCCGCTCGGCGAGCTGTCCGCGATGGTGGGAGCGGCAGCGCGCCCGCCCGCCCTCAGCGACGTCGCGCCGGTCATCACCGCGACAGCGGAACAATGGAGCGCGTCGAACACCGGCGAAGTCTTCGGCAGCGCCACGGCAGCGCATCAGTCTGCCCGCTATCGCGGCGGCATTGCGCTTGCCGCCAGCGATGCGGCGGCACCCGTCGACCTCGCCACGGTGTAGCGAATCATGGCGAACAACAACTTCTATTCCCACTTCGACAAGGCGTTGCGAGCCGGTGCGACGGCCGCCGGCGGCGGAAGGCTGCGGGGCCAGGCCGAGGTGAAGCTGGTCGATCTCAACGATGCGACGAACCGGGCCATCGCCAATGCGAGCTACGAGCTGTTCGGCCCGGGCGACGTCGA
>WNGR01002924.1_pt1 | contig 18694 bp, 20 predicted proteins | sample 5407581 | NCBI WGS metagenome assembly WNGR01 (sample SAMN13153383, study PRJNA577476) | soil metagenome | isolation source: 80 cm soil or saprolite under Garry oak tree replicate 2 | place: USA:California | collected 2016-06-15 | reverse complement strand
TGGCGCCTGGATCGGTGTGCGGATGACCTCGGCGCCGACCGCGCGCCAGATGTCATCGAAGGCCTGGGTGAACTTGCTGTCACGGTCGCGGATCAGGAATCGGACGGCCGTGGCGTCGTCGTCGAGGGTGGCGAGGAGGTTGCGGGCTTGCTGCGCGACCCACGCGCCGGTGGGGTGGGCGGTGACGCCAGCCAGCTGTACGCGCCGGGTCTGCAGCTGAATGAAGAACAGCACGTACAGCCGCTGCAGGAATACGGTCTCCACGGTGAGGAAGTCGCAGGCCAGGATGCCCGCTGCCTGCTGGCGTAGGAACGACCGCCAAGTCGGGGATGCGGCGGCCCGACGCGGCGCTGGCTGGAGGCCGTTGGCGCGCAGGACCCTGGCGATGGAGCTTGCGGAGACCCGGCAGCCAAGCCGCAGCAGCTCCCCGCGGATGCGCTGGTAGCCCCACCGCGACCTGCCCGGAGGATGCCTCGATCGGGGCTGCGCCAGCCAACATGGCGAATGCCGCCTCAGAGCGCAGCCGGCCCCGGTGCGACCAGCTGATCAGCAGCTGCGCGGCGGTGACCGGCCCGATCCCAGGCTGGGCCAGCAGCACCGGCGTCACGGCCTTGACCAGCGTGCGGAGCTCCTGCTCCAGTTCTTTGGCCTCCTGGCGTGCTTGGAGGATCCGCTGGGCGGTCACGCGCAGTGCCCGGACCGTGGCTCGATCCTCCACCTGGTCGCTGGCGGCTGCCTGCAGCGCCGCGCATGTCCGGGCTTGCTGCAGCCAGGCACCGGCAGCGCAGCTGGGCCCGCAGCGGCTCGGGTGCGGTAACCAGCAACGCCTTGAGGTGGCGGCGGGCGTCCTCGGCGACCTTGACGGCGCCGCTGCGGGCAAGGTGCAACACCCGCAGTGCTTCCCGATGGCCACGCTGGCGTGGGCAGGTGAGCTGGTCACGGGCCAGCGCTTCCCGGCCGGCGCGGATGGCGTCCAGCGCGTCGCTCTTGGCAGCGCTGCGGCTGCCTCGCTTGGGTCGGTCGATCTCGATCACCCATTCGCCATGGGCGAGCAGGAAGCTGGTCAGGCCCGCGCCGTAGCAGCCGGTGCCCTCCAACGCCCGGCAGCGACGACTCGCAGCGTGCTGGCAGGCGACCGCCAGCAGCTGCTGGTAGCCGGCCTGGCTGCTTGGGACCTCCAGCTGCGCCAGCAGCCCGCCGTTGGGGTTCAAGATCGCCGCGGCGTGGCTGTCGCGGTGGGTGTCGACGCCGATGACGGCATCGACGTTGCCTTCTAGCATGGGCACGGCGGTTGTCCTCCTCCAAGAGCGGCGACCGTGGTCGGCACCGGCCTGGATGCGAGTCACCGCGCGGCAGGACTGTGAGGGTCACGACCAAGGGTCGGACAGGCTTCTCATCAGGCCAGCGATGTGGTGGGCCGGGCCGGTGCCGGCAGCTTGAGGCACTGCAGCGCCAAGGCACGTCCACGACGGCCGGTTGCAAACTCAGGAGCCGCTCGCGCTGCCAGCGCCAGCCTCCACGCCCGACCGCCGAAAAGTCAACACTGCTGTCCAAGACGGCCAGTTGCATTGGGAGTCACTCTCCCTGCCGGCACCAACCCAGCCCACCACAGCCAGACCGGTACCACACCGGGAGAATCACAGTTGCATTGACTCTGACCATTCTTGAGCAGCAAGACTGTCGGCTATGAGAACTCGCCGCCCTCGCTCTGCTCCGGTGCCACGATCCGCCTTCGCCGGTTTCCGGTTCCCACCCGACGTGATCGTCCTGGCGGTTCGCTGGTACCTGCGTTTCGGCCTGTCCTACCGCGACGTGGAAGAGCTGCTGGTCGAGCGCGGCGTCGAGGTCGACCACGTCACCATCTACCGGTGGGTCCAACACTTCACGCCTCTGCTGGCCGACGCGGCCCGGCCGTGCCGGCATGCAGTTGGAGGTCGCTGGTTCGTGAACGAGACGTATGTGAAGGTCGCTGGGCGCTGGCGCTACGTCTACCGGGCGATCGACCAGGTCGGGCAGGTCATCGACATCTTCGTCTCCTCACGGCGTGACACAACTGCGGCCCGCCGATTCTTCCAGCAGGCCATCAAGACCACCAAGGTCACCCCCGCGGAGGTGACCACCGACCAGGCGGCGACTTACCCAATCGTGCTCGACGAGGTGGTCCCAGCCGCCTGGCACCACACCGACCAGTACGCAAACAATCGCATTGAGGCCGACCACGGCCGGCTGAAAGCACGGCTGCGACCGATGCGCGGCCTCAAGCAGGACCGCTCAGCCAGCGTGATCATTGTCGGCCATGCCTTCGTCCAGAACCTTCGTCGTGGGCATTACGAGCTGGCGGTCGAGGAGCTGGCGAACCGGCGGTTGGTGGTCGCGTTCGAGGAGCTGGCCTTGGCGATCTGAGCTCGGACTCGCGTCGCGGCTTCACCATGCACTGGCTTGTCGCAATGCAACAGCACCCCTCGGCCTGGGCGCCGTCGCCCTGCTCGTCGGCGGCATCGGCATCGCCAATGTCATGGTCATCGGCGTGCTCGAACGGCGTACCGAGATCGGCCTGCGCCGGGCCCTTGGCGCCATGCGGCACCACATCGCCGCGCAGTTCCTCATCGAATCGGTGCTCCTCGGTGTCGCGGGCGGCACCGCCGGGGTCTTCCTCGGCACCGCGATCACCTACGCGCTGGCCAACCGCAACGGCTGGCAACCGCTGATCCCACCAAGCGCGATCGGCGCCGGCCTGCCTGCGGCCGTCGCCATCGGCGCCGTCGCCGGCATCTACCCAGCCTTGCGCGCCGCCCGCCTCTCCCCGACCGACGCCCTCCGCACGGGACGGTAGATCCAACGCGGGTCGCCAGCCCGCGGGGTGAATCCCGCCGGCCGGCGGGCCGCAAACGGAGCGTGCCGCGATCCGGGCTGGTCAAGCAGAGTTCCCTGCTGGCAGCATAGAAGCCATGTTGACCCCAGGTGCCGCGCTCGTGGCTGGCGACGGATCGCTTCCGTGCGCGGGCTGAGCGGCCTGCGCGTCCTGGTGACCGGGGCGGGCGGTGGCATTGGCGGAGCGGTCGTGCAGCGGCTTCTCAAGGAGCGCGCCGCTGTCGCCGCGACCGACTTGGCGCCACCCAGTCTCGGCTCTGACGTGTTCGCCGCCGCCGCCGACGTCACCGACGAGCGGTCGGTGCGGGCGCTGGTCGACTCGGTGCGAGGCGAGCTCGGCGGTGTCGACGCCGTCGTCGCCGCCGCCGGCATCCACGTCTGGTCGCCGACCCACGAGCTCGACGTGGCGGCATTCCGCAAGGTGCTCGAGGTCAACGTGATCGGCACCTTCCTGGTGGCGAAGGCCGTGCTGCCGCTGATGCTCGAGCAGCGATCAGGTCGCCTCGTCACGTTCGGCTCCACGGCCGCCGTCTGCGCGGCGCCGGAGCTGGCGGCGTACGCGGCCGCGAAGGGTGGCGTCCTGCAACTGACGAGAGCGATCGCGGTGGAGTACGCCTCCCGCGGCATCCGCGCCAACTGCGTCTGCCCCGGGGGCACCATGACGCCGATGCTGCGCGCCATCGACGAGGCACGGACCGGTCGGGACCACTTCAAGGAAGCTCACCCCATCGGCCGGTACGCCGAGCCGGACGAGATCGCCTCGGTCGTGGCCTTCCTGCTCTCCGACGACGCGTCGTTCGTCCTCGGCGCGGCGGTGATGGCCGACGGGGGCTACTCGAGCGCGTGACACCCTGGCAGCGCAGAAATAACATGTGTGACCAGTTGTCCGTGCGCACCGAAGGAGTGACCATGCCGTTCGCCCCGCCCGCGAGCAGCGAGGACGCCCTGGACCTCCTCCGCCGGATGATCCTGATCCGCAGGTTCGAGGAGCGCGCGGCCCGGTTGCGGGCCGCTGGCCTGATTCCCGGCTTCCTCCACCCCTACATCGGCCAGGAAGCCGTCGCCGTCGGCGTGTGCGCCGCGCTCGGCCCGGAGGACGTGCTGACATCGACGCACCGCGGCCACGGGCACATGCTGGCCCGCGGCGCCGATCCCGGACGCATGTACGCGGAGCTGTTCGCCCGGATCGACGGCTGCAACAAGGGCAAGGGCGGCTCCCTCCACATGATCGACGCCGATCTCGGGTTCCTCGGGGCGAACGGCATCGTCGGTGGCGGCATCCCGCTCGCCACCGGCGCCGCCCTGCAACTGAAGCGCAGGGGGACCCGAGGCGTCGCGGTGTCGTTCTTCGGCGACGGCGCCACCAACGAGGGCTCCTTCCACGAGGCCCTCAATCTGGCCGCACTGTGGAAGCTGCCGGCGCTGTTCGTCTGCGAGAACAACCTCTACGGCGAGTTCACCCGTCAGGACCAGCACCAGGTCATCAAGAACGTCGCCGACCGGGCGGCGGCGTACGGCATGCCCGGCGTCGTCATCGACGGCAACGACGTCCTGGCCGTGCGGGAGGCCGCCTTCGAGGCCGCCGACCGGGCCCGCCGGGGCGGCGGTCCCACGCTCATCGAGGCGAAGACCTACCGGCACCGCGGTCATTTCGAGGGCGACATGGCACGATACCGGCCCGCGGACGAGGTCGAGCACTGGATGGCGCGCGACCCGATCAGCTCGTTCACCGCGGCGGTGCGGGAGCGTTTCAGCGCGACCGCCGAGGATGTGGAGGCCGTGCGCGCCGCTGTCGAGGAGCGCCTGGATCAAGGTGTCTCGTGGGCCGAGGGGCGCCCGCATCCCCGCCCCGAGGACGGCCTCGACCACGTGTACGTCGACTCCTTCGAAGGGGCGGCGCTGCGATGACCAGGTTCACCTACGCCGACGGCATCCGGCAGGCGATCGCCGAGGAGATGGAGCGCGACCCCGCCGTGTTCCTGATCGGTGAGGACGTGGGTCCCGCGGGTGGCGTCTTCGGCGTCACCAAGGGCCTTTGGGAGAGCTTCGGTCCCGAGCGGCTGTGGGACACGCCGATCTCCGAGGAGGCGATCGTCGGCGCGGCGATCGGTGCCGCCCTCGTCGGCGGCCGACCGATCGCCGAGATCATGTTCGGTGACTTCGTGACGCTCGCGATGGACATGATCGTCAACCAGGCGGCGAAGACCCACTACATGACGGGTGGCCGACTGTCGGTTCCAATGGTCGTGCGCATGGTGACGGGCACCGCGGGGGCCACCGCCGCACAGCACTCACAGAGCCTCGAGTCCTGGTTCGTCCACGTCCCCGGCATCAAGGTCGTGGCGCCGTCGACGGCCGAGGATGCCAAGGGGCTGCTGAAGTCGGCGATCCGTGATCCCGACCCGGTCGTGTTCTTCGAGCACAAGCAGCTGTACGGAGGCCGCGGAGGTCCCGCCGGCGAGGTCGTGCCGGTGGATCCGATCCCCTTCGGCCGGGGACGGGTCCACCGCCAGGGCCGTGACGTCACGCTGGTGTCCTATCTCAAGACACTCGAACACTGCCTGGCCGCGGCCGATATCCTCGCCGAGGACGGCATCGACTGTGAGGTCTGGGACCCGCGCACGCTGGTCCCGTTCGACCGCGCCGGCCTGCGCGCTTCGCTGGAGAAGACCGGACGGCTGGCGATCGCGCACGAGGCTCCGGTCCGTGGCGGATTTGGCGCCGAGGTTGCGGCATTCGCGGCCACGGAATGCTTCGACCTGCTCCGCGCACCCGTGGTGCGCGTCGGCGGCATGAACACCCCGGTGCCCTACGCGCCGGTGATGGAGCATCACGTCCTGCCGGGGCCCGAACGGATCGCCGAGGCCATCAGCGAGCTGGTCGGCAACTGGACCACCGCGGCGGGAGGTCGGTGAGGTCATGGCCAAGGCATATCCTCTGCCCAAGTGGGGCGTCACGATGGAAGAGGGGATCATCGTGGCCTGGAACGTCCAGCCCGGGGGTCCGGTGTCCGAGGGCGACGTCATCGGGCTGGTCGCCACCGACAAGCTCGAGCTCGAGTTCGAGGCACCCGTCGACGGCGTCGTCGCCCGACATCTCGTCGAGGAGGGTGCGACGGTCGCGGTGGGGGAGGACGTGATCGTCATCGCCGACGACGAGGACGACCTCGCGGCCTACCGCTCGGGAGCATCGCTCGACCAGCCGCACCATGGCGAAGATGAGCGGAACGGGAAGACCGGTGGCTTCTGAGCCCGTCGAGCCCTCGTTCCACGGTCTGCGCACCGTGCGCCGTGTCAGCCCAACGCAGCAGGTGCGCGACCAGCTGCTGTCGGCGATCCAGCGCCTTGACTTCCCACCGGGATCGCTGCTGCCGTCCGAGCGGGTGCTCTGCGACACGTTCGGTGTGAGCCGGGTGAGCGTGCGCGAGGCCATCGCCGGGCTCGAAGCGATGGGCGTCATCACCGTCCAGCACGGCCGCGGCGCATTCGTGCGCGAGACGGTGAGCGACCAGTACGCCGGCCCTTTCGGTCGTTACCTGGAGATGCACCGTGACGAGCTGCTGGAGCTGCTGAAGGTGCGCGGCGCGCTGGACGAGCTGTCCGCGGAGGAGGCGGCGCTGCGGGGCACCGAGGAGGGGATCGAGCGGATGGTGGCCGCGTGCGGCGAGTTCCGCTCCGCCACCGAGGGGGACAAGGCCGAATACGGTGCGCTGTCCCGCCTCGACGTCGCCTTCCACGTGTCCATCGCGGAAGCGGTCGAAGGGCAGCTCATGTCGCGGCTGCTGAGCGAGCTCAACGGCATCCTCGAAGAATCTCGACGCCTGATGCTGTCGAGGCCGGGCCAACTGGCGCGGTCGGTGAAGCAGCACCAGGCGATCGTCGACGCCGTCGTCGCGGGGGATGCGAGCGGCGCTCGCCGAGCCGCCCGCAAGCACCTCTCCGGCACCCGGCAGTGGATCGAGAAGCTGCAAGCAGCCAGCTCCGGCTGACGTTCGGGGTGCCGCGCCGAGGGCTCAGTCGTAGAGCGTGGTGGTCACCGGCGCCGGCTCGTCGAGGCCGGCCCGCCGGACGATCGCGGCGGCCCGCTCGCGCGCCTCGGCGCGAAGCTCACCCTCGTCGAGCGTGATCACCCGGCCGTCGGTGTAGAGCGGGCGCCCCGCGACCCAGGTCTCCGCGATGCTGGCGGCGCTCGCCGACCAGACCAGCGCCTGCACCGGGTCGGCGTACGGCGTCCACTCGTGGTGGTCGAGGTCGAAGAGGACGAAGTCCGCCTGCTTCCCGGCTTCGAGGGACCCGATCTCGTCGTCCCAGCCGAGCGCGCGAGCGCCGTCGATCGTCGCCATGCGCATCGCGCGCCGAGCGCCCACCAGGGTCGGGTCCAGCCGGGCGTCCTTGAACAAGCCGGCGACCAGGTGAACCTGCCGATGCAGGTTGAGATTCCCGGCAGCCGACACGCCGTCGGTTCCCAGCCCGACGGTCACACCGGCGGACAGCATCTCGGGATAGCGTCCGATGGCCGTCGCGCCCTTTGCGAGCTTGAGGGACGTGGATGGACAGAACGCGACCGACGTCCCATGCTCGGCGATCATCCGCACCTCGTCGTCGCTGACCGCGACGGCATGGGCCAGAACGAGGTTGGGCCCGAGGCCACCGCGCTCCGCGATGCGGGTCACCGGCCACCTGCCGTAACGCTTCTCGCTGGCGCGCGACTCCTCGACGCTCGACGCGATGTGGTAGGTCGTCCCGACGCCGAGCCGCTCAGCCAGCGCGCGCGCACCGAGATGGAGCTCCAGGCTGCACGGCTCCTTGCCTTCGATGTTGACCCAGCATCGGATGCGGCCGCCGGCGTAGCCGTTCCAGCGCCGCACCGACTCCTCGAGCGCCCGCAGCGCCGTGCGGGCGTCGGGGTAGAAGTGGTGGTCCACCATCTCCGCGGACCAGCCGGGCGGGATCTCGGCCGGCTTGCGGTCGGCGGCGTGCCTGCCGACGATGCCGCGGATGCCAACCTCTCCCGCGGCACGAGCGGTGAGGCCCGCGTCGTTCTGCGCGCCCATGTCGAGGAAGCAGGTCGTGCCGCTGCGCAGCATCTCCGCCGCGCCGAGCAGCACGCTCACCCGCTCGTCACCGGAGTCGACGTGGGCGTAGAACGGCTTCGCCCAGTTGAAGACCCATGCTCGGGTGCTCAGGACGTCCGGGAACACGGCGCGGCTGAGCGTCTCGGACAGGTGCACGTGGGTGTCGATCAACCCGGGGATCGCGCCGAAGCGGCGGCCGTCGACCACCCGATCGACGGGCGCGGCGCCGAGGCGCGCGCGGACGTCCTCGGCGGGGCCGATGTCGGCGATCCGGCTGCCGTCGACGAGCAGGCTCGCGTTGCGCAGGACCGTGTCGGTCACGTCCGCCGTGATCGCGAACGCAAGGTGCTCGACGAGGGTCCGCGGGCCGGTCCGGTGCTCATCGCCCATCGCATTCTCCGGGTACTGAACGCGCTTGACGCGGGCGCGCGCGTGGCTCCTATCATATCTGTCGTAATACCAGTCCCCAACGGAGACGACATGCCGCGTGAGGTGGTTCGCCGGCTCCAGGCCGAGGCCCGACATGCTGGCATGGACGCCCTCGTCTGCCTGTCTCCGGAGAACGTCGCCTACACGGCGGGCTTCGTCGTTCCGTCGCAGCCGCTGATGCGATGGCGCCACGCCGCCACGGTCCTCACGGTCGACGGACGCGAGGCGCTCGTCTGCGTCGACATGGAGGAGACGACCGTGCGCCGCGCCCGACCGGACGCCGAGGTTCGCGTGTGGGAGGAGTTCGGCGGCAGCGCGATGCACGCCCTGGCGGAGCTGCTCCGTGACCTGGGCGTCGCCGAGGGGCGCGTCGGCATCGAGCTCGGCTACCTTCCCGTGGCCGACCACGTGGCGCTGCGGCGAGACCTGCCCCGCGCGACACTGGTGGCCGCCGACGGCCTCCTCGCCAGCGCCAGGCAGCGGAAGACTCCCGACGAGCTCGACCTCCTCGCCAGGTTGTCGCGCATCTCCGACCGGGCGATCCTCGATGCCTTGCAGTCCGTGCGCGCCGGCAGCACCGAGATGGACATCGCCGCAAGGTTGACACGCAGCGTCTTCGAGCAGGGTGCCCAGTCCTTCAAGCTGATGATCGTGGCCACCGGCGAGCGCAGTGAGCTGCCCAACGTCGGGCCGAGCGAGCGGGTGCTGAAGCCCGCGGACGTCTGCCGGGTCGAGATCTTCTCCGTCATCGACGGCTACCAGGCGGGCGTTTGCCGGACAGCGGTCGTCGGTGACCCATCCCCGCAGGCGGAGCGGATCTACCGCAACCTGGTGGAGTGCAGGCACCTGGTCCTCGAGGCGATGCGGCCCGGTGTGGAGGCCGGTCACGTGTACGACCTCTTCCGGGCGAAGTTCGACGAGCTGGGGATGCCGCCGATCTCGTTCGTGGGCCATGGGATCGGCGTCGACCTGCACGAGCCGCCGTACCTGGGGAAGTCCGCCGGCGCGGTCCTGGAGGAGGGCATGGTGCTGGGAATCGAGCCGCTCGTCTACCGGAGCGGTCACGGGTTCGGCATGCAGATCAAGGACATGGTGGCGATCCAGCGACAGGGAGCGCTTCTCCTCTCGGACGTGACCGACGCGGACCGTCTCCAGCGCATCGAGCTGTGAGGGGGGAATGCGACCGACCCCCACCGCTCCCGGCGCCCCGCGACTGGACCACGTCGGGCTCACCGTGCCGAATCTGGACGAGGCCGTCGCCTTCTTCGCGGAGGCCTTCGGGGCCAGCGTCGTGTTCCGCCTCCCGCGGCCCGAGCCGGGCTCCGACACGCAGGCCGGCCGGCTCGGTGCCGATGCCTCCGCGCACTTCGCCCTGGCGATGCTCGACCTCGGCGGCGGGCGCGTCGAGCTGTTGCAGTGGTGGTCGCCACGACCGCAAGGCGACGAACCGGCGCCCGACGTGCGCGGTGGCTCGCACGTTGCCGTGGAGGTGAGCGATGTCGGCGCGACGCTGGAGCGACTCCGCGCGCACCCCGGCGTGCGCATCATCGGCGAGCCGGTCCGGTTTCCGCCCGCTGACACGCCCGGGCTGACGAATGCGTTCGCGCTCACGCCCTGGGGCTCGCTGCTCGAGATCCTCTCGTGGGATCCGTGACGTGGGGCGTCGACCACCACGCTTGACAGCCGGCCACCGAGATCGAAACATATCACACGTCTTGCCAGTTCCGAGGTGATGCTTCCAGTATGGTCCACGATGCGACGGGTCCGCCGAAGAGCGTCCCCGCCGAGACGCGCCGTGACCTCGAAGGGCAGGTCGCGGTGGTGACCGGTGCCGGTGGCTGCATCGGCGCCCGGACCGCGGAGGGGCTGGCCTGTCGTGGCGCGACCGTCGTGTGCGCCGACATGGTGGACGTCTCCGGCGTGGTCGAGGACATCGTCGCCAAAGGCGGCCAGGTGAGCGCCCTCCGTGTCGACCTGCGTGACGAGCAGGCCGCCACAGCCGCCGTCCGGTCCGTCGTCGAAGCGCACCGCCGGCTCGACGTGCTGGTCAACATGGCCGGCACCTTCTACGGGATCCCCCGGGTTCCGTTCTGGGAGATCGACGGGTCCACCTGGGACCTCATCGTGGAGAGCAATCTGCGTACGGCCTTCCTGGCCTCCAGGGCCGCCTCCGAGCCGATGCGGGCGGCAGGTCGGGGACGCATCGTGAACGTGGGCTCGAACACGGCCGTGTTCGGCATGGCGAACTTCATGCATTACGTGTCGGCCAAGGCCGGCATCGTCGGCCTCACCCGAGCGATGGCCCGTGAGCTCGGTCCCTTCGGCATCGCGGTGAACGCGGTGGCTCCCGGGCTCGTCCAGACCGAGCGCAACCTGGCCGATCTGGCTCCCGGGTACTGGGACCAGGTGGTTTCCGGGCAGTGCCTGCGAACTCCGATCCAGGTCGAGGACGTCGTGTCCGCGGTGGTGTTCCTGTCCTCGCCGGAGAGCCGGATGATCACCGGCCAGACCCTGCTGGTCAACGGCGGCGCTTCCATGGGCGCGTTCTGATCCGAGACAGGAGCATCACGTCATGCCGTTTGTCATCGTGCACATGTGGGAGGGGCGGTCGCTGGCGCAGAAGCGCGCGCTCACCAGGGCGATCACGGAGGCGATGGTGGAGCACGCCGGCGCGCGTCCCGACGGCCTGCACGTCGTCATCCAGGAGTACCCCAAGGAGAACTGGGCTCGCGCCGGAGTCCTCGGCGTCGACAGGACCGACACTTGAGCATCGACGCGATCCAGCCCGAGCAGGCCGCTCTGCTCGTCATCGACATGCAGAACGCCTTCTGCCATGCGGAGGGCACCCTTGGCGTGTCCGGGGTGGACGTCGCCCCGGCGAGTCAGACCGTCGCGCCGGTGCGCAAGCTCGCGATGGCCTTCGCCGAGGCCGGACTGCCGGTGATCTGGACACGGCAGGTGCACCTGGAGCGGGACGCCGCCCGCGCCCGCAAGGTGCTCCCCTCCCACACCGCCAAACGCGCCCGCGTCTCCGCGCTGTCCGGGTCCTGGGACGCGCAGATCATCGACGAGCTGGCGGACCTTGTCGTCGATCCCACGTTCCTGGTGACCAAGCACCGCTTCGGCGCCTTCTACGAGACGCGGCTCGAGGCGCTTCTCGACATGCTCGGCGTGCAGGCGCTGTTCGTCACCGGCGTGACCGCCAACGCCTGCGTCGAGACCACCATGCGAGAAGCCTACCTGCGCGACTTCGACGTCGTCGCCGTCACGGATGGGATCGCGGCGGTCCGACCGCAGTGGATCGACACGGCGCGGCAGGTGTGGGCCCAGTACCTCGGGGTGCTGGCGACTTCTGACGAGGTGCTCTCGTGGCTGGACAGGTCCCGCCGGCCGCGGGCCATCGGCGTGCACCACCTCCTGCTCGAGACCCAGGACCTGGACGGCTCCCTGCGCTTCTACGTCGACGTGCTCGGCTTCGACGTCCGCAAGGAGGAGGAGTTTCGAGACGGCCGCCGGCTGGTGGTCACGCATCAGGGGCTCGGCCTGACCGAGGGCGGCACCGGCGTGGGCGGGACCCTGGAGCACCTGTGCTTCAGCGCCAGGGACGTCGACGGAATCGCGGCACGGGCCAAGGACGCCGGTCACCGCGTCGTCCGCGGACCCGGCCCCGGTCCGTACGGCCACACGGTCTACATCGAGGACCCCGACGGCAACGAGATCGAGCTCTTCGACGCATCGCCGCCACGACCGCAGAGCCAGGGGCCGGCATGAAGATCAGAGACGTCACCGTGCACCTCGTGCGGCTGCCCACCCGGCGCGACCACAACTGGGCATCGAAGATGCGCACGCCCATCGGCCACCACGCCATCGTGGAGCTCCTCACCGACGAGGGGGTCGTCGGCTGGGGCGAGGCGCCGGCGGGCGCCACCTGGGGCGGCGCCTCCATGCGGTACTTCGGCGAGACGCCGGAGACGGTGCGGCACATCGTCTCCGGCTACCTGCTGCCGGCGGTGGCCGGGCTCGACCCGATCGACATCGGTGTCATGCACGCCCGCATGGACAAGGCCGTGAAGGGCCACCCGTACGCCAAGGCCGCTGTCGACATGGCCTGCTACGACGCCACCGGCAAGGCGCTGCGCGTCCCGGTCTCGTCGCTGCTGGGCGGGCGCGTTCGTGACGGGATCCAGGTGGCGCACTCGCTTGGGATCATGGAGCTCGACCGCTGCTGCGACGAGGCCGAGAGAGCCGTGGAAGAAGGCGCCCGCACCATCAAGTGCAAGACAGGGCTGGACCCGGAGCGTGATGTGACCCTCGTGCGGGAGCTGCGTCTCCGCCTCGGCGACGACATCCGGATCCGCGTCGACGCCAACGAGGGCTACCGCTCGGTGCACGAGGCCGTCGACGTCACCCGTCGGCAGGAGGAGTACGACATCCTGCTGTGCGAGCAGCCCGTCGCGGGCGCCGTCGGGCTCGCTCGGGTCGCGGCGCGGATCTCCACGCCGGTGATGGCCGACGAGTCCGCGTGGACGGTGCAGGACATCCTCGAGCTCAACGAGCTCGACGCCGCGGCGTGCTTCTCCTGCTACGTGACCAAGCCCGGGGGCTTGTTCCGCGCGCGGCAGCAGGCCGAGGTCGCCGACGCGGTTGGCATGTACTGCGACATCGGCGGGTCGATCGAGACCGGCATCGGCAACGCCGCCAACCTCCAGCTGGGCGCCGCGCTCCCGAACGCGGTGCTCCCGAGCGTCTGCCCGGTGTCCCGGCCGAGCGGCTCGGATGGCCCGGAGGTGGCCGGTGTCTACTACCTGGACGACCTGATCACCGAGCCGTTCGGCTTCGTCGACGGCAGGGTTCTGGCTCCCGAGGGACCGGGGCTCGGGATCGAGGTGGACCGGCAGAAGCTCGAGCGCTACCGCGTATGACCACCGTCGCCGTTCTCGGTGCCGGCGCGGGAGGCCTGTCGGCGGCCGTCGAGCTGACCCTGAGCGGGCACCGCGTCCGGTTGTGGAACCGCAGCACCGTGACGCTGCGGCCGTTCCTCACCGCGGGCGGCATCCGGTACACCGGGGTCCTGGGCGAGGGCACCGTCAGACCGGTGACCACGACCACCGACCTGGCCGAGGCCCTTCGGGGCGTCGACGTGGCCGTCGTGGTGCTGCCGGCTCTGGCCCACGAGCGGCTCTTCGCCGAGCTGGCGCAGCTTCGGGTCGGCCTTCCCGTGGTCCTCAACCCCGGCCACACCGGTGGAGCCCTGCACCTCCGGGAGGTCTTCCAGCGGCGGGGCGTGGCGGCGCCCCCCGCGGCGGAGCTGTCGACGCTCACCTACGTCGCGCGGACCGTCGCGGAGGAGGCGCTCGTTCGCACCACCGGACGGGCCGGCCGGGTCCGCGGGGCCTGCCTCCCGGGCGGGCGGCCGGCCGTCGATGCGGCGAGGCAGCTCTTCCCTGGCGTCGCTCCGGAGCGCGACGTCATCGCCACCAGCCTGTCGAACGTGAACCTGGTGCTCCATCCGCCGGGCGCCGTCCTCGGCGCCGCGTGGGTGGAGGCAAGCGGCGGGGACTTCCGCTTCTACGTCGACGGCATGACCGACGGGGTGGCCAGGGTGCTGGTGGAGCTCGATCGCGAGCGTCGTTCGGTCGCCCGCGCCTTCGGGCACGACCTGCCGTCGCTGATCACGGAGATGGCCGCCATCGGGACCTCCGACGCCGATGCCGCCGCGCGCGGCGAGGTCGTCGCCGCCATCCGGGGCGGCACCGCCAACCAGGGCATCCGCGCGCCGAACGACCTTGGGCACCGGTACTACCAGGAGGACCTGCCCTACGGGCTGGTGCCGTTCGCCGCGCTCGGCGACGTTGCGGCGGTGCCGGTGCCGACCGCGCGGTCGCTGCTGCGCCTCGGCGGGCTGGCCGCCGGACTCGGCGCCGAGCCGCAGGGACTGGACGCTGGCCGGCTTGGCCTCACCGGCCTTGGACTCGACGAGGTGCTGGATCTGGTACGAGGACGGCGGAAGACCGGTGCGGCTTGACCTGAGGTCGCGCACGATCGCGGTGGTCGGCGGCGACGAGCGGGAGCAGGAGATCGCCCGGCTCGCCCTCACGACCGGCGCCCGCGTCCGCGCCTACGGCTTCCCCTGGCCGGAGACCGGCATCCATGGCGTGACGCGCTGCGAGTCCGCGGGCGCCGCCCTCGACGGCGCCGACTACGCGCTGTTCCCGATCCCGGGCATCGCGGCCGACGGAACCCTCTTCGCGCCCTCCTCGCCGGAACCGATCCGTCCGGACGCGGAGCTGCTCGGCCGGATGCGACCCGGCGGCGCCATCATCCTGGGGCTCGCCGACGAAGGGCTGCGCCGCGCCGCGGAGGTGCACCGCATCTCGCTGCACGAGTACGAGTCGGACATCGAGCTGCTGCTGCTGCGTGGACCGGCGATCGTCGAAGGTGCCCTGCGGGTCGCGATCGAGAACACCAGGGTCACCGTCCACGGGTCGCGCGTGGGTGTGGTCGGGCACGGCAACGTCGGCCGGCTGCTCGCGCGCACGCTCGTCCTGCTGGGAGCGGAGGTCCACGTCTTCGCCCGCAACCCGGTGCAGCGCGCCGACGCCTTGACCGCCGGATGCCGTCCCCACCCGCTCCAGAGCCTCCCGGATGTCGCGCCGATGCTGGCCATGCTGTTCTCGACCGTGCCCACGCTGGTCGCGGACCGCGGGGTGCTGGAGCTCCTGCCCCGCGGGGCGCTGGTCATGGACCTCGCCGCTCCGCCGGGCGGAGTCGATCTGGACGCGGCGCGCGACCTCGGCCACCGCGCCGTCTGGGCCCGCGGCATGGGGCGGCGCGCCCCGGTCACCGTCGGCGCGAGCCAGTGGTCGGGCATCGCGCGGAGGATCGCCGACATCGAGGAAAGGTGGACGCATGAAGGCTGACCTGCTCCTGCACGGCGGCCGGATCGTGACGCACGCCGGCGAGTTCCACGGCGGCGTCGCCACCAGCGACGGCCGGATCGTCGCGGTCGGCGATCGCCAGGCGCTCCCCTCCGCCACTCGCGAGATCGACCTCGAGGGCCGCGTGCTCCTGCCCGGCGTCGTCGACCCCCACTGCCATCTCGGCGTCGACTACGACTACGACGACGACATGCGCACCGAGACGGCCGCCGCCGCCAGGGGCGGCGTCACCACCATCCTGCTGTTCATTCGCAACCCCAAGGGCTCCTACATCCCCTTCTACCAGGACCGGCGCGCCCGCGGGGAGGAACGGGCGCTGATCGACTTCGGGTTCCACTTCGGCATCCAGCGCGAGGAGCACATCACCGAGATTCCGCTGGTCGCCGCGCGGACCGGCGTCCAGTCGTTCAAGTGCCACATGGGATATGAGCCGGGAAACCCGATCGGCATCGTGTCCTCGACGGATGCGTGGGTCTACGGCGCCATGCGCGAAGCGGCGAAGCTGCCTCGCGGCGTCGTCTCGGTGCATTGCGAGAACACCGATCTCGCGGCGATGCTGAAGAAGGAGATGATGAAGACCGGGCGGCAGGATCTGGCCGCCTACACCGAGTCGCGCCCCTCCTTCGTCGAGGAGGAGGCGATCGAGCGGATGATCCGCCTCGCGGCGCTCACCGGGTGCCCGCTGTACATCGTGCACACCAGCGTCGGAGCCGGGCCCAGGCTCGCCGCCGAGGCTCGCGCACGGGGTGTCGAGGTCACCGTCGAGACCTGCCCGCACTACCTCACCCGCACCGCCCACGACCCCGACCTCGACGCGCGCGCCAAGATCTCTCCCCCGCTCCGGGACCGGCACGAGCAGGAGGGGCTGTGGAAGGGGATCCTCGACGGAACGGTCGGGACGCTCGGCACGGACCACGTCCCGTTCCGCAAGAACAGGGGGGATCTCTGGTCGGAGAAGCCGGGCGTCGTATCGTTCCCGTGGGAGCTCCCGCTCCTTCTCCACTTCGGGGTGCACGAGCGCGGCCTGCCGCTCCACCGGCTGGTCGAGCTCAACTCGTACAACCCCGCGAGGCGCTTCGGCCTCCTGCCGCGCAAGGGGACGATCGCCGTCGGCGCCGACGCCGATCTCGTGGTCGTGGATCTCGACGAGGAGCGAGAGGTCCGCCACGACGGCAAGGGCACCTGTCTGTGGGAGGGCTGGAGGCTGCGCGGCTGGCCCGTGATGACCATCAGCAACGGCCGCGTCGTTCACGAGAACGGCGAGACCGACGAGTCGCTGCATGGCAGCGGTCGCTGCGTGACCGTGCCAGACGGCGAGCGGGGGTGAGCATCGTGCGGCGCTCCGTCTCCATCCAGCTCATGTGGGACGACCGCGGCTACTCCGAGCGGGCGGCAGCCGCTGCCGACGCCGGCTTCGACCTCGTGGACCTGTGGGACTGGCGCTCCAGTGACATCGATGGCGTCGCCGAGGTCTGCCGGGACCGCGGGACCGGCATCAACGCGTTCTTCGGAAACCGTGACCACGCCTTGTGCGACCGACAGGAGCGGCAGGCGGCACTCGACGAGATCTCGCGCTCCCTCGAGTGCGCGGAGCGCGTCGGAGCTCGGCAGCTTTCGCTGTTCTGCAACGCGATCCGCCCCGGCGGCGTGGTCGTGCCAGCTCCACCGCTGCCCGCGGAGTTGCTCCATGCGACGCTGGTCGACGGGGTCCGCTCGGCAGCCGAGCTCGCTCACGGCAGCGGGGTGACCCTCGCGCTCGAGCACCTGAACCCCGTGTTCCTCCCCGCGTACCTGTGGTCGGACATCGCCGACACCGCGGTGGTCGCACGCGAAGTCGACGCCGCCGAGGTCGGCGTTGCCTTCGACGCCTTCCACCAGCAGCTCGCCGGCGGGCGCCTGACCGAGCACCTGCTGGCCGTGCTCCCCTGGCTGATCCGCTTCGACGTCGCCGAGGTGCCCGGCAGGCACGAACCCGGCGTGGGCGAGGTGGACTTCACCCACCTGCGTCGAGTGCTGCTGCGCGAAGGCTGGGACGGGACGGTCGCATTCGAGGTGGTGCCCAGCGACGGCGACCCGGCGACGGCGGTCCGCGCCATCGAGGCTGTCTGGCCGCGGCAGGAGACCGAAGCCGCGCCGGTCGCGACTGGCCAGGAGGCGTGAGCATGGGACGGCTGCAGGACAAGGTCGCGGTGATCACCGGCGCCGGGTCGGCACTGGGGCAGGGCGCCGCCGAGGCGAGGCTGTTCGCCGCCGAGGGCATGCGGCTGGTCGTGGTGGCCGACCTCCCCGCTTCGGAGGGCAAGGAGGTCGCCGCCACGCTCGGCCCGGTCGGCCGCTTCTGGCCGCTCGACGTCACCGACGCCGATGCCTGGTCCTCCATGGTCGACCGGGTCCGCAGCGAGGCGGGCGCGATCGACGTGCTGGTCAACAACGCCGGGGTATGGCTGGACAAGGGAGTCGTCGAAACGACCCCCCAGGAGTTCCGCCGTGTCGTCGAGATCAACCAGACGGGCGTCTTCCTCGGCATGCACGCGGTGGCGCCGGTCATGCGGGAGCAGGCCAGCGGAGCGATCGTCAACATCTGCTCCACCGCCGGGCTCAAGGGCGCAGGGATGCCGCATGCCTACGCCGCGAGCAAGTGGGCCGTCCGGGGGATGACACTCCAGGCGGCGTGGGAGCTCGCCCCGCACGGCATTCGGGTCAATGGCATCTGCCCCGGAGTGATCGACACGCCCATGATCGAGGGCGGGCAAGCGACGCTCGATCGCCTCGCGGCATTGATCCCGACAGGCAGGGTCGGTCGGCCCGAGGAGGTGGCCGAGGTCGTCGCGTTCCTCGTGAGCGATGCCGCGTCGTACGTCTCCGGCGCCATCGTCACCGTCGACGCGGCGTTCACCGCCTGACCGAGCACTCGGCACCGACGACGGCGCCGGGGTCGCCGCTCAGGTATCCCACGCACCCCACCCGGTAGGAGATCATGTCCTGGATCGCCTTGAGGTGGCGCGACCTGGAGTCCGAGGCTGGCGGCCGTGACGTCCGACCGCGGGAGCCCAGCAGGTCGCCCGCCCTTGCCGGGGCCGCGCCGCGCGCCGCCGGGCGGACGGAGGGAGCATGCCTGAGCGTCTGCGGTTTCCCGGCGTGACAGGAGCGCACCTGGCCGGCGTGTTCCACCCTCCGGCCCCGACCGACCCCGGCAGGGCGGCGCGGGGCAGCCTGCTGGTGGTGCACTGTTTCACCTGCTCCAAGGACCTGCACACCATGTCACGGCTGGCTCGCGGGCTGGCCGGCGCCGGCTTCGCGGTGCTGCGGTTCGATTTCACGGGGCTGGGCGAGAGCGGCGGCGACTTCTCGGCGACCACCCTGTCCACCAACCTCGGCGACC
>WNGR01002923.1_pt1 | contig 18695 bp, 20 predicted proteins | sample 5407581 | NCBI WGS metagenome assembly WNGR01 (sample SAMN13153383, study PRJNA577476) | soil metagenome | isolation source: 80 cm soil or saprolite under Garry oak tree replicate 2 | place: USA:California | collected 2016-06-15 | reverse complement strand
CATCGAGCTGTCGGTACCCGGTAGTGTCCTCGCCAAGCGGCAGCAGGTCGGTGTAGGAAAATTCGGGCATCTGCGGGCACATCCTCGTGGGCCGTCTTCGGGATCAGTCTCATCGTAGATCGGCGGTGCCCGCGGCCGGGCTGGCTGGCCCGGCCGCTTCAGTCCATCCACGGTCACCTGGTGTGGCGGTCCAGGGCAGGCCCGGCCGCCTGCTGGCCGTTGCCCGCCGCCGCATCGCCCGCGGGCCGGCCGGTATTGGCTGCGGTCTGGCTTGCGCCGGCTACTGGCTGGCCGGCAGCCGGGACTGGGGCGCCGGCCGGAGCGGACTGCTCGTCATGCACGTACCGGCCGCCTCGCATCAGCGACGCGGCCGCCCCGATCACCAGCACCGTTATCGCCATGCTGAACACGATCACCAGGCCGTGGTGGAACGGCCCGGAGATCAGCTGCGGGAAGAACTGCTTCCCGGTCAGCACGGCGGCCTGGGCAGGTGGCAGGTGCGCGAGGACGCCGGTCGGGCCCAGCAGCTGGTGTACCGGGTTGTAGCCGAGGAACGCGGCGAACAGGCTGGCGACCGGGGGCGCCTGCCCGACCTGGTACGCGATCGCGTGCGGTACGCCGTGTGCAGTCAGGCCGTTGGTGAGGGTGGTCGGCAGCGTGCTGGCCAGCCCGGCGATCATCAGCGAGAAGAAGATCCCGATGGACAGGACAAAGCCGGAGTTCTGGAACGTGGCGAGCATGCCGGAGGCGGCGCCGCGCTGCCGGGCCGGGACGCTGTTCATGATCGCCGCGGCGTTCGGCGCGGAGAACAGTCCCATGCCCGCTCCGGCTACGAAGATCAGGGCTGCGAACGCCGGGTACTGGAAGTCCGTCGGCAGGAACATCAGCCCGGCGAACGCTGCGGCCGACACCAGCAGCCCGCCGGACGCGAACGCGCGCGCGCCGTGCTTGTCGGACAGTTTGCCGGACAACGGGCCGAAGACGACGAAGCCGCACGTGAGGGGCAGCAGGTAGATACCCGACCAGAGCGGCGTGTCCTTGAAGGCGTAGCCGTGCAGCACCAGCCAGATCCCCTGCAGCCAGATGATCAGCATGAACTGCAGCCCGCCCCGGGCGATCGACGCCAGCAGGGTGGCCGCGTTGCCCGCGGCGAACGCCCGGATCCGCAGCAGCTTCATGTCGAACATCGGCTGGCTGACCCGCAATTCGGTGACGCAGAACGCGATGAGCAGCGCCACCCCGCCGAACAGGCCGGCCAGCACCAGCGGGCTGGTCCAGCCCATGGCGTGCCCGCCGTACGGGATCAGCCCGTAGGTGATCCCGACGAGTATCCCGATCAGGCCCAGACCGAACAGGATGTTGCCGAGCCAGTCGATCTTCGCAGGAGTCCGGGCCCCGACCTCTTGGAGGCTGAGGTAGGACCAGATCGTGCCGCCGATGCCGATCGGCACCGAGACGATGAACACCAGGCGCCAGTCGACGGCCGCCAGCACCCCGCCGAGAATCAGGCCGATGAACTGGCCGGAGATGCCGGCTACCTGGTTGATGCCCATCGCCATGCCCCGCTGGTCGGCGGGGAAGGCGTCGGTCAGGATCGCGGGGGAGTTGGCCATCAGCATCGCGCCGCCGACGGCCTGGATGACCCGGAAGCCGATCAGCCACAGTGCGCCGGCCGGGCCGGTCAGCGGGTCAAACGGCAGCGCGAGCGCGCCGAGCCCGAAGACCGCGAAGCCGATGTTGTACATGCGCACCCGGCCGTAGATGTCGCCGAGGCGGCCGAGCGTGACCACGAGCACGGCCGACACGACGAGATAGCCCATCAGCATCCAGAGCAGGTAGCTGACGTTGCCGGGGGTCAGCGGGTTGAGCTTGATCCCGCGGAAGATCGCCGGCAGCGAGATGATCACGATAGACGCGTTGACGGTGGCCGACAGCATGCCGAGCGTCGTGTTGGACAGCGCCACCCACTTGTAGTGCTCGCTCCGGAGCCGGGCCGCTGGCCCCTTGCCTGCCATCAATGCCGGGCCGCTGCCGTCCGCGGGCTCACCCACCGCGCAGTCTCCCTCTGCCTCTGGTAGATATTTGCTTAGACCAAACTAACAGATAATCCGGGCGACGAGACAGCCGGGCGGATCTCTCCCGTGCGGCCAGTGTGCACCGATGGTCCCGAGGATGCCGGCCCGGCCTGGACCACGCCAGCGGGACGGCAGGCCGGCATGCGCCCGCCACCGCCGCCGGCCAAAGCGCCGGAGTCTTGTTATCTTCTGGGTGTGACTTCGCGACCTGGGCCCCGTGATCTGCGTGCCTCTGACGCGGACAGGGAGCGGGTGATTGCGCTGCTCACGGAAGCGGCGGGGGACGGAAGGCTGACCCTCGGCGAGCATTCGGAACGCGCCGAGCGCGCTTACGCGGCCCGCACGCTCGGTGAGCTCGCGGTGCTGACTGCCGACCTGGCCGTGCCGTCGGCCCAGCCGATCCGGCTGGACTCGCGGCGGCCGGTAGCCGGCGTCTTCGGCCGGGAGCGCCGTGATGGGCGCTGGGTGGTGCCCGAGCGGTTGGTGGTGACCGCGATTTTCGGTGAAGTCGTCCTGGATCTGCGCGAGGCACTACTGCAGAGCCGGCGGGTCACCATGCTCGCCACGCTCCTCGGCGGCACCGTGCAGCTGATCGTTCCCGACGGGATCGCCGTCGAGATGACCGGCACGGCCGTGCTGAGCCGGCAGAGCGGCCAGACGGCCGGGAGCCAGGCGAGCCGGCCCGGGCAGCCGGAGATGCCGGTGATCGAGGTACGCGCGATGTCGCTGGGCGGCCGGGTGAAGATTGTCCGGCCGCGGCGGTCCCGGTGGCGGGACGCGCTCAGTCGCCGGCGAAGTTAACGGCGCTGTAAGCGTTGAGCTTCCAGAGCTGGTGCTCGCTGTAGATGTTGCGCAGCGTGCCTGACCGCGCGCGCATGACCAGCGAGTGAGTGGTGGCCCCACCAGACCGGTACCGCACCCCGGCCATCAGCTCCCCGTCGGTGATCCCGGTGGCCGCGAAGAACGCGTCGTCCGACGTGACCAGGTCATCGGTGGCCAGCACCCGGTCCAGGTCATGGCCGGCCTCGATGGCGCGATCGCGTTCCTCGTCATCGCGGGGCGCGAGCTTGCCCAGGATGACCCCGCCCAGGCACTTGATCGCGCAGGCGGCGATGATGCCTTCCGGTGTGCCCCCGGTTCCGAGTAGCAGGTCAATGCCGGTGCCCTCGCGCGCCGCCATGATCGCCCCGGCGACATCCCCGTCGGTGATCAGCTTGATTCGCGCTCCCGCGGCGCGCACCTCCTCGATCAGGGCCTGGTGCCGGGGCCGGTCCAGGATGACCACGGTGACATCGTGGGAGGAGCAGCGCTTGGCGCGCGCGACCGCGGCGATGTTGTCGGTCGGCGAAACGTTGATGTCCACCAGGTCGGCCGCTTCTGGGCCGGTGACCAGCTTGGACATGTAGAAGACCGCAGAGGGGTCGTACATGGACCCCCGGGCGCTGACCGCGATGACGGATATTGCGTTCGGCATGCCGTTGGCCGTGAGCCTGGTGCCGTCGATCGGGTCCACGGCCACGTCGCAGGCCGGGCCGCTGCCGTCGCCGACCTGCTCGCCGTTGTAGAGCATCGGCGCGCGGTCCTTCTCGCCCTCGCCGATCACCACCACGCCATTCATCGACACCGTGTTGATCAGCAGCCGCATCGCGTTTACTGCCGCCGCGTCTGCGCCGTTCTTGTCGCCACGGCCCACCCAGCGGGCCGCAGCCATGGCGCCGGCCTCGGTCACCCGGGCCAGCTCGAGCGCGAGGTTCCGGTCGGGGGCATGCCGGGCCGGAGGTTCCGGCGCTGCTTCCTGGCCGGCCCCGTCGGGGGCGGCCACCGTCTGCTGGCTGGGCACAGCCCACTGGCTCGGCATAGCCGTCTGGCCAGACGGTACCGGTCCGGTCGGCGTGGCAGCTGGCTGATTCTCGGTCACTGGGACGCCTTCCCTTTGTCGTGATGAAATCTTATGCATCAGGCAGTTCGGCGTAGCCTGGAGGCTTGACCGGCCAGGTCATGGAGGGGTGCTGCGAATCCGCATGACAACTGACCAGGCACAGCCGATAGCGAAGACATCCGAGCGCGGGGCCGCGACCCGGACTGCGCTGCTGGCGGCGGCCCGGCACGTCTTCACCACCGAGGGCTACGCCCAGGCGGGCGTGACCGACATCGTGAACCGGGCCGGCGCGAGCGTCGGCAGCCTCTACCACCATTTCTCCGGCAAGGCCGATCTGTACCTCACGTTGTTCGAGGAACTGAACAATGAGCAGGCAGAGCGGACGCGGCGCGCGGTTCGCAGCGCCCGCGATGCCGGGATCACCGACCCCCAGCAGCTGTTCCTGGTCGGCGCGCGGGAGTACCTGGACGTGTGCATGGAGCAGCGCGAGCTGCTCCGGCTGTTCGTGAGCGGGGACGGCCCGCCCGGCTTCGACCTGGTGCGACGGCAGCGGCTCGTTGACTGGGTGAGCATGAACACCGAGTTCTTCGTCCGCAGCGGCGAGCCACTTGACGAGGCTGTCGCGATCGTGATGACGGGCGCTATCGGGCTCTGCGCGGCCGAGCTTTCGCTCAGCGCCGACGCCGCGCGCACGAGGAAGATCGCAGACGGCGTGATCGAGGTGCTGTCACGGCTGGAGCGGCCGCCGTCTAAGCGCTCCAGGTGACATGCCGCCTCGCCGCCGGCGGCCGGCCGTGCATCAGGCTGCCGGACGCGGACCCGGAACTGGTCAGAACGGCGCGGAGGGGTCACTGTCCTCGGCCCGCTGCGCCATGGCCTCCGCCAGCCGGGCGCGAGCGCCCTCGAGCCACTCGGTACAGACCGCGGCGAGGCGCTCGCCGCGCTCCCACAGCTGTAGCGACTGCTCCAGCGTCAGCCCGCCGGCCTCGAGGCGCTTGACCAATTCGGTCAGCTCATCGCGTGCCTGCTCGTAGGGCGGCCGCTGGGCCTCGGGCTGCGCGTCCTGAGCGCCATCCGCACCACCGGCTGCCGTCACGATCTCACCCTAGTGCAGCGCCGCGGCACCGTGACGTCGTGACCGAGCCCGGGCGGGCCGGCTAGGATCATCGCCCCATGTGCGGCCAGCAGGCGGACACCTACCAGGGCGAGGCCGTGCTGGCCCAGGCGGTCGCCGCCTACCGGCAGGCCCTCGGCTCACGCCTGGTCGCCGGCTACGCGCTGGGCAGCCTCGCCCACGGCGGCTTCAGCCCGCTGGTCAGCGATGTCGACCTCGGGCTCATCCTGCAGGATCCGCCGCGGGCGTCGGATCGCCTGACCATCCGCAGAGTGGCCGGAGCCGTGCGAGCCGGAGGATCGGCGCTGCACGAGCGGCTGTCGGTGTTCTGGGGAACACCAGCCACCCTGGCCGGCCGGGCGCGCGGCGGCCGGTTCCCCCCGCCCGACCGGCTGGACCTGCTCGAGTACGGCCGCCTGCTCACCGGGCAGGACGCCCGTCAGGCCGTGGCCCGCCCGGACCGGGCCGAACTGCTCGTGGCAGGCGCCGAGTTCGCGCTCGGCTCCCTGGCAGGCGACCCAAGACTGCCGGACCTCCTCCGGGGCCGGGCCCGGCTCCGCCTGCACCACGACAGTGCCCTGGATGAAGTCCGCACCCCTTCGCTGCTGGTTTCCCGCGGGCCCCGGCGGCTGACCAAGATCGTGATCTTCCCCGTCCGCTTCCTGTTCACCGCGCAGACGGGCCGGGTGGGCACCAATGATCTCGCGGCCGGGCACTACCTGGCGGGCGCGCACGCGCCCGCTGCCGAACTGGTCACCGCGGCGCTGGCCTGGCGCCGGGAACCGCCGTCCGATGACGAGGCAGCCGCCGTGCTCGTGGGCCGGGAGCTCATCCCGCTCTACGTGCAGTACATCGACGACCACATCCCCCGCCTCCTCGCCGTCAACCGCCACCGGCTAGCCGGGCGCTTCCGCAGATGGCGGGCTCGCCTCCTGGACCGAGCCAAAACCCCGTTATCTGATAACTCCGGCGGCACACGCGACTAGCGGCACGAAACCGGGTGATCACAGCCCGAACACGCTACACTCGGCGGGTCGCGTTTCGGCAGAGGTTCGGCGGCCGCCGACGAGTTGGCCAGTCCTCCTGCGCCTGGCCCTGGGTGCCGGTTGCCTGCCGAAGTACCGCGAGCACGCTGACAAGAGCCTTTGCCAGCGTCTGCGGTCACGTAAGTGAACCCCCGCCTCACTAACCCCGTTGTCGAACGCAACAGGTTTCGCAAGTCTCAACGCCTCGGAGGCAGCGTGCCTGAGCAGACCACGCCGTTCGACCGGCTGTGCCGCACGGCGACCCAACTCGGCGTCATCGTGCTCGATGCCGTGGACGATCAGGGCCCCTGGCTGGGTGACGACACCGCGGCGATCGTCGCCTGCGGCGAGTGCATCGCCATCAACCCCGCCCTCGACGACGACACCGTGCGCGCCGACGTGGTCGCCATGGCCCTGGCGCTCACTTACGTCATGAGCCCTAGTCAGAACGGCGACGGGGGAGGTGGTATTACGGCAGCAGGCAGCTTCGTCCTGATCAGCCGCACCCGCGTGGCCGAGCCCTTGCCGGGACCGGGAGAGCTCGCGACCTTGATCGCGCGAGAGCACGGCCGCGACACCGTATCTGCCGCATTCGAGTACACAGTGCCGGTGTTCAGCTGAGCCCATCTGGCGCTTCCGCCCGCCGGGGCCAGCTGCCACAGCCCGCACCTGGAACCTGGCGATCAACGTCATTGGTCCTCCTGGCGGTGGGCGGTGACGGTCAGCTGGTCATCGACGAACCTGACGGTGAGCGATTCCTCAGGCGCCACCTCGGCGGCGGAACGGACCACGCCGGAATCCCCGTGCTGCACGATCGCGTAACCGCGGCGCAGCGTGGCCGCGGGGGACAGGGCGATCAGCCGGGCCCGGGTGTGGCCGACGTCGTCGCTCGCCCGGTCCAGGCTCGCGGACAGGCAGCGCCTCGCCCGCTGAGCCAGGGCGGTCACCAGCTCCTGCTGCCTTTCTATCTCGCGCACCGGATTGGCCAGGGCGGGCCTGGACCGAATGGCGGCCAGCCAGGACATCTCCCGGTCCAGCCTGCCCGCGAGGCATCTGCGGGCCCGCGTGCGGAGCTGGCCGATGAGCGCGAGCTGCTCGGCCACGTCAGGTACCACCCGGCGGGCGGCGTCGGTCGGCGTGGAGGCGCGGGCGTCCGCGACATAGTCAAGTATCGGCGAGTCCTGCTCGTGGCCTATCGCGCTGACGACAGGCGTCGCGCACGCTGCCACCGCCCGGATCAGTGCCTCGTCGGAGAACGGCAGCAGGTCCTCGATGGATCCGCCGCCCCGGGTCACGATGATCACGTCGACGTCCTGGTCAGCGTCGAGTTCCCGCAGCGCCTCGATGATCTCAGTCACCGCGTACGGGCCCTGCACGGCGACCTGCGCGACCCTGAACCGCACCGCTGGCCACCGCCGCGCGGCGTTTCTGCGCACGTCACGCTCGGCCGCGGAGTCACGCCCGCAGATAAGGCCGACTACCCCGGGCAGGAAAGGCAGCGGCCGTTTTCGTTCCGCGGCGAAAAGGCCTTCCGCAGCCAGCGACCGGCGCAGCTTTTCCAGCCGGGCCAGCAGCTCGCCTATCCCGACCGTTCGGATCTCCATCGCGGTGAGCGAGAACGAGCCCCTGGCCGTATTGAAGTCGGGCCTCGCCCAGATGACCACGCGGGCGCCTTCCTCCGGAGCGGGGTCATTGGCATCGAACGCTGTCCGGCTGCACACCACCCGGGCCGAGACGGCGGCCACCGGGTCGCGCAGGGTCAGGAACACGGTGCTGCCGCGCCGGTTCAGCTCGGCGATCTGGCCCTCGACCCAGATCCGCCCGAGGCGGCCTACCCACTCCCCGACCAGCCGCAGCACGGTGCGGACGGGGACCGGCGACTCCGGTGTGGTCTCCAGCGGCATGACGGCGGGTCAGGCCTCGCCACTCTCCAGCTTGGCGATGCGGCGCTCGAACATGGTGAGCACGGCGGCCCGGCCGGCGTGCGCCTTCTCGTACTCCAGCAGCACGCGGACCTGGGACAGGTCCAGGTTGCGCAGGCGCGCGCGGAGCGAGGCGATGGTCAGGCCGTCGTAATTCGGCACCGGCAGGGCAGGCTGCTCTGGCTCGGCGGCGGCGGCCACCTCTGCAGCCGCGGCCGGCTCGGCGGGGGCTGTCGGCCCGGTCTCGGCTGTTGGCTCGGCGGCCGCCTTGGGCTCGGCAGCGTCTGCGGGCTCGGCGGCGGCTGGCTTGCCTCTGGCCGCGTCGTCTTCGGACAGCAGCCTTACGTTCCCGGTCTCGTCGAGCGACCGCCACCTGGTCTCGTCCCTCGGCGCGGCGGCAGCCTCCTGGCTGGCCGGGGCGGACTTCTCGGCCGCAGGCGGCTGCGGCCGGTCCGGCTCGGTGGCCCGGGTCCTGATCCGGTCAGCCACCAGCAGCACCTGGCCGATCCCGGAGAACACCGCCCGCAGGGCCTGCGCAGGGGCTTCCTTGACGCGTTCCGTGACCTGCTGCGGGATGCGCATAGTGATCATTCTCCCTCTGGCGTGCCCGGTATCCCGTCTCGCCTGGTGGCTCACGCCAGCCGCGCTCCGTCGGCCACACATGGCGCCTGCCAGATGATTCTCGTCATTTAGCAGGCTGGCGCAATAGGTGTGTCGCGAAGTGTTGCGAATTTGAGTGAGCCGGTGAACGTTCTGGTGCGGTTGACGGTGCCCGTAACGGGTTCACCTACCATGGGTGTCATGCCCGCGCCCACCCGACGTGTCCTGCTCGCGAAGCCGCGCGGTTACTGCGCGGGCGTTGACCGGGCGGTGCAGACCGTCGAGAAGGCGCTGGAGCGCTTTGGCGCCCCTGTCTATGTCCGCAAGCAGATCGTGCATAACACCCACGTGGTCCGCTCGCTGGAGCAGCGCGGCGCGATCTTCGTGGAGGAGGCCGAGGAAGTCCCTGATGGCGCTTTGGTCGTCTTCTCCGCGCACGGGGTGGCGCCGCAGGTTCGCGAGGAGGCCGCCAAGCGCGGCCTGCGCACGATCGACGCCACCTGCCCGCTGGTCACCAAGGTGCACAGCGAGGCCAAGCGGTTCGCCGCCCAGGGCTACGACATCCTGCTGATCGGGCACGAAGGCCACGAGGAGGTCGTCGGCACCACCGGCGAGGCGCCTGCGCATATCCGCCTGGTGGACGGGCCGGACGGCAGCGGCACCGTCGAGGTCCGGGATCCGGCCAAGGTGGCCTGGCTGTCCCAGACCACGCTGTCGGTCGACGAGACGAACGAGACGGTCGCCGCGCTGCGCGAGCGCTTCCCGCAGCTGCTGGACCCGCCCAGCGACGACATCTGCTACGCCACGCAGAACCGCCAGGCCGCGGTGAAGCAGATCGCCGCGGAATCCGACCTGATCATCGTGGTGGGCTCGCGGAACTCCTCCAACTCGGTTCGCCTGGTCGAGGTGGCGCTCGATGCGGGCGCCGGTGCCGCCCATCTCGTGGACGATGCCTCCGGCATCGACCAGGCATGGCTGGACGGCGTGGTCACGGTCGGCGTGACCAGCGGTGCATCGGTGCCCGACGACCTCGTGTCCGGAGTGCTTGACCTGCTCGCCGGGAGCGGGTTCGACACCGTCGAGGAGGTCGAGGCGGTACCGGAGCGCATGGTGTTCGCGCTGCCGCACGAGCTCCGGCGCCGGCCAACGGACGACAGCTAGCGGCTGTCACCAGCTTCCCGCGGCGGTCATCACCGGATCGCGCGGCGCGGGGTGCGGTGCGCGTGCGGATGCAGGCCGCCGTCGCCGCGCAACTCCGCCCGGAGGTCGCGGACGCACTGGGGCAGGCCACGGAACATGGCGATGACGATGCCCATGATTACACCGCAGAACAGCCACGGCGCTACCGCAGCCAGGGTAAGAAAAGTACCTTCGGTGGCGATCGTCAGGGTATGGGCGAATGATCCGCCATGCGAGGTAAGCGCCTCGCTGCAGATCAGCGCGATCAGGAATATCAGGGGCGGCGAGATCACCGCCGTCAGCAGCCCGTCGCGCCGCGTGTAGCGGGCCGCGAGGACACAGCCGGCCAGGAAGCTGAGGCTGCTCAGCGCCCCGAAGTGCAGCCATCCGGCGGTCAGCGTGCCCGGGAAGAACAGCGAGAACATTGCCAGGACGGCGCCGCGGGGCGTCATGCGCGCCGGGGCCCATCCCTGGCCGCGCTGACCGGAAGCCGCCCCGGGTTCCTGCCGTCCTGGCGGGCCGGGCTCCTGGCCGCCGGACCGGGCCGCGGGGCGGCGGGTCAGCACGCCATCCACGATGATCGTGTTGGCCGGGCTGGTTGGCCCCGGGATACCCGTTTTGCGCCTGTCTTCGAGTGAGCCAGTACGTTCAGGCCATGCTTGGTGCGGCAACCGCTCCTCCCGTTCTTCTGCGGCGTCCCCCGGCGCCGTCCGGCGTGTCAGCCGGTCGCGCCCATTGCCCGTGGCCCGGGCACAAGCTGCGGCGCAGCCTTCCCGGCCAGCTCCGTGGCCCCGGCGGCAAGCTCCGGGGCCGCCTCGGCAAGCAGGTCGGGTGCTGAGAGGGCCCGGACGGTTTCCTCCACCGGCGTTGGCGGCTGGAGTTCGGCGTCGACCACGCCCATCTGGTTCAGCTTACGGGCGCTGACCAGGACCCGGCCCTCCAGTGAGCCGATCGTCTTGTTGTAGCTGGACACTGCGTTGGTCAGCGCCTTGCCGAGGCCGTCCACGTGCCGGCCCAGGCTCGCCAGCCGGTCGTAAAGCTCGCGGCCGAGTTCAAACACGGCGCGGGCGTTCTCGGACAGAGCCTCCTGCTGCCAGGCGTACTGGGCGGTTCTCAGCATGGTGACCAGCGTGGTGGGTGTGGCGATATGTACCTTATGTGTGAGCGCGTGCTCCAGCAGGGCAGGGTCGTGCTCGAGCGCGGGCGCCAGGAACGCCTCACCCGGGATGAACAGCACCACGAACTCCGGAGCCGGGCTGAGCGCGGTCCAGTAGGTCTTGGCGGCCAGCCGGTCCACGTGCTCGCGCAGATGCCTGGCGTGCGCATCAATCCGGGCGTCGCGGGCGCCCTCATCAGCCGCTTCCGCTGCTTCCAGGTAAGCGGCGAGCGAGACCTTGGAGTCCACCACGATGTTCTTCCCACCTGCCAGCCTGACCACCATGTCCGGGCGAAGCTTCCCGTCGTCGGTGCTCACGCCGACCTGCTCGTCGAAGTCGCAGCGGGCGCTCATGCCGGCCAGCTCGACCACCCGGCGCAGCTGCATCTCGCCCCACCGGCCGCGGGCCTCCGGCCGCCGCAAGGCGGTGACCAGAGCCTGGGTCTGGTCACGCAGCTGATCCGAGCTCTGCCTGGCGATCATCACCTGCTCGGCGAGGGCCGCCGTCGACCTGACCCTGGCCTCGTCGGTCTCGCGGAGCTGGATCTCGACCCTGGCCAGGGTTTCCTTCAGCGGCTGGACCATGTGCTCCACGGCCGCCTTCCTGGTCTCCAGCTCGCCGGCCGCCCTGGCGTTCGCGGCCTCCAGGCGGCCTGCGGCCATCTCCAGGAACCGCTGCGTGGTCTGGTCGAGGGCCTGGCTCGCCAGCACCTGGAAGTGCTCGGCCAGCTGCCCGTCGGCCAGTGCGGCCTTCTCCTGCGCGGCGCGCTCGACCAGCGCAGCCCGTTCCTGCGCCGCGCGGGCCCGCTCGTCGGCCGCAGCCGCCTGGCCTGCCAGATGACCCCGCGCGTAGAGGAAGCCAATGAGCGCGCCGAGAGCAACGCCGACCAGGAGCCCGATAAACAGCGAGATCGCGTTCATATTTGGCCATGCTTGCAGCCCGGGCCGACAGTTTTGGTCGCGACACGCCAGCCGCGCGTGACCCCTCTGTCGCGGTGTGTGCCGGATACGGCCGGGTCTGGCGGTCGGCCGGGCACGCCGGGTTCCTGGGCGCTCTAGACTCGCCGGAGTGAGCTTGTCCATCGGCATCGTCGGCCTGCCCAACGTCGGTAAGTCCACCCTCTTCAACGCGCTAACCAGAGCTAGCGCGCTGGCGTCCAACTACCCGTTCGCGACCATCGAGCCGAACGTCGGCATCGTAGGCATCCCCGATCCGCGGCTTGCCGCGCTGGCGGGGCTCTGCGACTCGGCCAGGATCGTGCCGGCCACAGTGCTGTTTGTGGACATCGCCGGGCTGGTCCGCGGCGCTTCGCAGGGGCAGGGCCTGGGCAACCAGTTCCTGGCCCATATCCGGGAGACCGACGCTATCTGCCAGGTGGTGCGGGTCTTCACCGACCCGGACGTGAGTCACGTGGACGGCGAGGTGTCGCCGGAGCGGGACATCGAGACGGTGGCGACCGAGCTGATGCTGGCCGACCTGCAGACGCTGGAGAAGGCGGTCCCTCGGGCGGCCAAAGAGGCGAAATTCGCCAAGGACCCGGCACGCTGCCGGGCGGCCGAGGCTGCCGCAGCGGCGCAGCAGATGCTCGACAGCGGGTCGACGCTGTTCACCGGCGCGGCAGCGGCCGGCATCGACCTGGCCGATCTGCGCGAGCTGCAGCTCCTGACGGCCAAGCCGTTCGTGTATGCGTTCAACGTCGATGACGCCGAGCTCGGCGACAAGGAGCTGCGAGACCGGCTTTCTGCCCTGGTGGCGCCCGCGGAGTCGGTGTTCCTTGACGCGAAGACCGAGGCGGAACTCGCCGAGCTCCCCGAGGAGGAGGCGGCCGAGCTGCTGGCCGGGCTCGGGCTGGGCGAGCCCGGGCTGGCCCAGCTGGCCCGCGCCGGTTTCGCGGCGCTGGGCCTGTCCACGTTCCTCACCGCGGGCCCGAAGGAGGCGCGGGCGTGGACGATCCGGGCCGGGGCGACGGCCCCGGAAGCCGCCGGGGTGATCCACACCGACTTCCAGCGCGGGTTCATCAAGGCCGAGGTCGTCTCGTTTGATGATCTGATGGCTGCCGGGTCGATGACCGCCGCCCGGGCCGCGGGCAAGGTGCGGATCGAGGGCAGGGACTACGTGATGCGCGACGGCGACGTCGTCGAGTTCCGCTTCAACGTGTGATCTGGCGAGTCCTGGCAGGTCACAGCGCTAGACGCGCCCGCTAGTCCGCACAGAGTCCGCGGCGTTCAGCGTCTCGGCCAGCATCGACGCCGCGGCGGCGCGGGTCACCGAGGCGCTCAAGGTTGATTCGGCTACCGCGCGGACCTACCTGTCACGACTCGCCGAGCATGGCCGGATCACCCGCGCTGGGCGCGGTCTCTACAGCGCTGTTGCCAACGTTGCGTTGTTGCGTCCAGACGACGCCGCGCAACAGCGCAACACTCGCAACACACCCCTATGGACTGAGCCGTGACCGCGCCGCAGCTGCTCGCCAGCCGTGTCATGAAGGCACGCGGTGAGACACGCTGCCCGCTGTGCCGCGCCATGATCACCCGACTCCAGCAGATCGGGCTCATCCACGCCACCGGCTGGTGCCACACCGAATGCATCAACGCCCGCAACCGCAAGACCAGCACCGAAGGGAAACGGCCATGAGCCGCAAGGTAACTTGCGACACTGAGGGCGGCAAGGTAACTTGGCTACGTGTGCCAGACATCGCGCCGAGCGCCCGTAAGCACGGCATCACCGATGACGACATGCGCCATGCGCTGCGCAACCCGATCCGCGTTGACTACCTGGACGAAGGTCTCACGATGTTCGTCGGCCCGCGCCCAGACGGTGACCTGCTGGAGATCGGCGTCGTCGACGGCGACCATGGCCCGGTCATCGTTCATGCCGCCCGGGCCCGGGCCAAATACCTCCGGGGAGGACGGTGATCGCTGATGCCGCGGACCACTGAGGAGATCCTGGCCCGGGCTGACGAGCTGGCGCGCCGGTTCGAGGAGCACGACCCCGGGGCCGGGGACGTCAGGGATGCACGCGCGCTGCGGAACATCGCCGCGGCGTTCGCCCGCGTCGCCGACGGCGAGCGCGACCTGGCCGGCGCGGTGAGCGTGGCACGTGCCGAAGGCCACACATGGGCCGCGATAGGAGCGATGCTCGGCACGTCCGGGGAGGCTGCCCGCCAGCGGTACGGCGGACCGCGCCGCCGCAGTTCCCGCACGCGCGCCAGCGCCTAGCCAGCACCACGACCCTGGGCCAGTCACAGCACCCGGCGACCGCGGCACCAGTCCGGCCACAGCCGGGGAGTGACCCTGGCCCCGGCCGCCGTCACCGCTGACCATGACCGGGGCCTGAGGGTGACAATGGGAGCTGGCGCCACGCCAGCGGCTGCCGTCGATCGCCGGGCTGGTGCAGGAGTACGGGATCGCACGGACCACGGCAGCGAAGGCGCTGAAGGTGCTGACCGAGGAGGGCCTGGCCGAGGTCGTGCCGGGCTGGGGAACTTACGTCACTGAGCGCGGCTAGTCCGCGGAAAGTCCGCAGCGGTCCGCAGAAAGTCCGCGCGACAGCGACCAACGGTGCCCACCGTTAACCAGTGCTGACAAGAGTCTGCGCAGGTCAGGAGCGGCTCCCCGGGTATCGCCGCAGGTGGCCAGCATGGCCGCATGAGTTGCGTTTCAACGTGTGACGGCCAGCGGACCGGGGCTGACGTTGCGACGGCCCCGCCAGGCCGTGCCTGCCGGGGCCGTCCCCTCACTGCTTTCAGGTATGTGACGCCTTACCCGGGACGCTGGTTGACCGGCAGGGCCTCTGGCTGACGGTCCGTAGACGCGTGTGACCAGGGAATATCCATGTGACCCATGGGACGAGACCGCGCCTGCCCGCGGATCATTGGACTCCGCGTGCCGCATGTGCGGAAGGTAACAGCCCGGCTCGCCGCTGGCGAGCACTCGGTCCCTGAGGCCGGACCGCCGGGGAGGATAATCGCTGCCGTGGGAGCGCCTGCGCTCCCGCCGGGCCAGGTTCTCTCCTACGCCCGGCGGGTGACCGACCGGGTCCGCGGCTGCCTGGGACGGCGGCTGCGGGCGGCTTACCTGCACGGGTCCGCGGTGCTTGGCGGCTGGGTGCCGGACCGGAGCGACGTGGACATGCTGTTCGTGGCCGAGGACGGCGCCCGCGGCCCGGACGTCGACGCGCTGGCGTCCGTGCTGGCCGCGAGCGCGCCCGAGGGCCCGGGCCGCGGGCTGGAGTGCAGCGTCGTCACCGTCGGCCAGGCCTCACGGCCGCAGCCGCCATGGCCGTTCCTGCTGCACGTGGCCCATGACCGGGCTGACGTGCCGCAGCCAGGCGATACCCGGGAGCTGGGCGGTGCCCTCGGGCCCGGCGGCGCCTTCGGGCCGGGCAGCGCGCAGGTACGTGTCGTCCGCGGTGACGGGCACCCCGGGGATCCCGACCTGCTGATGCATTACGCCGTGTGCCGCGCCGCGGGGTGGGCGACCTGCGGGCCCGGGCCGCGGGACCTGATCGGCAGCGTGCCCCGGCCGGCGATCCTCGGCTACCTCGCCGACGAGCTCGGCTGGGGACTCGAGCACGGGACGGAGGCTTACGCGGTGCTCAATGCCTGCCGGGCCCGGGTCTTCCTGGCCGACGGCCAGATCGTGTCGAAGATCGCAGGCGGCAGCATCGCACTGGACCGCGGCCTCGGGCCGCCCGCCGCGCTCCGCCGCGCGCTGCAGCAGCAGCAAGGCATGGCGCCGACCCAGGTGACCGGCCAGGATGCGGTGGGTTACGTCCGGGCCACCGCCGCTGTGCTTCGCTCGGCCGCCGACGCGGCGGCCGGATCGGCCGGCGAGGCGGCATCCCCATAGGCCGGCCAGCGGCACCCGGGCCGCCGGATCGTCCTGACCGACCGCGGGATCATCACCTCAGGCCCGCTTGATCACCTCGCGCTCGCCGCGGTGAGCACCGCCAGGATGATGGTCGCCAGGGCCGCTATGCCATGACCGGCAGGGATGAGGGTGGTCAGGTGCACTCTGGGCTTCCGTGCGCGCCGGGCGGGGTCGGCGGGCACGTTGGCGATCACGTCATCGACGAGCTTGCCGAGGAGCACTTCGTCGGTGAGCGCGCGGGTGAGCATCTCGTCGGTGACCCGGCGGGCGATGTTCTCCGCGTCAGGCGCGGCGAACGTGCCCGTGGCGGGATGGCCGGCGTGCGGGTCGGCTCCGGGTTTGGCCTCCTCGGCCGGGTAGGGCGTCCACACGGTCACGGTCGAGATGCCGAGACCGATCACGAGCACCAGCCCCCCGACGGCGAGCCAGGCCAGGGTAATCCAGCGGGTGGCCAGATAACTGATCCACAGCAGCAGCCCGGTGGAGGCCAGGCCGAAGTGGCTGAAGACCACCGCCGGGGCCAGGCCGTCGGTGGCGCGCTGCCTGCGCAGGCCGCCGCGGGCGATCCAGGTGCGCAGCATATAGCCGCCGCTGGCCGCGTCGAGAAGCCAGGTGACCAGCGTGATGAAGCCGAGCGTCCGGCCAGGCCCGGAAGCATGCGAGGTGAGCATGACGCCCGCAATCACGGCGGACCTGAACGTGACGCCCATGAGCTTCTCCCGGCCGCCCGGGTAACCAGTCCCTGCGCGGTGACCAGATCACCGGCCAGGCGACCGGAACCACCGCCGCTGGTGGTCGCAGCGTATCTGCCGGGAGCCGGCTGGGCCAGACCCGCCGATCGCCGCAGGCGGCTATCCGCGCCCCAACCTCCTCCAGATCCTGGCCCAGGACAGATCGCCCGCCGGCTCCGCCTTCATGAGTCAGGTGCGGTAGGCATCGCGCCGGTGCCGGATGGAGTGGATCTCGACGGTGTGCTTGTCCTCGTCGATGCGGTAGACGATCCGGTAGGTTCCGCGTCGTGCGGAGTGGTAGCCGTCGAAGGGCTCATCCAGTGGCTTGCCAGCGCGGTGCGGGTTGGAGGTGATGATCCCGTCGATCGTCGCCATGGCGGCGGCCGCGACATCGAGCGGCAGGTTCTCGTGCAGGTTGCGGCGGGCCTGCCGGGAGAAGATGACCGTGTACGGCGCCGATGCCTCAGAGCCGGGGGGGTCGAGCTTGCCGGTCACGGTGTTCCGCGGCGGCGCTGTTCGAGTTCGGCGCGAACCTGCCCGGCGTCGAAGGTGTCGCCCGCAGCGAAGTCGTCGCGGGACTGCCGCAGGTCGGCGAGCGTTTCGTCATCGCTGAGGATGTCGAGCGTCTCTTGCATGGACTCGTATTCGGCGACCGAGATCAGCATGACATCGGCACGGCCGTTGCGGGTGATGGTGAAGTGGTCATGTTCGCGGGCGACCCGGTCGGCGAGTTCGGCGATCCGGGCCTTCGCCTCTGTGATCGGAATGGTCTCCATGAAGGCCAGTATAGAGACCGGTCCTAATTATGGCCAGTATAAGGTCCTGTAGTCGGCGGAGGCGCACCGCGCTCGGCGACGGCCGCAGATGGTCAGTGTCTATGCGGGTCAGACCCCGGTGCCGGTCCCGGATTCGGGGCGGCGGCCGGTGCGCTGGGGCGGCCGCTGGCCGGCCGTGGTCGTGGACAAATGGCCGGACCGGTCCGAGTGCTGAGTTCAGCGCTGAGTTCATAGACTCAGCGACCATGAGCACCGAGCCAGCAACAGTTCTCGAGCCGCCGGCTGCGCGGCGGACCCGCAGCGAACGCACTTTCCACGGCGATACGTTCATCGACGAGTACGCGTGGCTGGCCGACAAGGAAAACCCGGAGACGATTGCCTTCCTCGAGGCCGAGAACGCCTACACCGAGGCGATGACCGCGGGGCAGGCGGGGCTCCGCGATGCGATCTTCGGCGAGATCAAGGCCCGGACCCAGGAGACCGACCTGTCGGTGCCGACCCGCAAGGGCGGCTGGTGGTATTACGCGCGGACCGTGGCGGGCCAGCAGTACCCCGTGCACTGCCGCCGGGCCGTCCGGCCGGACGACACCGGGCCGCCGATGAGCCAGGACGGCTCGCCGCTCGAGGGCGAGGAGGTGCTGCTCGACGGCAACGAACTGGCGGGCGACTCGCGGTTCTTCTCCATGGGCGCCTACGGCGTGAGCCCGGACGGCACGCTGCTCGCCTACTCCACCGACTTCACCGGCAGCGAGCGGTTCACCTTGCGGATCAAGAACCTGGTGACCGGGGAGACGGCCGCCGACGAGATCCCGAACACGTTCTACGGGCCGGCGTGGTCGCGCGACGGCTCGGCCCTGTTCTACATCACCGTCGACGAGGCGTGGCGGCCCTACCGGGTGTGGCGGCACCTGGTCGGCACGCCCGTCGCCGAGGATGTCATGGTGTTCGAGGAGGCCGACGAGAAGTTCTGGGTCGGCATCGGGCTGACCCGCAGCGAGCGCTACCTGATCATCTCCACCGCGAGCCAGCTGACCAGCGAGGCATGGCTGCTGGACGCCGGACGCCCTGAGGACGAGTTCAGCGTGGTGAGGCCGCGCCGGCAGGGGGTGGAGTACCGCGTCGAGCACCAGGTTCGCGCGGACGGCACCGAGCGCCTGCTGATCCTGCACAACGATCATGCAGAGAACTTCGAGCTCGCCGAGGCCTCGCTGCACAGCCCGGGGGAGTGGGCGCCGGTCATCGGGCACCGCGCGGACACCCGGCTGCTCGTGGTGGCCGCGTTTGCCGGGAACCTCGTCGTCTACCTGCGCCGCAACGCGCTGACCGGGCTGCGCATCCTGCGCCAGGACGGCAGCGAGCACGAGGT